>OGOC01002125.1_pt1 | contig 13771 bp, 8 predicted proteins | sample 1552561 | NCBI WGS metagenome assembly OGOC01 (sample SAMEA2580148, study PRJEB22360) | human gut metagenome | biome: human gut; feature: human-associated habitat; material: faeces | place: Denmark | collected 2008/2010
TCGCTGCTAATCGCAAACAAAGTTTGCTCGCAGCTTTGTTTTGCTCATAAACAGGCGTTCACCACATCCTGCTAATCTGTCAAATTTCCATGCAAGCATGAAATTTGTCCAGATCTAGCAGGTTGCGTGAACTGTAACAAATAAATAAAAATACATAAAAATTTTTTCTGTAAATTGTTCACTTTTTGAAAGAGATGTGCTATAATAACGACAAGTACTAAAAGATTACAGTTCCCCAAACGCCTATTCACAAGACTGCACTTATGTGCCTTCACTGTTAGACAGTTTATTTCACTTGATGACAGGCGCTTGGTGAACTGATAACACAACAATTAAAGAACAAAGGGGTGATTTTGTGGTTAGAAAGGAAATGATCGCCATGTTATTGGCGGGCGGACAGGGAAGCCGTCTTGGAGTTTTGACTTCAGAAGTAGCGAAGCCAGCTGTATCCTTCGGCGGGAAATACAGCATTATTGACTTCCCATTAAGTAACTGCATTAATTCAGGGGTGGATACAGTAGGTGTGTTAACACAGTATCAGCCACTTCGTTTGAATACACATATCGGCATAGGTATTCCGTGGGATCTCGACCGTAATTATGGCGGAGTGACAATTCTATCTCCATATGAAGCAAACGAGAATAGTGATTGGTATACTGGTACTGCAAATGCAATTTACCAGAACATTCGCTATATTGACAGCTTTAATCCAGAGTATGTATTGATCTTAGGCGGTGATCACATTTATAAGATGGATTACCAGGTTATGCTTGATTATCATAAGGCAAACAATGCAGACGTTACGATGGCTGCTATGCCTGTTCCGATTGAGGAGGCAAGCCGTTTTGGTGTGCTGATCACAGATGATACAGGCCGTATCACTGATTTCGAAGAGAAGCCTGCACATCCAAGAAGCAATTTAGCTTCCATGGGTATTTACATATTTACATGGTCTGTGCTTCGTGAGGCATTGATCACAAATAAAGATATTCCAAACTGCGACTTTGGTATGCATGTCATTCCATATTGCCATAAGCGCGGTGACAGAGTATTCTGCTACGAGTTTAATGGATACTGGAAGGATGTTGGAACACTTCATTCTTATTGGGAAGCAAACATGGAGCTGATTGATATCGTTCCTGTATTTAATCTGTATGAAGAGTTCTGGAAGATATATACTAAATCTGATAACCAGCCGCCGCAGTATATTGCAGATACGGCACAGATTGAGCGCTGTATCATAGGTGATGGTTCTGAAATCTACGGAAGAGTACGAAACTGCGTAATTGGACCAGAAGTTATTGTTGAGGAAGGTGCAGAAGTTTATGATTCCATTTTGATGCAGGGTGCTGTAATCAAGAAGGGAACAAAGATTTACAAGTCAATCATCGCACAGGATGTAGTTGTTGGTGAAAATTGTACGATTGGTGTCGGTGAGTATGCAGACAGCCAGTATAATAAGAAGGTTTACTGCTGTGATCTTGTAACCGTTGCAGAAGGCTCCGAAATTCCGGATGGCGTTACAATCGGAAAGAACGTAGCAATTGCCGGAAAGACCGCTATTGAAGATTATCCAGATGGAAATCTTGTAAGCGGCGGATACATCATCAAGGGAGGCGAGAAAGAATGAAAGCGATTGGTATAATTTTAGCCGGTGGAAACAACAAGAGAATGAAGGAGCTGTCATATAACCGTGCGATCGCTGCTATGCCAATGGTAGGAACCTACCGCAGCATTGATTTCGCGCTGAGCAACATGTCAAACTCCCGCATTCAGAAAGTAGCAGTTTTAACACAGTATAACACCGTATCCTTGAATGAGCATTTAAACTCTTCAAAGTGGTGGGATTTTGGAAGAAAGCAGGGCGGTTTATATGTATTCACCCCTACTATAACCGCTGAAAATAGCAACTGGTATCGGGGTACAGCCGATGCCCTGTATCAGAACCTGCATTTCCTCAAAAGAAGCCATGAACCATACGTGGTTCTGGCTTCCGGCGATGGAATTTATAAGCTGGATTATAATAAGGTTCTGGAGTACCACATTCAGAAGCGTGCTGATATCACCGTTGTCTGCAAGGAAATGCCAGAGGGCGAGGATCTAAGCCGCTTCGGACAGGTGAAAGCAGATGAGGATGGAAGAATCCGCGGCTACGAGGAAAAGCCAATGGTTGAGACTTCCAGAAACGTTTCATGTGGTATCTATGTAATCAGAAGACGTCTTTTGATTGAGTTGATTGAGCGTGCAGCAGAGGAAGACAGATATGATCTGGTAAAGGATATTCTGATCCGTTATAAGGATATCAAGAGAATCTATGCATATCAGCTGGAAACATATTGGAGCAACATCTCCTCAGTTGAGGCTTACTACAGAACAAATATGGATTTCTTAAAGAGAGATGTCCGCAGTTATTTCTTCAAGGAAGGCAACAGTGTATTCACAAAGGTAGATGATCTGCCGCCGGCAAAATATAATCCGGGTGCTAATATTTCAAACAGCCTGATCGCATGTGGAAGTATTGTAAACGGTACAGTTGAAAACTCTGTTGTATTCAAGAAGGCATATATTGGAAACAATTGTGTTATCAAAAATTCTATTATCATGAACGATGTTTATATCGGAGACAATGCAGTCATTGAAAACTGCATCGTAGAGAGCAGAGGAACAATCGAGGCAAATGCATGCTATAAGGCAGAGCCAGGTGATATTCGCATCGTTGTAGAGAAAAAAGACCGTTTCATCATTTGATAATACCAGGGGATCAAAGTCACAAGCGATCATGCTTGCATGATAAAGCTTGTGACCTTGACCCCCGCCAAAACATGAGGATGAAGCGAATCCGAATGTATATTTTATAAAAGAAGAATAAAAATTAGCTGCACAAAGGCGTGCAGAGGACGGAAAGGCAATACTGGGATGGAAATTACAGATGTGAGAGTGCGCAAAGTTGCACTGGATGGTAAGATGAGAGCAATCGTCTCTATTACACTAGACAATGAATTTGTGGTTCACGATATCAAGGTGATCGAAGGAGAAAAGGGAGTATTTGTTGCGATGCAAAGCCGTAAATCGGCGACAGGAGAATACCGAGATATCGCACATCCCATTAACTCAGAAACAAGAGATTATGTGCAAAAGATTATCCTCGAGAAATACGAGGAGGCATTGCAGGAAGCATAAACTTTGAATAACAATTCGACAAAGATATATGAATACTTATAAAAGAAAGGCTGCCTTCGGGCAGTCTTTCTTTCTCTTGCAATTGTCGCCTTCATTCGGTATAATGTGGCTGAGGGAAATGCAACGTAATTATTTTTAGAAAGGCGAGGTTAATTATGAAAAGGAGAAAAACAGCAGCAGGACTGTTGGCAGCATCACTACTAGTAGGAGCAGTTCCGGTGGTGACAAATGCGGCGCCAGTGAGAATTGTATCAACAAGCATAACAGAACAGTCTTCGTCAGGTTATCGTGTAAATGTAACATTTTCAGCAGATGCAGGTGTGAGCCGCGTTATGATGCCGACATGGACCGAGGCAAATGGACAGGATGACATTGTGTGGCATCAGGCAAGTGTGAGCGGCAATACTGCGTCATTCTATGTTCCAGTCAGTGCCCATAAAGGAGAAAGCGGTGCATATATTACTCATATTTATGTATATGACAGACAGGGACAGTTTGCGCTGAAGGGCGAAAATGTAACAGTTCCAGCACCGACATCTGCGTCGGCAGGCCTTTCAATCGGAGATGTTTCTATCACGGAACTTAGCGCATCAGGCTACCGTGTTACGGCAAAAATAAATGCACCGTCAGGAGTAAGCAAAGTATTGATGCCAACGTGGACAAACGCAAATGGACAAGATGATCTAGTGTGGCATCAGGCAAGCGTAAGCGGAGATACAGCTACATTTTATGTGTCATCAAGTGCGCATAAGGGAGAGAGTGGAGCATACACGACTCATATTTACCTATATGATAATGCAGGAAAGTTAGCACCATTAAAGGGAGTCAATGTGACAGTACCATCAGCAGCAGTCACACCGTCTGTACCGTCATCAAGCCTTTCAATTGGTGATGTCTCCGTTACGGAACTTAGCGCGTCAGGCTACCGAGTTACGGCAAAAATAAATGCACCGTCAGGAGTAAGCAAAGTATTGATGCCAACATGGACAAACGCAAATGGACAGGATGATCTAGTGTGGCATCAGGCAAGCGTAAGCGGCGATACAGCTACATTTTATGTGTCATCAAGTGCCCATAAGGGAGAGAGCGGAGCATACACGACACATATTTATCTATATGATAATGCAGGAAAGTTAGCACCATTAAAAGGAGTCAATGTAACAGTTCCATCAGGTGCAAATCCTGGAGGCAATTCAGGAAATAATAATGGCAGCGGTACAGGAGTGCTGTCGATGGCGATTCCTTATGTAACAGAATTGTCATCAAACGGTTTCCGTGTGACGATTCAATTTAATGCACCTGCAGGCTATAAAAAGGTTTCAACTGCAGTGTGGACAGCAGCAAACGGACAGGACGATCTGGTATGGTATAACATGACTGTATCTGGAAATACAGCGACATGTTATGTTCCAGTCAGTGAGCATAAAAACGAGCATGGTTCATACATTGTGAATGCGTATGTATTTGAGACTGATACAAAATATGTACTTCAGGGAATGACCGTTCCAGTGCCGTAAACAAAGAAAATGGAGGAACAAATGGCAAAGAAAAGACGCAGCTGGGAAGACTATCAGAAAAAGAAAATAAAAAGAGGCCAATCAGGTGCGCCTATTGTCATACTTTTGGTGTTGCTTGTAATTGCATGTGCAGGTCTTGGAGTAGTGGCATTGGTATGCCTTCGCCCAGTGACGCTTCCGCATGTGCAGCCAGATCAGGCAGCATCAACAAAAGCACCTGTGGAATATGAAACATGGAAGGCAACAGAGGCAGCTGCGGATGGTGCTCTTGTACAAAGCAGTGATCCAGTCGTACAGGCTGCTAATTTAAAAGCAATGCAGTACGATTACGACGGTGCAATTGCACAGATTCAGTCAATACCTGGCTATGCAGATAATGAAACATATGTCAGCTGCATTCAAAGCTATGAGAGTTTGAAATCACAGGCTGTACAGTGGACAGATTATGATAAGATTACTCATATCTTTTTCCATAGTCTTATTGTTGACAGCGAGCTTGCATTTGCCAGCTATAAGAGCAGCGATTATGATCAAGTAATGACAACTATCGAAGAATTTAAGGATATAATGCAGTCTATGTATGACAAAGGTTATGTTTTGATAAGTCTTCATAAGATTGCAAAGATGGAAACGCAGCCAGACGGCACCGTGCAGATGGTGCAGCAGCCAATTTATCTTCCGAGAGGCAAAAAGCCATTTGTACTTTCCGAAGACGACGTATGCTATTATGAGTATATGACAGGAACTGGATTTGCGACAAAGCTTTGTCTTGATGAAAATGGCAAGGTTGTAAATGAGTATGTTGAGCGTGATGGAAGCGTATCATATGGTTCTTATGACGTTTTGACTGTTTTAGAGGATTTTATTGAAGCACATCCTGATTTTTCTTATCAGGGCTCAAAGGGCATTCTGGCATTTACAGGATACGATGGTATTTTAGGCTATCGAACAAGTGATTTCTGGTACAATGAAAATTGTGACTATTACGTTTCTACGCCGGCAAACGATAAAGAAAAGCGCGAAGATCATACGTCACCAAATAAAAATATTGAGCAGGACAAGCAGACAGCACGAGAAGTTGCACAGGCAATTCGCGATCTGGGCTGGGAACTTGCCAGCCACAGCTGGGGTCATCTGAATATGACAAGTACAAGCTATGAACATCTTGTATGGGACACAGATATGTGGGAGCGCGAAGTAGAATCTATAATCGGAGATACAGATATTATTTTATATCCGTTAGGTGCTGATGTAGGAGACTGGAGACCATCACAGTACACATTTGAAAATGAAAAATTCAAAAAGCTCTGGGATGTGGGCTTTAGATATTTCTGCAACGTAGACAGTACTCAGTACTGGCTGCAGTATGGCTCAAACTACATGCGTCAGGGACGCCGCAACATGGATGGCCAAATGATGTTTAAGCAGATGGTTTACCCAGAAAAGGTACTCACAAGTGATCTGTTTGACGTATATGATGTCTTTGACAGACGCAGACCGCTTCCGGTAAATGGTATCACAGTGCCGGAAGATTTTGATCTGCAGGCGCTTGCCGATTCGCTTGGAATGAGTGACCGCATAACAAACTGAGCGCCATCGGGGACAGGGACGCCGCGGCAATTGCTTTTTAATGCCACCGTCCCTGTCCCCAGTGGCAGATAGATAAAAACAGAGGAGAGAAAAACATGTATATCATAGCAGGTCTGGGAAACCCAACCGCACAGTATAAAGGAACAAGACATAACGTTGGCTTTGAGGTTATTGATTACCTTGCTGACAAATATAATATTGATGTAACAACAAAAAAATTTAAGGGCTTAATTGGAACAGGCGCGATTGAGGGACAAAAGGTTGTTCTGGTAAAGCCTCAGACCTTCATGAATTTAAGCGGAGAGTGCATTCAGGAGGTCATGAATTACTACAAAACAGATATCTCTGATTTAATTGTAGTATATGATGATATTAACCTAGATCCAGGACAGCTTCGCGTGCGCGGAAAAGGAAGTGCAGGCGGTCATAATGGCATGAAAAATATTATTCTGCACTGCAATTCACAGGATTTTCCAAGAGTGCGTGTAGGAATCGGAGCAAAGCCGCCAAAGATGGATTTAGCAGACTTTGTACTCAGTCATTTCCAGGGCGAAGAAAAAACGGCAATGGAAGACGGCTACAAAGAAGCAGCCGAAGCAGTCTGCTCCTTAATGAACAACGGACTAGAGGCAACAATGAACCATTATAACCAGAAGAAAACAAAATAATGATAAGGAGGGTCAATCGTGGGTATTTTTGCAAATCCGCTGACGGACCTGCTGGAATATGAAGACTTTTCAAGAGACTTTTTGAAGGGAACAGATCCGGTAGGCATGACAGGCTGTATCGACTCCGAGAAGGTGCATTTTATGAGCACCTTTCTTGGAGAGAAAAAAGTGCAGCTTGTTGTGACGTACAATGAACAGCGGGCAAGGGAAATTGAAGAAGATTATAAATTATTTTGCAGTCAGGTCTATGTGATTCCACCGCGTGACCTGATCTTTTTTAGCGCAGATCTGCAGGGAAATGCTATCATTGCAGAGCGCATGAAGGCATTTGCAGCACTTTATCAAAACGAGGCAAAGGTTATCATCACAACGATAGATGCGCTTATGAGCGCGGCGGTGCCGTTTGAACAGCTGATGAGCCATGTGATAAAGCTAAAAGAAGGCGATGAGCTTGATCTTGAAAAGCTAAAGCATGACCTGACTGTGATGGGATATGAGCGTGTAGGACGTGTGGAGGAACCGGGACAGTTTACTGTTCACGGAGGCATTGCTGATGTGTATCCATTGACAATGGAGGTTCCAGTTAGAATTGAGCTTTGGGGAGATGAAATAGATACTATTCGCTGCTTTGAACCGCAGAGCCAGCGTTCAATGGATCAGATCGAGTCCGTATCTGTTTTTCCAGCGGCAGAGGTGATCGCAGATGATACGGCAAGACGGCGTGCTGTGGGAATGATTCAAAATGAGCTTGAGAGCCAGTTAGCTGTCTTTAAAAAAGTAAAGGAGCCAGACAAGGCAAAGCGTCTTCGCGAGGAGACAAACCGCATATTAGAGGCACTTGGCGAAGAGGTTGTATTAGAGGCACCAGACAGCTATATAAGCTATTTTTATCCGCGCACTGTTCGTCTTTCTGAATATTTTGATGAAAAGAATACGTTAGTTTTTCTTGATGAGCCGATGCGTCTTAAAGAGCGCGGTGACGGAGTGCAGGCTGAGTTTGAAGAAAGCATGAAAAATCGTTTAGAGCAGGGCTTTCTTTTGCCAGGTCAGACAGCACTTTTAACACCGGCAAAACATGTGCTTGCTGCCTTTGAGCGCGGTCAGGTTGCAGCACTGTCTTCACTTGACAGCCGCCTTGCTGACTTTACGGTGGTAAACAGCTACGCAGTAAATGTTCAGAACATGAACACCTACCGTGAAGGTTTTGAACTTTTGATCAAGGATCTGACACACTGGAAGAAGGAAAAGTACCGCATCGTCCTTCTGTGTCCGTCAAGAACTCGCGCAAATCGCATTGTCAATCAGCTTATAGAGTATGATCTTTTGGCATATTACAGTGAGGATGAGGATAAAAAGATAAATCCTGGTGAGATCATGGTCACTTACGGAAACCTTCACCGTGGTTTTTTATATCCGATGCTAAAATTTGCTGTTATCACAGAGAGCGATATCTTTGGTGTTAAGAAAAAGAAAAAAGAAAAAAAGAGCCGCTATCAGGGACAGCGAATAAGTGATTTTGCGCAGCTAAAGCCTGGTGATTATGTAGTGCATGAAAATTATGGACTAGGTATTTATCGCGGAACAGAGCGACAGATTGTGGATAAGGTAACAAAAGATTATATTAAGATAGAATATGGTGACGGCGGAAAGCTTTATTTTCCTGTCACACAGCTTCATATGATCCAAAAGTATGCCGATTCCGAGTCTAAGCAGCCAAAGCTTAACAAATTGAACGGCCAGGAGTGGACAAAAACAAAAAGCCGTGTTCAAAAAGCAGTCAACAACATTGCAAAGGAGCTTGTGGAGCTTTATGCAGTGCGCCAGAACGGTCACGGTTATCAGTATGGAACAGACACTGTATGGCAAAAAGAATTTGAAGAGCTTGTGCCATTTGATGAGACAGCAGATCAGCTTGCAGCAATTGATGCGACAAAGGCTGATATGGAAAGCACTAAAATCATGGACCGCTTAGTGTGCGGTGATGTAGGTTACGGAAAAACAGAGATTGCCATCAGAGCTGCCTTTAAGGCTGTGCAGGACAGTAAGCAGGTCGTATTTCTTGTGCCGACAACTATTCTTGCCCAACAGCATTACAATACATTTGTTGAGCGAATGAAGGATTATCCAATTCGAATCGAGCTTTTGTCACGCTTTCGCACGTCAGCGCAGATTAAGGCATCACTTGAGCGCTTAAAAAAAGGTCTTGCCGATATTGTAATAGGAACGCATCGTGTGCTGTCAAAGGATGTTGTCTTTAAAGATCTAGGTCTTTTGATTATAGATGAGGAGCAGCGATTTGGTGTCACGCACAAGGAAAAGATCAAGCAGCTTAAAAAAGATGTTGACGTGCTGACACTAACGGCAACACCGATTCCGAGAACACTTCATATGAGTATGATCGGTGTGCGTGATATGAGTGTGTTAGAGGAAGCACCGTATGAGAGAAGACCGATTCAGACATATGTAATGGAAATGAACTGGGAGATGGTTCGCGAAGCAATAAACAGAGAGCTTGCCAGAGACGGACAGGTTTACTATGTGTATAATCGTGTCAAGGATATTGATCAGATTACGGCACAGATAGCAAAGCTTGTGCCAGATGCAAATGTTGCCTTTGCGCATGGTCAAATGTCAGAGCGACAGCTAGAGCAGATCATGATGGACTTTGTTAACGGTGATATAGACGTGCTTGTTTCCACAACTATTATAGAGACAGGCTTAAACATTCCAAACGTAAATACTATTATCATCCACGATTCCGACCGCTACGGACTTGCACAGCTGTATCAATTAAGAGGACGTGTAGGCCGTTCAAACCGCACTGCCTATGCTTTTATCATGTATCAGCGAAACAAGATTTTAAAAGAAGAGGCTGAAAAGCGTCTTCAGGCAATTCGTGAGTATACTGATCTTGGTTCAGGTATTAAGATAGCCATGCGTGATCTGGAAATTCGAGGCGCTGGAAATCTGCTTGGCAGTGAGCAGCACGGGCATATGGAAGCAGTTGGCTATGATTTGTACTGCAAGATGTTAAATATGGCTGTCAAAAAAGAAAAGGGTGAGCTTGAGATGGAGGAAACCTTTGAAACAACGGTGGACATTCCAATCAGCGCTTACATTCCAGACAGCTATATACGAAACGAAGAAGACAGGATGGAAATCTACAAGCGTATTGCAGCAGTCGAGACAGAGGAAGAGTCAATGGATATGATCGACGAGCTTATCGACCGTTTTGGAAGTGTTCCAAAGCCAGTCACCAACTTGCTTGAGGTGTCAATCCTTCGTGCGGATGCGCATTCTCTCTATATTAAAGAAATCAAGTCCTCGTCAACAGAGATTCGCCTGTTCATGCATCCAAGAGCAAAATTTGACACGATGCGTGTGCCGGATCTGATACAGTCTTACCGAGGTGCACTTCGTCTGCTTGACAAAGACAATCCTTATTTCTTATTGAGGGCAGGAGATGGCGCAGTCAAAGAAAAAACTCTGACATTGAAAACATTGAAAAAACTGTTAAGCGATATAAAAACGTTGATTGTTTCATAAAATCATGCTAAAATGAAAAGCAAAGTTCACGAGGCGCCCGATAAAGAAGATGCACTTCGGAGCGTTGATAGAGAATATAGAAATAGAGTGAGGTAAATTTATGAACCGAATTATGAAGTATGCAGCAGCAGCCTTCGCAGCAGCTACTGCCGTTAGTACATTAGGCGGATGCGAACAGTTAGAGAAAAAGGCACCAGAGGATACAGTTGCTGTTTCATTTGGCGATACAAATATCATGCTGGATGAGGTTACTTATATGATACGTTCCATGGAGTATACCTATGAATCCTATTTTGGATCAAACATCTGCGGCAACGATATGGGCGATGGTTCAGGCATGACAGTCGGTGATTACATCAAGCAGATGTCTCTGTCACAGCTTCGCCAGACACTTGTATTAAATGAGTATGCAAAGAAAAATGGCATTGAGTTAAGTGATGATCAAAAAGCAAAGGTAGATGAGGCAATTGAAAAGCTTCAGACAGAATCAGAGGATTATCTGGAAGCAGTCGGCGCAACAGATGAGCTGATTGAAAAGACATATACAGAGAATGCAATTGCAAATCTTGTTTATATGGATCTTGTTGCTGATGTTGATACGACAGTTGGTGATGATGAGTTCCTTCGCAAAAAGATCGCATATGTAAAGCTGACGCCAAGTGAACTGACAGAGACGACAGCAGCCGATGGGGCAACTACAGAAGTGTCAAGTGATGAAGACAGCAGCGAAGAGGCATCTTCTATAGAGAATACAGAAGCAGAATCAGAAAGTGCATCCAAGGATGTAACGACTTCCACAGAAGAAGCAAGCAGTGAAAAAGCATCAACTGAGGCAGTATCAACTGAGGAAGCATCAAGCGAGAATGTTTCGGAACTTTCCTCTGAGGCATCCACTGAAGATTCAACTGAGGCAGAAACACTTTCAGAAGAAGAGCAGGAACGTCAGGATGCGATGAACGATGCAGCAGACAAGATCCTTAAGGAATTTGAGGAAGGAAATGATGCAGCAGACTTTATCAGTGATTATCAAAATGACAGTCACTTTACTGCAACAAATTCTGAGATTTCCATTAGTGAGGATGGAACTGCTGTATATAATGCAGCTGCATGGGCACTGGCAACAGACGAATGCACTGTATATAGAAGCGATGACGGCAGCATCTACATCATCCGCTGTCTTGATGATAACGATGAGGAAGCACGTCAGAGTGCCATCGATTCAGAGATTGAAAGCAGAAAGACAGCATTGTTCTCAGAGAAATATGCCGAGATTCAGGACGATTCTTCCAAGTTTAAGGTAGATGAGGATGTGATTGACACAATCCGCTTTACAACTCCGGTTTACGTAGCACCAAGCGAGGAAGAAACATCAGAAAGTGAAACTAGTGGTGAGGAAACCTCAGAAAGTGAAACTGGCGAGAAAGAATCAACAAAAGAAGAAAAATCAAGTGAGTCTGATGAGTCAGAGGAAGTGGTAAGTGAAGCTTCTTCAGAGGAAGAGAGTAAATAATTAAGAGCCGCCTAATATCGGGAAAGGCACAGTAAAGTGTCATTTTCCCGATTGCAGGTGGCTTTTTTGGCGAAAAACGCGCTCTCTTTCTTAATCGTTATCCCGATTTCACTTGACATCTCGTAATAATTTTGTTATAATGCCCCTCGAAGTGTAATAATTTTGTAATATTTAGTAATAGTTCACTCGTGAATTGTTACTGCGAAACTAGCGAGGGAGTGCAAGCTTACTCGCTCGCAGATAAGAATGTAAAGAGGTTTTATAAAGAAAGGCTTGGTATATATGAAGATCAAAGGAAACAGATTTGTTACGTCAATATTAGCAGCGTCTATGCTGTCTGGTACATTTTTTGTTCCGGCATCCGCAGGTGAGCTTGAGGGTGAGAGTGCAATCGCAGGCATGGCTGTTACATTGAATAACTACTACGCAGGAGAGGAAACTCCGGATGAGGCAATCTTAGATTATCTTGTTCCTAAGGCTCAGGCAACATCTGAGGCTGAGAGTGAGACAGAAACCGAAGAGCCAAAAACCGAAGAGCCAAAAACCGTTATGGCCGCTACTGTTGCTGTCACTTCAGATGCTTCTAATGTAGGACTGGTAAGCGCAGCAGGTTACTTAAACGTGCGTGAACAGCCATCCACAGGCAGTGTAACAGTCGGAAGACTTTTCAGTAACTGCCAGGTTAACATCAAAAGTTCCGTAAACAACAGCGAAGGCAGCTGGTATCGTATCACTTGCGGCGATGTAGAAGGTTATGTAAGCGCAGCCTACGTATTAGTTGGCACAGCAGCCAAGACTGCTGAGGACAATATCCAGAACCGCTATGCAGTTGTTACAGCAGATCAGTTAAATGTTCGCGACAGTGCATCTGACAGCGCAAATGTTGTTGGAACTGTATACAAGGATGAAGAGTACGCAATCATTGAGGATCAGGGTGATTTTGTAAAGATACATATTGCAAATGATGAGGTTGGATATGTTTCAAAGTCCGGCATCACCATTAAGACTCAGTTCGCTCAGGCTCAGAAGGTAGACAATGAATTTGTATCTCAGGAACTGGAGAACTTCATGATCGATATCAACTACTCCAGAAACGTATACGAGCAGGCAATGGCAGAGGGAACAGGCGAAGGCTACTATCGTGCATATGCAGCTATCGTTTATGCAGCAGAGCTTCTTGGTTACTACAGCGAATTTGCAGCAGATTCTGGATTAGAAGATCTGGCAGCAACCTCAAAGCAGGAGCAGGAAAGCGCACTTGCACTTGCAGATGCAGCATATAAGTTAGCATCAGATTCCGGCTACTTTACTCAGGTTGCAGAATCAGTAGCATCAAGCGAGGCAGCAGCAGAATCCTCCGCAGCAGCAGAGTCTGTACAGGAAACTCAGACACAGCCATCAACAGATGCATCTTCTGAGGGAAATACAACAAGTAATACAGCTGAGACAACAGCACCAAGCAGCTCAGCATCTGATGAAACCATAAGTGTAGAAGTTCCGACTGCAGCATCTGTAACAGGCATTGAGGCTTGCTATCAGGGCGGTACAAAGTATGTGGGTGATGTTGTCTACACCGCAGAATTGTTTGTAAGAGTAAGCTACAGCGATGGAACTGTAAAGGATATTTACGACGGATGGTATTCACCACAGGTAGGTATGACCTTAAAGCAGGAGGGCTACAATGTTGTAACCATGTATTATGGTGATTTTAGCTCCAACCTTGAAGTATATGCAAACCCGGCACCGACTCAGGCAACCCA
>OGOC01002144.1_pt1 | contig 13679 bp, 10 predicted proteins | sample 1552561 | NCBI WGS metagenome assembly OGOC01 (sample SAMEA2580148, study PRJEB22360) | human gut metagenome | biome: human gut; feature: human-associated habitat; material: faeces | place: Denmark | collected 2008/2010
CTGCCTGCGCCGGCAATGGAAATGAAACTCTTTACTTTGGGGCGACTCTGGCAGGCAAGCATGCCGATGAGCGAGCCTTCGCTATGTCCGGCCACTGTGATGCCGGTGAAGCGTTTGTCTTTGGCAAGAAAGTCTATCCAGCCCGTCACATCGTTTACATAATCCTCGAAGCAGAGTTTGGACTCTTCTTTGCCTGCTGCGGCGCTGCCGGCTATGCCGCGTTTGTCGAAACGGAGCGAGGCAATACCTTTCTGTGCCAGTCCCTCGGCAAGGAATTTCAGCGAATTGTTTTTCATCATGGGATTGTTGCCGTCCATGTCGGTAGGGCCGGAACCGGCGATAAGCAGCACTACGGGACAGGTTGTGGCATTGGCAGGCAGGAGAAGTCTGCCTTTGATGTCGCCGGTAGCGGTACTTAGTGTTACAGGGCTTTCTTCGGATGTGAGAGGCTGCGCCTGGCAGTAAGGTTGGAAAAACAGGACACAACTGAATAGAAGGAAAAGTAATCGTTTCATATCATTTACTTTTTGGTTTTTGGAAAACGGAAGTAAATGTAAACAATATTATCAGATAAAAAAAGAGGAAAGCATGTCAAAATTCGGATAAATCTTACATGCTTTCCTCTTATTATACCGTAACAATCATCCTGCTTACAGGATACCTTGCGACATCATTGCCTTGGCTACTTTCATAAATCCGGCAACGTTGGCGCCCTTTACGTAATTTACGTAACCGTCGGCTTCCGTTCCGTACTGCACGCAAGCCTCGTGGATGTTCTTCATGATGCTTTTCAGCTTTTCGTCCACTTCTTCGGCGCTCCAGCCCAGTTTAATGGAGTTCTGGGTCATTTCGAGGCCCGATACCGATACACCGCCGGCATTGGCTGCCTTACCCGGAGCGTACAGGATCTTAGCTTCCAGGAATGCGTCGATAGCTTCAGGAGTAGAAGGCATGTTGGCTCCTTCCGATACGGCGATACAACCGTTGGCGAGCAATGTCTTGGCATCTTCTCCGTTCAGTTCGTTCTGAGTCGCACTCGGCATTGCAATGTCGCATTTTTCTCCCCAAGGACGAGCACCTGCCACATACTTGCAACCATATTGTTCTGCATATTCACGGATACGGCCGCGATAGAGGTTCTTCAGTTCCATGATGTAATCCAGCTTAGCACGGTCGATACCGTCCGGATCGTAGATGTAACCGTCCGAGTCGGACATCGTCACGACTTTAGCGCCGAGGCTGATCAGTTTTTCAACGGTATATTGGGCTACGTTACCTGAACCTGAAACGCAAACGGTCTTTCCCTTGATGTCGATTCCCCTTGTATTCAGCATTTCCAGCAGGAAGTAAACATTTCCGTAACCGGTAGCTTCGGGACGGATCAGTGAACCGCCGAATTCGCGTCCTTTACCGGTGAATGTTCCCGTGTTTTCCTGAGCCAGTTTTTTATACATTCCGTACATATAGCCGACTTCGCGTCCGCCAACACCTATATCACCTGCGGGAACATCCGTGTCCGGGCCGATATGACGCCATAATTCCAATACGAAAGCCTGGCAGAAACGCATGATTTCAGCATTTGACTTACCGCGCGGGCTGAAGTCGGAACCTCCTTTTCCACCACCCATCGGCAGGGTTGTCAGCGAGTTCTTGAAAGTCTGTTCGAAAGCCAGGAACTTAAGGATCGACTGGTTTACAGAAGCGTGAAAACGGATACCACCTTTGTACGGGCCGATCGCATTGTTATGCTGGATACGGTATCCCATGTTGGTTTGGATCTGTCCCTTATCATCCATCCAGGTTACGCGGAAGGAGAAAATACGATCGGGAATACAAAGACGTTCGATCAGGTTGCTCTTTTCGAATTCGGGATGTTCGTTGTAAACCTCTTCGATTGTTCCTAATACTTCTGAAACTGCCTGATGATATTCCGGTTCATTCGGAAATCTTCTCTTTAAGTTGTCTAAAACTTCACTTGCCTTCATAAGACTGATTTTATTTAGAATGTTATATTTGTAATATCAATTTGTTAACCGGTAGCCGTTTTTTTAATGACCTCGCAAAGGTAAGCTAAAATTTTACACAAACAAATATTTGAAAGAAAAAATGCATTAAAAATATCATTTCGGTATTTTAATCGGGTAAAAGTAACTAAATGTCACTCGTCTCTTCGCCTTCTGCTCTTATAGATAGGGACGAACACAATGATAGCTGACGCAACCAAGGCAAAAACGATGTCGAAGGTTATCTTTTCGCTGTATGCAAGCATCATGTAGCAAAGGATACCCCACAAAAGAGTGATACATACGGCTTGACTATTTGTAATCTTTCTGCGTGCCATAGTTTACAATTGTTTAGTTGGATGAAACAAGCGAGCCGAAGTAAATGACCAAGGCCAGGAATACGGCTACAAGGATAAAAAGAACGATGATCTGTTTTTCGAGGGGCAGATGTCGGAGGAACGGAACGTGGCGTACCCAACCGGAAACGGCTTGGAGCTGCTCGTCCTCTTCGTCTTCTTTCGGAAATTCGTATCCGTTTGCTTCCAGAATCTCCTTTGCACGGGGAACTTCGCTTTCAAGCAGTTCGATGCGGATGCCGCCCACATTGACCGGGTATTGGATCCGGCTCGTATATTCGTTTCTCAGGTAACAGTTGACCCCTTCCGATTTCAGGAGGGATTCGATCATCTGTGCTGCTTCCGGTTCATAGAAACGGGCTATTTCGACTATTTTATCTTCCATATTAATATGTTGTTAATGTAAATGATGATTTACCCGTTTATTAATTTATCCGCAATTTCTGTAGCCTGGCGGATACGGTCGGCCATGCCGATGCCGCCTTTGATGTTTCCGGCCAGCGTAAGGCCGGGGTAGCGCGCTTGCAGTTCGTCGATCGTTTCGAAACGGGAGCCGCTGCTCTGTTCATATTGCGGAATGGCATGTTCGTGACGGAAGATACGGATCATATCGGGTTCTGTCTCTTCCGGGAATTTCAGCATGGTGTGGAGCTCGCGCCTGATGAGTGCTTTCAGCTCCTCTTCCGGCCAGGTCGTCAGGTCGGCATGCTTTACGCCTCCGATAAAGAACGAGAAGAGAGCACCCTCTTCCGGAGCCCGTCCGGTAAAACAAGCGGAGGGGAAAAGGATTCCGAGTACGTCTTTTTTCTCACAGGAAGGAACCAGGCCTCCAAACGCATCGAAGCGTAATGCACCGGTGTCGCGGAACCCGACGCTGGCCTGTACGACCGGTGCATAATGCAGGTTACTGATCCGCTCCATCTTTTCTTTCGGGACGAAAGGTAACAGGGCGGGCAATGTATAAGCACCGGTGGTTGTGATTATCCGTTCCGCAATAATGGTCTGTTCGCCGTCGGCTGTCGAATAGGTAGCCATCCATTTGTCTGCACAAGGGCGGACCGTGACGTCGGCGGCCGAAAGTGTGATGCGGGCCGGACCGATTGCCTCGGCTATCGCACCGGTCAGTTTGTCCAATCCTCCGGCGGCTGAAAATACTTTCTTGCTGGCGAGACGGTCGCGATCTGTTTTCGGCTGCTTGGCTTTCGCGATGGTTCCGCGGATGAAGCTCCCGTATTGCTGTTCCAGGTTGTAGAGCTTCGGGAGCGCATAACGAGTGACGAGCTTCATCGGATCGCCGGCGTAGACACCGGACAGAAACGGGTCTACCGCATAGTGCAGGAACGATTTACCCAGGCGGCGGGCAGCTAACTCGCCGACAGATTCATCCGGGTTATTGCCTTTTGCCCGAAACGGCTCTCCGAGGATACGGAACTTGTCGCCAAGCGTGAACAGAGAAGTCGTGACCGCACTGAACAGTCCGGACGGGAGAGCCCGGAACCGGTTCCCTTTCCAGATCAGCCGGCGCTTGGATTCTTCGCGGGCAGTCTCCAGTGCACAGGCTGGGGAGAGGGCTTCGAATAGTTCGGCGACTTCGGGATAGGAGACTACACCTGTATTGGGGCCGCTTTCGTAGACAAAATCCTTTTCGCGGAACGTATGGATTTGTCCTCCGACGCGATCAGCCTTTTCGAGGATATGAATGTCTTTTCCGGCGCGGGTCAACCAGAAGCCGGTTGTCAATCCGGTCAGTCCGGCGCCGATAATCAAAATATCAGTCTGTTGGGGTTCCATTGCGTTATACCGGTTTAGAAAATGATTTATTTGTTCCGAGCATCAGCTTGTCCAGCGAAGCCGCTACGTTTCGGACGAAAAGCCTGCCTTCAGGTGTCATCCTGATTTGATTTTCGTCAAACTCGACCAATCCGTCCTCTGCAAATTCGCGTAGACAGGCTTCGTCATAGGCGGTTGCCTGCTTGATGGAGCGGGCGGGGACGGAAAGCTGTTCCGACAGTTCGTTCCAGTCGATCCGGTAGTTGCACATTAACATTTCGATTGCCTCCCGTGTGATCTGTTCCTCCCGGCTCAGGAGATATCCTTTGGCGACAGGCAAGATGCCGGCTTCGACTTTCTCGATATACTCCATGATGTCTTTTGTGTTCTGGGCGTAAGCCGTTCCGAGCTGGCTGATCCCTGTCACGCCGAAAGCATAGACCTGACCGGTTGTGCGGCGCGTGCAATATCCCTGGAAATTACGATGTAGTTGTCCGTTCAGCAAAGCTGTGTATAACTCGTCGTCTTTGCGGACGAAATGATCCAGCCCGATCGGCTGGTAGTCCGCTTCGCATAAGATTTTGCGGGCCACTTCGAACATCCGGCTCTTCTCGTCGCCCGAAGGCAGTCCGGTTTTTTCCAATACCTTCTGCCGGGGGAAAGCCCAGGGCACATGCGCATACGAAAAGGTGACGAGCCGGTCCGGTTTCAGGGAAACGGCTTTTTCGATCGTTTCGGCAAAACTCGCTTCCGTCTGGTGGGGCAAGCCGTAGAGGAAATCCATGTTGATGCGTACTCCGCATGAGCGCAGGATCGTTACGATTTCTTCCGGTTGCAGCAGCGGGACTTGTCTGTGTACGGTTTGCAGGACTTGTTTGTTGAAGTCTTGGATGCCGATGCTAAACCGGTTGAATCCCGCGGTTGCCAGTTTCTCCCAATCCTGCCCTGTCATCCAGCCAGGATGACATTCGATTGCTTTTTCCGGATTTTCAATCAATTCGAACGTATCTGAAACATGTGCGTTCAACTCTTTCAGCTCAAGAGCCGGAAGAAATGTCGGGGTTCCTCCGCCGTAATGGATCTGCGAGACTTTACGTTTCTTGTCGAGTAAAGGCAGTATCAGGTCGATCTCTTTATGTAATGCGGCTACATATCGATCTATGATTTCAGGCTTGGGAGCGGCGTAAGAATTGCATCCGCAATAATGGCAGAGACGTTGGCAGAAAGGAATATGAAAATAGAAGGAAACCGATTCCGGCTGCTGGCGGTTGGATTCACGGATGGCATCCGCATAATCCCGGCTTGTGAACCCGTCATGAAAATAGTTTGCCGGCGGATAGCTGGTGTACCGGGGAACCGGCACATTGTATTTATCTAAAAGTTCTTGTTTCATATCGTATTTTTATCTTTTCTGAAAACCGTTACTATATAAATGAGGGATATCAGGGCGATGCTTGCCTCGAAGAAGAAGAGTCCGTGATAACCCGTATGATCTGCAATCCTTCCACTCAGGATGGCCATCAACATGCCGCTGAGATGCGTGATGACCGTCTGGATCGTGAAATCCGTCCCTTCGCGCCCGGGGCGTACACAGTCCATTGCCGTCGTATAGACCACGATCGTCGCCATCCCGTAGCTGCCCCACAGAAGGAAAATCCCGCCGTAGAGCATGGGCGTCGTCGGATGCACGTAGGAGAGTCCGAGGAAGTAAAGTGTCGCTATCAAGACAAACACCGCGAACAGGATGCGCGCGCGGAAACGGCCGATCCGCCGTACGATCATCCCTCCGGCAAACGAGGAGAGGAACCCGACGAATGTCCCCGCGACTCCGCTCATCACCCCGATCTCCTTCATGTCGTAGCCCAGGTCGACCAGCCAGGGTTTCAGCATGGCGAGCGTACCGATCAGGCCGGAATAGTAAAGAAAGAGGAAACCGATCTGTTTCCAGATGCTCCGGCGGGCGAAGAAATAGATCACATCTGCCTTTTTGGCCCGTTCGTGCGCTTCCTTCGGCTGGATGCGGATGCCTTTGTTGAAAAAGAGTGGCAGAAGGGCGGCGATGACGAACAGCGCGACGCAAGGCAGCAGACCGTTCCAGCCGATTTGCTTGAAGAGCAGGAGCAAGACACCGCCCCCGATCATCGAACCTCCGAAACTTCCCATCGACTGCATGCTGTTTGCAAGGCTTTTATCTTTCCGGCTGAAAGCGAGTACCGCCAACGCGTCGGTCGCGATATCCTGCGTGGCGGAAGCGACGAAGGATATGATGATCAAGGCGACGATCGTATAGAAGTCCGTATGGAAATCAAGGAAAGCGACGGCGAAGATCAGGCCGGCGTAGATCAGTTCGGAAGAAAAAATCCACCGTTTATAGTCGCCCGTCGTCACGGCATGGCGGTCTACCATCGGCGACCAGAGGAATTTCAGGATCCAGGGCAGCTTGATCAGTTGGAGAAGCCCGATGGCCGAGAGTGAAAAGTCCTCCTGCCGCATCATGACGGGGATGACGGTGGAAAAGAAGCTCATCGGGATCGTCTGCGCAATGTAGAGGCAGAAGAAGGTTGCGAGGTTGTATGTTTTATCTTTCTGTATCATAATATCGTTATATAATCATCCGGCTTCCGGCCGAGGCTTTAAGAGTTTTCAAAGTGTCGTCCGAAATTCGGCTGGGGCTTTAAGAGTTTTCAAAGTGTCGTCCGAAATTCGGCCGGGACTTTTGGAGTTTTCAAAGTGTCGTCCGAACTTCGGCCGGGACTTTTGGAGTTTTCAAAGTGTCGTCCGAAATTCGGCCGGGACTTTAAGAGTTTTCAAAGTGTCGTCCGAAGTTCGGTCGGGGACTTTAAGAACTTTTAAAGTGTCGCCCGAACTTCTGCCGAGACTTTTAAAAACTCAATTGTATATTCCCGCCGATCGTGAACGGCCTTCCTTTTTGTGCCAGGCCCTTTCCGCCTGTCTCGAAATAGAAAGCCGAATAGTCTGCACCGGTCATATTTTTCGCCCAGATCGCAAAGGTAATAAAATCTTTTGTGGCAGATACTTTTGCATTCAACAGTCCGTAATAAGGTTGCGAAACCTTGTTGTCTTCTTTCCACAGGATGCGTCCCGTCCCGGTGTAGTTCGCGCTGACCGTGAAGCGGTCGATGTGACGGCAAGGGTTCGGGATCGTATAATCGGCTCCGACAGCGAAAGTGTGGCGCGGGACCATCGGCAGGAAATTCCCGCTGTAGTCAATGCCTCGCCGTTCGTCCTTGTAATCTTTGAAGGTGGCATGCGTGAAGCCGTAGTTCACCTGCACCATCAGCCCGTTGACCGGATTCCCTTGCAGGCTGACCTCGACGCCTTTGCTCTCGCTGCGCCCGGCGTTGCGCAGGTATTGCCCGTTCTGGGTGGCGAGCATTTGGTAAATCTGTTGGTTTTTCCAGTCGATCCAGAAAAAGCAGAACTCGGCGTTCAGGCGGTTGTCGAGGAACGGGTGTTTGGCTCCCAATTCGTAGTTCCAACTGGTTTCGGGGCGGAACGTGCGGTCTTCCTCGCGGTCGAAAGAGGTGTTGAAGCCGCCTGTCTTATATCCCTTCGTCACGGTGGCATAGAGCATGCCGGTGGAGGGAAACATATATTGCAGGGCGATCTTCGGCGTGACCTGGCTGAACTTGAGCCGGCTGTCGAAGGCGTCCATCTGTTCGCTGCCGCCGTCCGTTTCTTTGTAGAAAAGGAAATCGTTGGAGGTATGCTCATAATCGTAGCGGATGCCGAAAGTCAGTGACAGGCCGCGCGTCAGCAGGTCATCGATTGTGGATTGGTGGTAGAAGGCGACACCATAGGCCGGCGTGTCGTACAGCTTGCGTGTCGCATAGTCTTTGGTGAAATAATCGAGTGTCACGGTGTTGTCGATCCCCTGCCAGAAACCGAAGGCGCCGAACAGCCATTTGTAACGTCCGGGAGTCGTCGATTTGATGTTCAGCTCTTCGGAAAACATTTTCTGCTTCATATCCTGACGCGCGAAATAGATGCTTCGGGGAGAGAAATCCTGGTCGATGCCTTGATGGTCCGAGAGATATTGGAAGGCGGTCCGGCTGTTGATGCTGTAGCCCGTCCCCTGGTAATCTGCCGAGAAGCCGGTCGTCGAAAGCGTCCGTTTGTAGAAACTGTAATCGTTGTAGTCGACTTCGCCCGGTTTATGCGTGACCGAATCGCAGACGGCGTAGGGATAGCCGCCTTGGACTGAACGGTCGAACGAACTCATTAGCCCGAAAGAAAGGTTCTTCTGAGGCTTCCATTCCAGGCGGATGCGGGCAGAACCGGACTTCATGTCGTCCGCTTTCTTATCTGTAAACAGGTTGGTGAAGTAGCCGTCGCTGTTCCGGTAATCACCGGAGATGGCATATCCGAACTTTTCTCCGATCTTTTTATAATGAGAGAGGGCATAATCGCGGTAGCCGTAGCTGCCGTTGGAAAGCCAGACATTTGTCCCCTCGTATTTCAAGGGCGATTTCGTATAGACGTTGATGATGCCGCCCATCGTGTTACGACCGTAGAGCGTCCCTTGCGGACCGCGCAGCACTTCGATCCTGTCCACCTCGTTGAAATCGAAATCGAAAGCCGATTTTTCGAAATAGGGGATACCGTCCACATAAAGCCCGATCGAGGGAGCGTTGATTTTCGATCCGATCCCGCGGATATAGACCGGCGAGGTCAGTTTCGATCCGTAGTCCGGCATAAAGAGGTTCGGGATAAAGGAACTGAACTCTTTGATCCCCGTGATGTTCCGGTTCTGGATCGCCGTCCCCGTCACGGCCGATGCCGACAGGGGTTCCAGCCGGAGGTCGCGCTGTTGCTTGAACGACTGCACGACCACTTCGTTCAGTTCAACATTGCGGATCTTCGCCGTATCTTTTTCTATCTCTTCCCCTCTTGCCGTATAGGCGAGGCAGAGCAGTATCGGGAGGTAGTATAATAGTTTCATGTCTTAAAATGTAACGGTGATTTCGCCGCCGATCTGGAACGGTTTGCCTTTCTGGATGAACGACTGGTTGAACGATTCGAAATAGAACGCCTGGTAGTCCGTGTTCGTGATGTTACGGCTCCACAGGTTGAGGTTGACGATTCCCTTGCGGATGCCCACTTTGGCATTGACGAGGCCGTAGAACGGCTGGCTGATGTCGTTCTTCTCCGTCCAGAAGATCTTGCCTGCTCCGGTGAACTGGGCGGATACGATGAACTGGTCAATCATCTTCCGGTGGAGTAGTTTCGTGTATTGCAATCCCAGGCTGACGGTGTGGCGTGGCGTGTAAGGAATGAAATTATCCTTGCAGTCCGTTTTCACGATCTGGCTGTTCTCGTCCTTGTCCGTGAAGATGTAATCGCGGAAAGTGGCACGGGTAAAACCGTAGTTGAGGTCTGCGGTGAGTCCGTCCGTGATACGGCTGCGCAGGCTCAGTTCCACGCCATAGCTGTTCGCCTTTCCTCCGTTGGTGATCATGCGCCCGCTGCCGTTCTCGGCAAAGCTGGTGAGTTGGAGGTCGCGGATGTCCATGTAGAAGAAGGTCAGTTCCGCACTCAGCCTGCCCCGGACCAGTTCGCTGCGGATGCCTGCTTCGTAGTTCCAGCTGTGTTCCGGTTTGTAGGAAGCGATGTCTTTCACTTCGCCCGGCTGTTCGGCCTTGTCGGGAGCAAACTTCGACATCAGGTCGTATTTGGCTTGGGCCTGGACCAGATCGCCGAACATCTGCACGTTATATCCTCCTGTCTTGTATCCTTTGGCGACCGAGAGATACGTGAATGTTTCGGGTGTGCACTGGTAACGGAGCGAAACCTTCGGCAATACTTGCAGGAAATCCTGTGAGATGTTGCCGTCCATAGTCGTCGTGACCGGTAGCGTCATTTTCATCGGGCCCATTTCCACACCGATCTTCATGCTGTCTACTGCTGAATGATAGTCCAGGTTCGCTTTCTCGTAATCCAGGCGGATACCGGCGGTGATGGAAAGCCCTTCGACAAAGAGGTTATTGTAGGTCGATTGGTGGAAAGCCGCGAAGCCGTAGGTCGGCGTGTCGAAGTTTCCGGGGAAATAAATCTGGTTCAGTTCGTCCCCCTGGACAGTAAGCTTCGGTGCTTTTGGGTTATTCGCCAGTATGTCGTCGAACGCTTTCTGCAAAATGCCCGTCAGCCCGTCTTTCTTGAAGACGACCGGACCGTCGGTGTTCAGGCTGTTATAAAAACCGTAGGCGCCGAAGCTCCATTGGTAATTGCTTTTTGTATTGGATTTGATCGCCAGTTCTTCGCTCCAGGCATATTGTTTCTGCTTTTGGTGAAGGGTGAAAACAGACTGTTCCGTATAGTCCTGGTCCATCTTCATGTCGTCTTTCAGATATTGGTAGGCCGTGGTGGAAGAGAGGATAAAACGGTCTGTTTTCCATTCCAGATACAGGCTGTTGTTCAGCGTGCGGCGCCAGTAGGAACTCGGATCGTTGATGCGGATCGGCTGCACAGTCCCGGTCTGCGGGTCGTACTGCCCGTAGGGGAAGGCTTTTTGCGTTACATAGTCATAGTTGAATGTATATTGCGCCTTCAGATGGTCCGTAATATACCCCTCTAATTTGAATCGGCCGCCTGCCGATTCCTCCTTATCGGCCTTTGTGCCGTTATATTCGTTGATGAAAAAGCCGTCGTTACGGTCGTAATACCCGTTTAACGAGATCCCGATGTTTTCTCCGATCTTGCTGTATTGGGACACTTTGGCTTTGGCCGCCCCGTAATTGCCCATCGACATCGTGACTTTTGTCCCCTGGTAATCGAAGGGGGAGAGGGTGTAGATATTGACGATGCCCCCCATTGCGTTACGTCCGTAAAGGGTTCCCTGCGGTCCCCGTAAAACTTCGATGCGTTGGATATCGTTCAGCTCGAAATCGAAAGCGCTTTTATCCAGATAGGGGACATTGTCGACATATAATCCGATGGATTGCCCGCTGCTACGCGCTCCGATTCCGCGTATATAAATGGCCGAAGTCATTTTCGAACCGTAGTCCGGCATATAAAGGTTGGGGACGAAAGCGCTGATATCCTTGAGAGCATCTATCTGCCTGGTTGCTATCGCTTGGGGCGAGAGGATGGAAACGGCTCCCGGAAGCGTGCGGAGATCGTTCGTCTCCTTTGTGGAAGAAGTGACGATCACCTCACCTATATTATAGGTCTTGATCGTGTCGTTCACATTTTCATTCACCCGTTCGGCTTTAATCGGTTGCAAACACGTAAGCGCGCCTGCGACAAGGACATACAGATAGCGTTGATTCATCGTATTAATTGTAAACTATTAGTATTTTACGGTTGCAAAGGAACGGTAAAGATGAATGGGAATCAATCACTACATGTAGTGATTTTAAAGTTCGATGTCGTCGCCTGAAATAATGCCGTTCATGATGGCATAGAAGGTAAGTCCCGATACTGTTTTGATGCCGAGCTTGGTCGTGATGTTCTTGCGGTGGCTGAGGACTGTGTTCAGGCTGATGTTCAGCTTGTCTGCAATTTCTTTGTTGGTGCTGCCTTTGACGATTAATTGGAGGACGTCCGTTTCGCGGGTGGACAGTTCCTTGTTGTTGTCGCTGGAAATACTGTTGTTTTCTCCGGTAAAAAGTTGTTCCAACTGCTCGATGATGACTTCCTGCGAGGCCTTGATCGTGATATGGCTGGTTGCCGATAGTCCCCCTTCACCTTCGGTTTCGTCGATCAGGACCATCGTCTTGCTCCGGCGGGGAAGGAAAAAGTCTGCATAAAGGACAAATAAAGCGGCATTTGTAAAGTAGTAGTCGAACGTATCGTTGCCGGAAGTCGAAAATGCCTCGAAAGTAGGGTAGTGGCTGATCTCTACCGGTGGAAAATAGTCGGTCAGCATGCTTTGCAGGCCGATGCTTTGTAGCGTGTCGGATAATATGATTGCTATTTGCTTGTTGCGATGCATCCGGCTGTTTGTTAAATACACAACTTTTCCATAGCCGAAACCATCGGTGTCAATATCCGGTAGCGGATGCGGTTGTGTTGTTTGATATCTTTTTCCAAACTGCTGATGGCAAATATGACGGCGTAGCATAAGTTCTCATTATAGTCGCCGGAAAGATGCTTGACCATGATGCTTTTCAGATCCGCTAACAAGGCCTCTATCGGATCTTCCAATCGCTGTTCCGTTCCGAGGTGCAATGCTTCGACCTGCCCGGAAGATGGATAATCTTTCAGTTTTTCGCTTAATGACAGGCAATAGGGGAACCAGACCCGGTCGTCCTTTTCGATCCGTGAGGTCAGCTCTTCTTTGAAGGATGAGAAAAACTTTCCGATCAGGTTGAGCGTGTTGTTTCCCGGCGTACTCATCGATATGAATGAACCGAGATGCCTTTCTATATTCGGGATTTGATAGCGTTGGTAATACTGGTTGGTTTTAGTCAGATAATCGATAATCTGTGAAGTATGGAAAGTTTGTAGCTTCTTTTCCGGGAAGTATTCCTCGTTGAGAAACGTGTTGATTACCGTCAAGAGGAAGTCGGTATCCAGCCGGTATTCTTCACAAATCGCCTTTACCGATTTGTCGCCTAAGCCCAGGCGGATTCCAAAACGGTTAATGACAGGAATGAGTGAGGGGTGCTCTTCCACCACCTCACTCATTTGCATATTAGGATATACTAATGGCATATTTTATGCTTCTTCCCATTGTTTTCGTAATAGTTCCACTGCGGCAGGGACCAAAACGTTCCGGTCTCCCTGGCATCCGCATTCGAAACTTACATATTTGTCGTAATCCAACATCTTCAGGCCCTTGAAGCCGTTAACGTAGTTATCTGCTTCTCCGTCTTCACCCGGCATACTGCGACGTTTACGGCTGGCAACGTGCACGTGTTGCAGATATTCGCCTGCAGAAAGGAAAGCTCCCATGTCGGAAGTCTCTTCCCAAGTCATGTGCCAGAAGTCACCCATACAGCGTACACCCGGATTGTTGATGTCGCGGCAGATGGAAGCAGCATCCGCTACCTGACGAAGATAGAATGCTTCTTTCCTGTTGAGCGGTTCAAAGATAACTGTAGTCCCGTGCTCTTTTGCGAAGTTACCCATTTCATTGAATTGTTCGCACAAGAAATCCCGCGTTTCCTGCGTATGAGGCATAGCCGGTTTTTGACCGTTGAAAGCCGGGACGATGATCACACCCGTAGAACCCAGTTCGCCTGCAGGAGCAATGATCTCTTTCATCGTATCCATACACTGCTTGCGGATAGCCGGATCTGTCGAGAGGATGAACCCCTGGAAACCAGCACAGATGGCGCTCACTTTGATGTTGCGTCCGTTTAGTGCTTCCTTGATCTCTTTTACACGATCTTTTAGGCCACGTCCGCCCGGTTCGAAACCAACGACACCTAACTTTTCCATCAAGTCAAATTTCTCGTTGAGATTAGCTCCCGGTGCAATCCCTTCCTGAAAGGATATCTTCAACTCGGCTTTGCTGTTTGGACATGATCCCTTTTCTGCCGGACAACCTTCTGTAGAAGCAGCCTTGCCGCCACAGGCAGCAAAA
>OGOC01002174.1_pt1 | contig 13530 bp, 10 predicted proteins | sample 1552561 | NCBI WGS metagenome assembly OGOC01 (sample SAMEA2580148, study PRJEB22360) | human gut metagenome | biome: human gut; feature: human-associated habitat; material: faeces | place: Denmark | collected 2008/2010
CCAAGCCGGCCCGGTGGGGGGGCGCCGCGGCGGGTCCGCCAGCCGTATCTGCCGCTTTGACTGTACCTGCCGGGGCGCCTTTATACGAAACGTCCCGAAGCGTCTGTTTGGGTCGGGATGTTTGGCTTTTTGTTCGCATGGATGCAGTCTTTTGTTGACAATATGCAAAAATAGGCATGTGCCGCGGATTTGTAAAATAAATTCAACGAACAGCGCATTTTTCATCACGAACACTCGACGCGCCGCACTCCGACGGACCGGATTCTCCTCTCTTCGGATGTCTTTCCGCAGCCGGGAAATGGCTTGCGCGCCCTTCTTTCGCGGTGCGGGCGGTGCCTAATAAAAGAACCTCCCTGCAATCGCAGGGAGGTCGGGGGTGAAGGCCGCGGGGCCTTCGGGTTTGTTATCGGGGGATTAGTATACCCACTCGAAATCGTCTACCCAGAGTTTGTTGGTATACGAACCTGTCAGATAGTCGCCCAAGTAGCTGGTAGCGCATGATATGATCATGGTATATTTCTCTTCGGGGTTAGGAGCTATATCCGTTTTTTTGTAATAATTGATCGGGATAGTTAGCTCCTGCATGGTATCGTCGGTACTTGTCGTGATAAAATAAGACCCGTATCCGATTATGTCTCCTTCAGGTTGGCTGTATTTGGTTGCAGGATCCCAAAATGTCTTAGCATTTATTGAGGTGCCGGATTGGACGCTATGGCGTGCATTCCAATCTATGATGCAAACAAAAATGCGGGCTTTGTCTATATCGCCGTTGGATGCCGGAGCGTCGTTTGCTACTTTATCGATCGGGTTTATTGTTGCTGCGTATTTCAATTTCAGTGCAACGGGGCGGGCTGAATATGTGTATTTTTGACCGAATTGGGCATATCCTACAGAGCCTTTCATCGTAAAATCACCTGTGAATAAATTGCCTGCAGCGAATACGCCTAAAATCTTCTGAGCAGACATTTCGGCACATGAGTTACCACCTCTGCCTGCTTTGGTTGTATTTTGCAAACATAGTTTTGCCGCTTTTCCGCCCATTACGGATGCCAGATACATATTATTGCCGCTTGCCCAGAACGTATTCCCCGATACGTTTGGGTAGGGAATCGTTTTCGAGGCATTGTCCGGGGCTGCTTTGGTGCTCCAGCCTTCCATATCGCCGTTCTCGATCGTATCGCCGGAGTTATTCGCCGGAGTAAATTCTCCCGATTTTATAATGGAACCATCGATGTTCAACTGATATTCGTATGTCTTTTTTGCGAATATCCCGGTTTCCGGATTGACAGTATATATGGTAAGGCCTGCGTCATTTGTTCCCTCTGTCCATGTCGGGCTGATTTTGGCCGTGCGGGACCCGTCTTCATTGGCTGTAACATTAGCGTCGTTCCATGTGGTCTGACCTTTGATTCTGTATTGCACGGAAACGGATGTCGCATCGGCCGGAATATTTGAAAGCGTAAACGATGCTGTATTGGCCCAAAGGTCTGCGTCGTTGTTGTAAGTAATGGCGGGGACGACTGTTTTTACGTATTTCAGCGTGATGACTGTTTTTTGTCCGGCATTGTCCGTGACGGTGAACTTGAAATCGGAGTTCGTCGTTTCGGTCATCTCGGCGCAGACCATGGCGAGCATGTCTATCAGACCGCCGATCTGGAAATACACATGCTGCTGGTTGAGCAGTTGTGCCGGAGTCGGAATGCCGAGTTGGGCAAGCATGCTTGCCATCTCTTCCGTCGCGGGACTTGTTAAATCCATGGATTCGGCAAGGTTGACCAAGGGAAGCAGTGTTGCCAAGGGAGCGGAAGCGATATCCACCTGCATCGACTTGATGCCGCCCGGTGCGCTGACCCGGATATCGGCGCTGTTGCCGCTTTCGGCCAGCTCGACGGGGGGCGTAAGGTCTTCGTGGCCGAGCCACTCGACGGTCGGAGCTGCGGCTTTGGTGAATGATGCGGTCTGCTCCACCGTGTAGACCCAGTTGGCGACGACGGGCGTCGATCGGGTGATCGTGAAGCTTGCTGCGTTGCCTTTGTCGGTGCAGGCCGAGAAGGTCAGAGCGCCGTAGCTGTCATCAGGGAGCACGTTGAAAAAGGTCTCGCTGTAATCGGCCGAAGGAGCCGTGCCGTCGGCGTAGGTGACGGTGATGTGCTCCGAGTCGATCGAGATGGGAGAGCCTGTTGCGGAGGTGCCTTCGGCGACCAGCGTCGGGTTGATAGCCGACGGATCGTATGTGGCGTTCGGGTCTGAGGGAACGGTGAAGGTCAGCTGCTCGGAGGCGATCGGTTTTTCCGACGTCAGCATGACGGAGGCTATTTTCTCCGACGCAGCGTCGCCTTGCAGTTTGAGCGCGAGGATCGAGGTGATGCGGTGAAGATTGAACTTTACGGCACTCCCTTCCGGCGTTTTGCCCGGCTCGGCGTCGTTGTGGGTGATGGCGTCGGCGGCCATGATGTCGAATTCGCTGTTGTATTTGTTTCCGTTCTGGGTGCGCAGGGCGCTGAAAGGAACCGTTACGGTCGTGCCGGAAACGGCGGCGTTTCCGTTGTGGGGGTAGAAGGCGCGGTACGCCCAAGTGCCTGCGGTGCCGGTGAGCGAGCCTGTAAAAGCCTTGCTGTCTGGGGCGTACGTAAATTGCAGGAGCTTCGTGAAGTCGTTGGCGAGAACGCCGAGGTTGTCTTCGCCGTTCCATGTACCGGTAAGACCGGTGCCGAAATCGACGTTGATGTCGGCGCGGCTTTGTTCGCGAGGAGCGATATCGGCGAGAAAACCGACGGCAGTTGCTCCGTCGCCGGATGTTGCGGGAACTTCCTCGTAGGTGCTGCACGCGCCGAGGAGAAGCGCTGCGGTCAGCGTTAAAAGAGAGACTTGTTTTTTCATGGCTGCCGGTTTTTTATTCGTTTTCGCCCAAATAAAAATCGTCGTAGCAGCTCAGGGGGCTGATTCCGTCGGAGGAAGGGACGTCTCCGGACGTGGCAAATCCTTTTTCCGCGGCGACCTCAATCGTCTCGATCATCGGGGCGGAGTATTTCCCCCCCCCTTTCGTGGTTGATACAATTCCCATGGTATGCAATAGTTTAAAGTTTTATGACAAAAATAGACGGGAATTGGTTCTTTTGAAAATAAATTCAACGAACGGGCAGTGTTTCATCACGAAAAGGCATATTTGCCTTGTGGAACCGGAATCGATTGCGGCAATATTACAAGGCGGTGGAAATTAACAAGAAACCTCCCTGCAGGCGCAGGGAGGTCGGGGTGAAGGTTGCGGGGCCTTCGGGTTTGTTATCGGGAGATCAGTATACCCACTCGAAATCGTCTACCCAGAGTTTGTTTGCGTCGCATCCGGTCAGGTAGTCGCCCAGATAGCTGGTCGCGGTCGAAATGACCAGCGTGTAGTTGCCCGTCGGAGGCGTGTCCGTCTTTTCGTAATAGACGATCGGAAGCTCCAGATCCTTCATGCTGCCGGTGTGAGACTCCGTGATGTAGGCGGAACCGTAGCCGATGATTTTGCCTTCGTTCAGGCTCGATACGGTTTCGGGGTCCCAGAACGTCGTCTTGTCTACCGAAGTGCCCGATTGCACTGCATGGCGGTCGCTCCATTCGACGATACAGACGAAGATGCGTCCTTTGTCGATGCCGGTGCTTACGGGCGGATCGTTCTTGACCCGGTTGATTTCGCCTATCTCGGCGGCGTATTTCAGTTTGAGGGCGGCGGGACGTGCGGAATAGGTGTACGGCTGTCCGAATTGTGCGTAACCGACCGTGCCGTCCATCACGAAATCTCCGGTGTAGAGGTTGCCCGCAGCGAATGCGATGACTGCATACTTCGCGGCGAGTTGCGCGCAATAATCACCGACCATGCCGGGATATGTTGCCTGAGTGCATAATTTGTCGGTTCCCGAACTGGTCATATAGCCGTTGTTGCCGCTGTCCCAGAATTTGTCGGTCCCTGTTGCGTCTTCGTATTTGACGGCATTCGGATAGGGTACGTTGGTCGAACCTATGATCTTTTTCATCGATTTCGTACTCCAGCTCTCCATGCCTGCATTGGGAATGATATCGCCGTTGTTGTTTTTCGGCGTGAATTCGCCCGAAGCGACCGTTGCGCCGTCGGCGAGCAGTCGGTATTCGTAGCTCTTGCGGGCGAAGATGCCTGTCTTGGGATCGACGCTATGGATCGTCAGTCCCGCTTCGTTGGTGCCGGCGGTCCATGTCGGACTGATCAGGGCCGTGCGGCTGCCGTCGTCGTTCGGCCCGGAGACGCTGGCGGCGTTCCATGCGCTTTCGCCCTTTATGCGGTATTCCAGCACGACGCTGCCGGCGTCGGCGAACTGATTGCTGATCGTCAGCGAGGCGGTGTTTTTCCAAAGGTCCGTTTGATCTACCCGCACGAGCGCCGGGGCCGTGAAGGTCAGCGGTTGCTCGGTCACCTGCCCCGCGAGATCGGTCACCTTGACGTCGAAGACGTGTTCGCTGCCGGGGTCGGGACCCAGCAGGAGGATCATCGGCACGAGTGACGTGATGTCGAAAACGCACTCTTTTTTGTATTGTATTTCGGTCTGGCAGCTGAGTCCGAGATCTGCGAAGGAGATTCCCTCGATGACGTCGGAATCGTTGAACAGGTCGAGTTTCGAAATGCCCAGCATGCTCAGTACGGGCGACGAAACATCGACTTCCAGACCGGCAATGCCTCCCGGTACATGGATGTTGATGGCGGCGGAGTAGGTGAGCTGGTTGTTGTCGTCCACGGTGATCTCATGCGCTTGGTCGATCTCATGTCCCGGCCAGTCGAACGACGGAACTTCGAGCGGAGCGAAGACGGGCGTTTCGGCGCGCTTGTAGAGCTTGCCTGCGGCAAACGGTTTGTCTGCCCCGCGTTCGATGGCGACCGTACCGATCCGGGTTGCCGTAATCACGTCTACAGTCAGTTTGTCGTAGCTCCCCGGCATGATGTTGAAGAAGGCGTTGATGTCGTTGGCGTCGGGAGCCGTGCCCTGCTCGAAGCCCAGCGCGATGACGTTCGACGGAGCGGTTTGGCTGAATGCGAGTCCGGAGCCCATGTCTGAAATGTCGAAGTCGATGCTCGCGGCCGAGAGTGTTTGGGTTTCGTTTTCCGAAGTCAGCAGCAGGTAGCGGACCTTGTCGGCATTGTCTCCGCCTTTTACCTCCAGATTGAGAATCGAGGTCAGGCGGCTGAGGGTGAATCGGATCGGATCGCCTTCGTCGGTTTTGCCCGGTTCGGCATTGGCGAAGCTCAGGATGGGGGCCGCCAGCGCGTCGGAGGCGCAGTTGAAAGCGTTGCCGCTTTGGGTGCGCAGGTTGCCGAACGGAATGCTGGCTTTGGTGCCGTTTACGGTCGCATGGGGATAGAAAGCCATGTATTGCCACGCACCGCTCTGCGCCGGCAGCTCTCCTTCGAATGCGAAGTCGTTGTTGTTGTAGGTGAACGGCCGAAGTTCGGGAGTTGAGCCGGGGGCGGTGAAAAGAATTCCCATGGCGTCGTTCTCTTCCCAATATCCGGTAAATGTGCTTTCCCCGACGGAGATGCCGGCACGGGTTTCGGCGTCGTCGGCGACATCGGCAAGGAGCTTTACGGACGTATTGCCGGCGCGCGCCGGATCGTTCGTCTCGTCGTAACTGCTGCAGCCCGCAAACAGTGCGGCCGCAGCGAGGATTGACAGAGCTTTATGGAAGTTTTTCATAGCTGCGCCGTTTTTTATTCGTTATCCAAATAGAAATCGTCGTAGCTTGCGCCGGTCGGCTCTACGCCGCCGCCGGGGAAGGAGTTGGCAAATCCCTTTTCGGGCTGCACGTCGATCTGTTCGAGCAGGGGTGTGACATAGCACAGCTTCCCCGCCCGGTGGGTGGTTACATTCTTCATAGTCAAAATCTGTTAATTGCGTCGAAAGCAAATGTAGGAAGGTCCTGACTAAGATGAAAATAAATTCAACGAACCGGCGGATTCTTCCAATGAACCGGTAGATTTGGCGGACGGCGGACGGACTGAAATGGTTTAAGAAAGAGCGAAAAGGTGTGCTTAGCGAACGATAAAGGCCGCCCGACGATTCGGACGGCCTTCATATCGAGCCTTTCGGACGGTTATTTTACGTATTTGTTCAGCCAGCCGAAGAACTCGCGGTTCCATACGAGCGAGTTCTGGGGTTTGAACACCTGATGGGCTTCGTTTTCGAATTCCACCAGACGGGCCGGGATTCCGCGGACGCGGGCGGCGGTGAACGCTTCGAGCGACTGCGTGTAGGGGATGCGGAAGTCGTATTCGCCCGTGAAGATCAGCATGGGCGTGTCCCATTTCTCGACGAATTTGTGCGGCGAATTGGCGTAGGAGCGCTGTGCGACTGTGTTCGACCGATCCCAGTAGGGGCCACCGTAATCGTTGTTGATGAAGAACAGCTCCTCGGTTTGGCCGTACATCGACTCGAAGTTGAAGATGCCGCAGTGCGAGATGAAGGCTTTGAACCGTTTCTCGTGGCATCCGGCGAGAAAATAGACCGAATATCCGCCGTACGATGCGCCGACGCATCCCATGCGGTTTTCGTCGGCCCAAGGCTCTTTCGCCACGTCGTCGATGGCCGAGAGGTAGTCGCGGATGTTCTGGCCCGAATAGTCGCCCGAAATCTGGTCGAGCCACTCCTGTCCGAACGAGGGCAGGCCGCGGCGGTTGGGCGCAACGACGACGTAACCCTGCGCCGCCATCAGCTGGAAATTCCAGCGGTAGCTCCAGAACTGCGAAACGACGCTCTGCGGACCGCCCTGACAGTAGAGCAGCGTGGGGTATTTCTTGGCGGGATCGAAGTCGGGCGGCAGGATCACCCACGTCAGCATCTGTTTGCCGTCGGTGGTCCTGACCCAGCGTTTCTGCACCTCGCCCATTCTGATATTGTCGTAGACGGGTTTGTTGATGGCCGAAATCTGCGTCAGCGTGCCGTCGGCGGGATTCACGTCGAAGAACTCCGTGGCCATCGAGATCGTACACATTTCGGCGGCGATCCTGTCGCCCGCCATCGAGAAGGCGTTGATGTCGTGGTCGCCGCGGGTCACCACTTCGACTTCGCCGACCGAAGGCGCGATGCGGCATATCTGGTGCGTGGCTTCGATCGGGGCGATGAAGTAGAGCATGTCGCTGCCGCTCCAGACGACGTTCATGGCGTTGTAGTCGAAATCCTCGGTCAGGTCCTGCATTTGGGCCGTCTGGCAGTCGTAGAGGAACAGGCGCGCCTTGTCCGACTCGTTGCCGGCACGGCGCTGCGACAGGAAAGCGATCTGCCGGTCGTCGGGCGACCAGACGGGGTATTTGTCGTAACCCGCCATCGTGGCCATGTCCGCGATCGGTTCGCCGGTATTGACGTTTACGGGTTTGCAGATGTTCTGCGTCACGCCGTTTTCGAGGACGTAGACGAAGATGTCCGAATCGGTCGAAACGGCGTACTCGGTGCCGGTCAGCGGCTTGCAGGTGTACGCCAGCATCGTTCCGGCGTTGTTCCATGCGATTTCGGCCATGTCGAAGTAGGGCGCCAGCGGAGCGTCCCACGCGGCGTCCTTGCCGATGATGTCCACGCCGGGCTTCAGCCCCTCGGCTCCGAAGTCGCCGACGAAGATATGCAGGTAGGAACCCTCGTCCCAGTAATTCCAGTGGCGGGCCATCAGGTCGTCGTAGATGCGGGCCTTCGATTTGTCCATGTCCTTGTAGACGTCCGACGACTTGCGGTCGCAGACCTCGACGCGCTGTACGTACCATGCCTTGTCGCCGCGGGGGCTGATGCCGAAGCCTTCGACGTCCTTGTCGAACGCCGAGAGCTGTCTGGCGTTGCCGCCTGCGGGCGTCATTTCCCATACCTGCATCGAGCCGCTGCGGTCCGAGAGGAAGTAGATCTTCTCTCCGTCGGCGCTCCACTTGGGATCGGCGTTGTTCGACGCGGTGTCGGTCAGGCGCGTCACGGCCTTGGTCGCAAGGTCTTCGACCCAGATGGTCGTCACGCCGCGGTTTTCGGCCATGTTGTAGTCTGTCTGCGCATAGAGGAGCGTACGCCCGTCGGGCGAGAGCGACGAGGAGCCTGCACGGCTCATTTTCCACATCACCTCAGGGGTGAGAATGCCTGCGGCGATCTCATCGGCCGTCAGGGCATTGTCGATGGTAAGGGGCTGCGGCCGCCTGCTGTCGCATGCGCTCAGTCCCGTAGCTGCAATAGCCATAAAAAGGAGTAATTTTTTCATTTTCGGTCGGGTTTCTTCTATTTATTCGTATTTTTGCATTCAAATCCGATCGGCATGAACCATACCGTATATTTTGCAGATAAATCCGTGATTTTCACTTCGGACGCGCCCGGCGGCGAATGCTATGCCGTCGTGCCCGCGGATCCGGCGGACCTATCACGAGCGAAGGTAACGAAAATTCTCGAATCGCACAACTGCGTCGCAATCGTTTCTGCCGATCCCGACGCGGCGTTCCGCTCTTTTGCGGCTGATTTTACGCAGATCGAAGCGGCGGGCGGCGTGGTGGTGAACGACCGCGGCGAGTGGCTGATGATGCGCCGCAACGGCCGCTGGGACCTGCCCAAGGGACATCTCGAATGCGGCGAGCGCATCGAAGCGTGCGCCGCGCGCGAAATCGCCGAGGAGACGGGCGTGTGCGCCGAACCGGTGCGGCCGCTGTGCCGGACGTGGCACGCCTATTATTTCCCGAAGACCGAGCGTTGGGAGCTGAAACGCACCCATTGGTACGAACTGCGCGCGGCGGCCTGCGGCGGCCTCGTACCGCAGACCGAAGAGGGGATCGAGACGGTCGTCTGGTGCGCTCCGGCCGAAGCGATGGCCCATGCCGCCGGGAGTTTCCCTACGGTGCGCGCCGTGCTCGAACGGCTCGAAACCTGTCTGTCCGCCGATAAAAAAACATAACCCATATGCTTTCAATCTCCGCTTCCGCCTATCCCGACTCGAAGCCCCATTATGCGATCCTCGACGGTCTGCGCGGCGTCGCGTCGCTGGTCGTCGTGGCCTTTCATCTTTTCGAGGCGCATGCCGCGAGCCATGCCGACCAGATCATCAACCACGGCTATCTGGCCGTCGATTTCTTCTTCGTCCTTTCGGGCTTCGTCATCGGCTATGCCTACGACGACCGCTGGGGACGCATGACCTACCGCGATTTCTTCAAGCGCCGTCTGATCCGCCTGCATCCGATGGTGGTGATGGGTATGCTGATCGGCGCCGCGGCGTTCTACTTCGGCGCCGGAGGACCTTACGAAATGATCGCCGGCGTTCCGGTCGGACGCATGCTTCTGATCCTGCTGCTGGGGTGTCTGATGATTCCCGTGCCGCCGTCGATGGACATTCGCGGCTGGAGTGAGACCTATCCGCTGGACGGCCCCGCATGGTCGCTTTTCTTCGAGTATATCGCCAATATCTGCTATGCCCTTGTCCTGCGGCGGCTTTCGAAACTGTTGCTGGGGGCGCTCGCCGTTGTCGCGGCATGCTTTACGGTGCGTCTTGCCGTGACGCAGGGCGATATGATCGGCGGCTGGGCGCTCGACGGCGAACAGCTCGGCGTAGGTTTCACGCGGCTGGCCTATCCGTTTATCGCCGGACTGCTGCTGTCGCGCGTCGGAAAGCTGATCCGTCTGCGCGGCGCTTTCTGGCTTTGCAGTCTCTGCGTCGTCGCCGTGCTGGCCGTGCCGCATCTGGGGACGGACCGCTTGTGGCTGAACGGTCTCTACGACGCCGTGTGCATCATCGTCCTCTTCCCGCTGGTCGTAGCGGCCGGCGCGGGCGGCAAAGTCACGGACCGGGTGTCGAAAAAGGTCTGCGGTTTCTTGGGCGACATCTCCTATCCGCTGTATATCACGCACTATCCGTTCGTCTATATTTATACTGCGTGGGTGATCGATACCCGTCCCGCATGGCCCGAAGCACTGGGGTACGGCGCGCTGGTTTACGGCGGCAGCATCCTGCTGGCGTGGTTGTGCCTGCGTCTGTACGACGAACCGGTGCGCGGGTGGCTCAAACGCCGCTTCATGCAGCGCAAACCGGTGCAGGGATAATTGTGCCGCACGGACGGCTCCAGCCGGAGTCGCGTTTTCGTGTCGTCAGTTCGATTTCTCCGTCAGTTTCTCCTGCACCTCGTACGCTTCCGCGATCAGGTCGCGCGGATAGTCGTACATTTCCAGAATCCGGATGGCGTTGCGGGTGGTGAGGGGACCCGTGTGCAGTTGGTAGTCGAAGACCAGCTTCCCGTCGATCACCTCCTCGCGGAAGTGGTGCAGTTCGTAGCCGTCTTTGCGGAGCAGGTCCGCCAGCTCGACGTCGTGCGTCGATACCAGCACGAGATGCGGCCCCCGGTTGAGGTGCGCCAGCACGGCTTTTCCTGCGGCGATGCGTTCGGTCGTGTTCGTGCCCTTGAAAAGTTCGTCGAGGGCGAACAGACACGGCGCCGGCTCCTGCGATGCGTCGATGAACCGTTTGACGGTCAGCACTTCCTGCAGGTAATAGCTCGTCCCTTCGGCGATGTCGTCCGAGATGCGGATCGAGCTGTAAATCTTCATGTACGGGGCCGTGTATGCCTCGGCGAAGCAGATGTCGAGCGTCTCGGCCAGCAGGGCGTTGAGCACCAGCGTGCGGATGAACGTGGTCTTGCCCGACATGTTGGAACCGGTAAGCAGCAATCCCGTGCCGTCCAGCTCCAGCGTATTGGGGACGCAGTCTCCGATGAGCGGATGTATGACCTCCTCGGCCCGCAGGTATTTCCCGTCGGTGAATTCCGGGCGGCAGGTCGGCGTTTCGCCGCGCAGGCGTGCCGCCGAAATCGCGGCGTCGGTCTCTCCGATGAACCGGAACAGTCCGTGGATGGCGTCGCGGCGCGCTATGATGCTGCCTGTGAAGCGGTGGAAGAGAATCACCTCGACGTTGAAGGCCGCCTTCAGCAGTTCGAGCACCAGCCATACGGCCGCGGCTAGTTCGTTGGCGCTGTCGCCCTGCGTGCCGACCACGCGGCTGCGCCGTTCGACCTCGGAGACCTGACGGATGACCTTCAGGGCCTCCTCCGTGCCGGGAACCTCCTCGGCAGCGAGATGCCGGGCGGTCCGCAGCGCCAGCGACAACTGTTTCACGGCCGAAGCATAGATCGAAATGTTGAGCTTGTTGCTGTAATGGATATACATGTTCGCGGCGAAGACGGCAAGAAACAGCAACAGCAGCAGCGGATAGAGAAAGCTCAGCAGCAGCGACAGCACGGCTGCGGCCGAGAGCAGGTAGACGAGAGCGATGCGGCGCACCTGCTCCGGCTTGTCGAAAATCAGGTTTTGCAGGTCGTAGGCGTCGTCGTCCGAGAGCCGCGAAAGGTGTTTCGCGCATTGTTCGGCATGTCCGGCGTTCCCGGCGAAATGATCCGTCCTGCGACCGAACTCCCGCACCTCTTCCGTGCCGCGCAGGGTCCTCAGGGGCGTACAGATATTGCTGTCCCGGTTTGGAGGCGGTGCGGTCGATACGCTCGAATACGGCGTTGAGGTCGAGGTCGGCCGTGGTCTCGGCGTCGATGGTCTGAAAAGAGCTCTCTTCCGAAGAGACGTTGTAGAAATAACGGCTTGTCAGGTCGAAATTACACGCGGCCCGTTTTTCGCCGGATGCTCCGGGAAGCCCCAAAAAGGTTGTCAGGTATGCAGTAGGTTTCATGGTCGCGTGTCGGTTGTTCTGGCGTCCGACCGGAACGGCCGGTCGGATGCGGGGCGGTGGGCAGGGGGGCCGTATCGCATGCGGTCCCACATTCCGTGCCGCCTCTGCGTTAATATTGCGGTGCGGCGTTCATCGCCTTGGCGATGCCTTCGGCGATCTGATCCAGTCCGCCTTGGAGTTTGCCGCCGATCATCATTTTCATCATCATATTCAGCTCGATGTGCAGCACCAGCCGCATGCGGGTGTCGGTGTCCGAGACCTTGTGGAGCTGGATCCAGAATGCGAAGTCCATCGGCACTCCGCCGCCGTCGGCGACGATCTTGACGTGCCGGGGCGCTTCGCGCTCCTCCATGCGGAGCTTTACGGTGAAGCCTTTGGCTTTGAACGAGCAGGTGTCTTCGGTCGCCTGCCACTCCTCGACCTTGTCTGCCACGGCGGGCGTCAGGTTGTCGAAACGGCTGATGACGGCGTAAATCTGTTCGGCGGGACGCAAAATCTGTTGCTGTTTGGAGATGTATTCCTGCATGGTTGTATTTAATGGGTGAATCGGATTTCAGCGCAGGGCCGGCCTGAGTTTATCCCTTCCGGAGCCTGCCGCCTGCAAAAGTAGTGATTTTTCGCGGGACGGGCAAATTGTCCGCCGCCGGGGGCGGAACATGAACCGCCCGGCAACCTGCCCGGTGTAGCGGGGCGTGTTGCCGGACGTATGTGCAGGCTCGGAGTGTCAGTCGATCTCGAACGTGCGGGCCGTGTCGCTGTCCACGGTGATGCGTACCGTCATCACGTTGTCGGGCAGCAGCTGCTCGATCTTTTCGGGCCATTCGACCAGACAGAGGTCGCCCGAATAGAAATACTCTTCGTAGCCGAAGTCGTAAGCTTCGCGGACGTCGTTGATGCGGTAGAAGTCGAAATGGTGGATGCGGCGGCCGCCCTTGCCCTTGTACTGGTTGACGATGGCGAACGTGGGGCTGGTTACGGTGTCCGTCGCGCCCAGCTGCGCGGCGATTTCGCGGATCAGCGTCGTTTTTCCGGCGCCCATTTCTCCGCGGAAGGCGACTACCGTGCGGCGGCCGAGGGCTTCGATGACCGCTTCGGCGACGTCCGGCAGGTCGTCCTGCGAGGTGATATGGATGGTTTTCATCTATTGTTTGGGTTTTAAGACGATGTAGGGCACGATCATCTCTTCCATCGAGATGCCGCCGTGCTGGAATGTATTGCGGTAGTAGCGGATATGGCGGTTCGCGTCGTTGTTGTAAACCAGAAAATCCGAATTGTAGGCGAAGATGTAGCTCGACGTGAGGTTGCTCGACGGAAGCTGCACGTCTTCGGGCTTGAGCACTTCGTAGACGTCGCGGGAGTTGTAGGCCAAGTTGCGGCCCGTTTTGTAGCGCAGGTTGGCCGAAGTCTCGCGGTCGCCGGTCACCTTCACCGGATTGTCCACGCGGATGGTGCCGTGGTCGGAGGTGATAACCACCGTGTGTCCCCGTTCCGAGAGGAGTTTGAGGATGGTGTAGAGGTCCGAATGTTCGAACCACGAGCGCGTCAGCGAGCGGAACGCCGCGTCGTCCTCGGTGAGTTCGCGGATGATGTCGGTTTCGGTGCGCGCGTGCGAGAGAATGTCGAGGAAATTGTAGACGATGACCGAGAAGTCGGCGTCGTACACCTTTTGTATATTGTCCACCAGTTTGCGGCCCTGCTCCGGGCGCACGAGCTTGTCGAACGAGAATTTCCAGTTCTTGCCGTTCTGGGCCATCAGCCGTTTGAGGAACTCCTCCTCGTACTGGTTCTTTCCGCCCTCCTCGTTGTCGTTGAGCCATTTGTTGGGCATCAGCTTGTCGATGGCCAGCGGCA
>OGOC01002175.1_pt1 | contig 13527 bp, 10 predicted proteins | sample 1552561 | NCBI WGS metagenome assembly OGOC01 (sample SAMEA2580148, study PRJEB22360) | human gut metagenome | biome: human gut; feature: human-associated habitat; material: faeces | place: Denmark | collected 2008/2010
CGGGAAGACAAGTGGAACAATATAGAGCAAATAGAAGATTAAGGAGGATATTAAAATGGGACAGGATGATAAGATCAAGGCACTGGAAGCGGCTATCACAAAAATTGAGAAAGATTTCGGAAAAGGTGCCATTATGAAACTGGGTGATTCCGGAAACCATATGAACGTGGAGACCGTTCCGACCGGCTCTCTGAGCCTGGATGTGGCACTGGGACTTGGCGGTGTTCCAAAAGGAAGGATCGTGGAGATCTACGGACCGGAGTCCAGTGGTAAGACGACCGTAGCACTGCATATGGTAGCAGAAGTCCAGAAACGCGGCGGTATCGCAGGATTTATCGATGCAGAGCATGCACTGGACCCGGTCTATGCAAAGAATATCGGCGTAGACATTGATAATCTTTACATTTCACAGCCGGATAACGGTGAGCAGGGACTGGAGATCGCAGAGACCATGGTGCGTTCCGGAGCAGTGGACATTATCATCGTGGACTCTGTGGCAGCACTGGTGCCAAAAACAGAGATCGAGGGCGATATGGGAGATTCTCACGTAGGTCTGCATGCAAGACTGATGTCTCAGGCACTTCGCAAACTGACCGGTATCATCGGCAAATCCAGCTGTACCGTGATCTTTATCAACCAGCTGCGTGAAAAAGTCGGTGTCATGTTCGGAAATCCGGAGACCACAACCGGCGGCCGTGCACTGAAATTCTATTCTTCCATCCGTCTCGATGTCAGAAGAATCGAAGCCTTAAAGCAGGGCGGAGAGATGGTCGGAAACCGTACCAGAATCAAAGTCGTGAAAAACAAAGTAGCTCCGCCGTTCCGCGAGGCAGAATTTGATATCATGTTCGGAAAAGGAATCTCCAAAGAAGGAGACGTTCTGGATCTGGCAGCTTCCGTCGGCATCGTACAGAAGAGCGGCGCATGGTTCGCATACGGCGGCGACAAGATCGGCCAGGGACGCGAAAATGCGAAAGCATACCTGCGCGAGCATCCGGAAATCATGGATGAGATCGAGCACAAAGTGCGCGTGGCTTACGGCCTGATCAAGGAAGAAGCGCCGGAAGGCACAGAAGAAACAGCAGCAGTTCCGGAAACCGAAGGAGACGACGAATAAATGTTTGTGACAGAGATTCGTCCTCTGAATAAAAAGAAATCACGGATCCTCTTCGATGACGGAGAGGATCTGGTTCTTTATAACGGGGAAATCCGCGCTTCCCGCATCAAAGAGCAGGAGGAGCTTCCCGATGAGGTTTACGAAAAGCTGGCAGGGGAAGTGCTGACTAAAAGGGCCAAACACCGCGCGATGTATCTGCTGCTCAGACAGATGCGGACGAAAAAAGAGCTGGAAGATAAGTTACGAAAAGACGGCTATCCCGAGAGAGCCATTGAAGAGGCTGTCTCGTACATGGAGAGCTTTCACTATATCGACGACCGCGCATACGTGGAGCAGTATCTTGCGGGCAGCGGTGCGAAAAAAGGGAAAAAGGCAGTCCTCTATGCGCTGGCACAGAAAGGCGTGGACCGGGAACTGGTGGAATCCGTCCTGGAAGAGCAGGAGGATGCCCGCGATGAGTATGAACTTGCAAAAAGTGCCGCCTTCGCAAAGCTCGGCACGCCGCACCGGCTGGATGAAAAAGAGTACCGCCGTGCCGCCGGTTTTCTGATGCGGAAGGGATTCGGCAGTTCCGAAATCCGTCGGGCACTGGAAGAATACCAAGATTCCGCTGACGAAGAATTCTAAATATTCCCGGCGATTCCGCCACATGCCGCGAAATTATGTGCAATAAATTACATGAATATTTTTAAAACATTGACAAATTTGTGAAAACAGTATAAAATTGTAGTGTTGTAAATGTGCAATGAAAACTAAATAAGGAGGTGCTCCGGTAATGGGTACAGGTATTACAATTCTGCTGGTATTCATTGCTGTAGTAGTCACGCTGCTTATTGCGGTTCCTGTTACCAGGAAAATTGCTGTGGACAATAAAATCAAGCAGGATGCTGAGAAAATTGGCACAGCGGAAGAAAAGGCGAGAAACATCATAGATGAAGCACTGAAAACTGCCGAAACTAAGAAACGGGAAGCCCTGCTGGAGGCGAAGGAGGAGTCTCTTCGTACGAAGAATGAAGTAGAAAAAGAGACCCGAGAGCGCAGAGCGGAACTGCAGAAATATGAGAAGCGCGTTTTATCGAAAGAAGAATCTGTAGATAAAAAAGCGGACGTATTGGAGCGTCGTGAAAACGAAATTGCAGCAAAAGAGGCAAGCGTCAGAAAGAAAGAAAAGGAAGTAGACGGTCTACACGAAAAAGGAGTACAGGAACTGGAAAGAATTTCCGGTTTTACCTCCGAGGAAGCAAAAGAGTATCTGTTAAAATCTGTGGAAGACGAAGTAAAAATCGACACAGCAAAGCTCTACAAAGAGCTGGAGAGCAGAGCAAAAGAGGAAGCAGGCCGTAAGGCAAAAGAGTATGTGGTAACAGCTATTCAGAAATGTGCTGTCGATCACGTATCCGAGAGTACCATCTCCGTGGTACAGCTTCCGAGCGACGAAATGAAAGGCCGCATCATCGGCCGTGAAGGACGAAACATCCGTACACTCGAAACCATGACAGGCGTTGACCTGATCATCGACGATACACCGGAAGCAGTCGTTCTTTCCTCATTCGATCCGATCCGCCGTGAGGTGGCAAGAATTGCTCTGGAAAAACTGATCGTAGACGGAAGAATCCATCCGGCCCGCATCGAAGAGATGGTAGAAAAGGCCCGCAAAGAAGTAGAACAGAATATTCGCGAGGAAGGCGAGGCAGCCGCACTGGAAGTCGGTGTACACGGACTTCATCCGGAGCTGATCCGTCTCCTTGGAAGAATGAAATTCCGTTCCAGCTACGGACAGAATGCATTAAAGCATTCGATCGAGGTAGCACAGCTTTCCGGTCTCCTCGCAGGAGAGGTAGGATGCGATGTCCGCATGGCAAAACGTGCCGGACTGCTTCATGATATCGGTAAATCCATCGACCATGAGGTAGAAGGATCTCACATTCAGATCGGTGCAGATCTCTGCAAAAAGTACAAAGAATCTCAGATTGTGATCAACACAGTAGAATCACATCACGGGGATGTAGAGCCCCAGTCTCTGATTGCATGTATCGTTCAGGCAGCGGATGCAATTTCCGCAGCAAGACCGGGTGCAAGAAGAGAAACACTCGAAACATATACCAACAGATTAAAACAGTTGGAAGACATCACGAATTCGTTCAAGGGTGTCGAAAAATCTTTTGCTATTCAGGCTGGTAGAGAAGTCCGCATCATGGTTGTTCCTGAGCAGGTATCCGATTCTGAAATGGTACTGCTCGCAAGGGATATCTCGAAACAGATCGAAGCTGAACTGGAATACCCGGGACAGATCAAGGTCAATGTTATCCGCGAGAGCCGTGTAACGGATTACGCGAAATAAAAGACTTTCTACGAAACAATTTAATAACGAAATCAAAAAGAGGCTGTGGACATGAGCAATCATGTTCCACAGCCTTTTCAGTGTGTATAAGAACAGTAAGTTTCAAAAGAATTTATACGTGCCGTATCCGGTTCGAGCGCATTTTCTGAGGTGTAGAGCCATACAGCTTTTTGAAGGTCCGCATAAAAATTTTGTAATTCGACAGCCCGTTTTTCTCCATCAGTACCGTGATCGTTTCGTCGGAATTCTGTAAATCTTCGTACAGATGCATTGTGCGCACATCGTTCAGATATTCGAGAAAGGTCTGTCCGGTATACTTTTTAAAGAGCCGGCAGAAATACTCCTTCGAGAGTGCCAGGGAATCCGCGGCTGTTTCGAGGCTTAACGGTTCCGGGTAATGCACTTTCACCCAGTTCATAACGTGTGTCACGCGCTGCAGATCGCGCTGTGAACCCGTGAGGGATGCCGAAGGGATCTGGTGGGAATACGACCGGCAGAGATGGTACAGAAATTCGTACAGTCGTGAGGTAAAGAGAAGCTGGTATGAATCGGAAGGATTCTGCCGGATCTCGTTCATCTCCGAGAGCAGTGCGCGGAGCGGAGCCGGCTGTTCCGAGCAGGGAATGATCGTGTCGAAACGCATCGTATCAAAGTCTGGCAGATATTGGCGCATCTGGCTTGCGGAAATCTGCAGCAGAAGATATGTACAGGTGTTGGAGCGCGTCATATGGAGGTCGCCGGAGTTGATGATAATCAGATCACCCTCGTTTAACTGATACTCCGTTGCCTGGACAATCGCGGAAAACTGTCCCCTGATCAGATAGAGAATTTCCACATATTCATGCCAGTGCGCGGGAAAAACAAAAGTGAGTGCATCCAACTGTTCAAAACGGACATGCAGCAGATCGGTTTCGTGTATTGTTTCGTAAAAGCAGGATTCCATAAGTACCTCCAGGATGTGATAGAAATATACGTCAATTATAATCAAAAAAGATAAGAATATTGTACCAGAAATTGGGCGAAATATCAATATCAACCAGAGAAAGGACAAGAAAGGAACTAGAAGTTACACGAAAAAGGGAAGATAATGGAGACATTAGCACGAGACAAAGTTTGGGAGGAACAAAGACATGAAAGCAAAGGTAAGAACCTTTAACGGAACTACATCTCCGGAAGTAACCCAGCGTGAAACAGATCACCGCAAACTTGCCCGCGAGGCAGCAGCAGAGGGATTCGTTCTTCTGGAAAACAAAGATCATTTCCTGCCGCTGGCAAAGGGCAGCAAGGTAGGTCTTTACGGAGCAGGTGCGATCCGCACCATCAAAGGAGGTACCGGTTCCGGCGATGTCAATGAGCGTGACAGCGTTAATATTTTCCAGGGCATGAAAAATGCAGGCTACGACGTAACAAGCAGTGAATGGCTGGAGGATTACGATAAACTCTACGTACAGGCAAGACTGGACTGGAAAAATGAGATTTTCACAAAATTGAACGGAGACGACACAAAATTCTTTGATGCTTACTCTGCAACCCCGTTCTTTATGCCATCCGGAAACCCGATCGATGAAGAGAAAGCAGCAGCCGACGGTGCAGACACCGCATTCTTCGTTCTGGCACGTATCGCAGGAGAGAACAAAGACCGTTTTGATACGGAGGGTGACTACTTCATCTCCAAAGAAGAGAAAGCTATTCTGGCACAGGTTTCCAGATGCTATAAAAACATTGTTCTTGTTATCAACACCGGCGGCCTGATGGATCTGGCATTCGTAGAAGAATTTGACAATATCCGCTCTATTTTACAGTACGTACAGGCAGGCCAGGAAGGCGGAAATGCATTTGCTGATGTTGTAAGCGGCGATGTAACCCCATCCGGAAAAATGACAGATACCTGGGCAAAAGATTACTATGATTATCCGGGTGCAGAGGTTTACAGCTACAAGAGCGGCGACCTCATGAAAGAAAAATACGAAGAGGGTATCTTCGTTGGATACCGTTACTTCGATACCTTTGAAGTACCAGTCCGTTACTCCTTCGGTTACGGTATGTCCTACACCGATTTCGAGATCAGGACCGATGACATCAAAGTAAGCGGCCGCGGTATGATGAATCCGAAAGTAAGCGTGACTGTTACCGTCACCAACACCGGCGATACTTATGCAGGAAAAGAAGTTGTACAGATCTACGCTTCCTGCCCGCAGGGCAGACTGGTGAAAGAGTTCCGCCGTCTGGCAGGCTTTGGAAAAACAAAACTGCTGGCTCCGAAGGAATCCCAGACCATGACCATCACCTTCCCGCTGTATCAGCTGACTTCCTATGAGGAGGAAAGCGCATCCTGGATTCTGGAGCCGGGCATGTATGGTATCTGGATTGGAAATGATCTGAATACATCTGTTCTCTCCGGCGCGCTGGAGCTGGACGAGAAAGCAGTCATGACAGCGTGTGAAAATATCTGCCCGCTGAAAGAGGAATTGAATGAGATTGTTCCTGATGCAGAAAAAGTTCAGGCAAGAGAGGCTGTATGGCAGAAGGAAGTAAAAGAAAAGAGAATGAGCGTGATCGAGCTCAAAGCATCTGAGATCCCAACTGAGAAAGTAGATTACCAGCCGGTACCGGAAGAGCTTCCTGGAAAAGCAGGAAAGATTGTGGAATCCCTTTCTGTGGATCAGCTGGCACTCCTTGCAACCGGTGATCCGGGAAGAGCACAGGGCAACGCGCTTGGCTCCGCAGGAATTTCTGTTCCGGGAGCAGCAGCGGAGACATCCCCGTGTGCTTCGGAGGAGCCGTGGAATGTAACCACGATTGCTCTGGTCGACGGACCTGCAGGTCTTCGTCTGAAGAGAGAATATCAGGTAGACAACGGAGAGATCGTAGCGAGCGATTTCCTGGCTGCCTTGGAAGGCGGTTTCTTCAGTAAGCCGCAGGAAAAACGCGGAACAACCTATTATCAGTTCTGTACCGCAATTCCGGTCGGAACACTTCTGGCACAGAGCTGGGATGTAGAACTGATCAAGAGAGTCGGCGAAATGATCGGCCATGAGATGGAGCTGTTCAACGTAACACTGTGGCTGGCACCTGGTATGAACATCCACAGAAATCCGCTCTGCGGAAGAAACTTTGAATACTATTCCGAGGATCCGTTGCTTGCCGGTATGATGGCGGCTGCCATGACACTCGGTGTACAGAAGGTACCGGGCTGCGGAACTACGATCAAACACTTTGCATGCAACAACCAGGAGGACAATCGTATGGGCTCCGATTCTATCCTGTCCGAGCGTGCCCTGCGTGAGATCTATCTGAAAGGCTTTGAAATCGCAGTCAAAGATGCACAGCCGATGTCCATTATGACATCTTACAACCTGATCAATGGTGTACACGCTGCAAACTGCTACGATACCTGCACGAAAGCAGCGAGAGATGAGTGGGGATTTGCAGGAGCTATCATGACCGACTGGACAACCACCAACGTACAGATCCAGGGCGAGTGTACCGCAGCGGGCTGCATGAGAGCCGGAAATGACATGGTAATGCCGGGTCTGCCGGAGGATCACGAGAACATCAAAAAAGAACTTGCAGATGGAACTCTGACGATGGCAGAACTGAAACGCTGCATCTATAACACGGTAAATATCGTACTGCAGTCCAATATGTACGAGGGCGCAGTCAGCTACCTTGATCAGTTCGATGATCTGGATACCTATCTTGTCGTGAAATAAAAGAAGTGAAAAATATCTTATGGGGATATACAAAAAGCAGGGTTTGAAATGAACGGACATTTCGGTGCGTGAGACATTGGGGGACCCTGAAAAGAGGAAAGAAGTGCCATTCGCAGATGGGGGTCTGCGGAGCAGGCACTTCTTTTACGTATATCGTCTATGAACCGTGAATACATTGACAGTAAGGCAGAAAATAAGGAGGCGCAAAAAGCAAATGAGAGAACGGGATGAGAATGCATATATTCGTTTTTTTGCCCTCTGGTTTGCGGCCGGTATGACCCTCGGTGTACTGCTGCTGCTTACGGCATCCCACACGGGAATGAAGGAGGGAAATAGCGTCCGCCTCTTTCAGGCGGAGGCGTTTTTTGGAAGAAAAATTTCCGCAAAGGCCTGCTTTTCCTATCTTCTAAAGGTACGGTTAGCACCGGCATTTGCGGGACTTCTCTTTGGATTGACGGCAATCGGTGCGTATTTTGCCACTGCTGCCGTTTGGGCATATGGTTTTCTGTGTGGCGTCTTTCTCTCGGCTGCCTATCTGCAGAACGGAATGGCAGGTCTTTTATTCTTTTTTCTGGCTCTTTTTCCGCAGATTTTCCTCTACCTTGCCGCGTTATTTCTGATGGCTGCTGCGTGCAGCCGGATGGCAGAGACGAATCACCTTGCCGGCGGCATACAGAAAAAGGAATATTTTTGCTTTGGCGTGCGCTACTTCTTCGCACTGATCCTGCTTCTGTGGGGTATTCTGCTTGAGAGTTATGTCAATCCGTGGTTTCTTGCGAAAATCCTGTAAAAACGGTCGGAAAAGGGAATTGCATTTTTGAAAAAACGTGTATATAATTAAAAGCATTGTTACCCTTTATCGGGCAGTGAGAGGGAGAAAAAAGCAAAAAGGAAAAAAGCTATGCAGGAAACGATACAGTCATTTACGGACTATCTACAGACGGAAAAGAAAGCGTCAAAAAATACAGAAGTCTCCTATCAGCGCGATCTTCGAAAGCTGGCAGTTTTTTTGAAGGAGCACGGAATAGAAAAACCGGAGCAGATGAATGCAACGGTTTTAAATTCTTATTTATTATATCTGGAGCGGGAACACTTTTCCCCGGCAACGATCTCGCGCAGCATTGCGGCGATTCATATGTTTTGCCAATATGCATGTCAGGAGGGGAAAATGGTATCTGACCCGTCGAAAGCACTGCAGCCACCGAGGGTTGAGCGGAAAATGCCGGAGATCCTTTCCATCGCAGAGGTCGATCTGCTGCTTCGCCAGCCCAAAACCGACACGCCAAAGGGTATCCGCGACAAAGCAATGCTGGAAATGCTGTATGCGACCGGTATCCGTGTCAGTGAGTTGATCCATTTGAAAACACAGGATGTCAATCTTATGATGGGCTATATCACCTGCCGCGATGAAAAGGAGCGGATCGTTCCGTTTGGCGGACCGGCGAAAAAGGCGTTGGAGCAGTATCTGGGGAGTGCGCGCGCAGCCCTGATGCATGGACGGGAGGATGATGTATTGTTTGTCAACTGCTCCGGAGGTCCGATGAGCCGTCAGGGATTCTGGAAAATTCTGAAATCCTATGCGAAATCCGCAGGCATTACTGCGGATATTACGCCGCATACCCTGCGCCATTCGTTTGCAACTCATCTGCTGCAAAATGGTGCGGACTTAAAGAGTGTCCAGGAGATGATGGGACATGCCGATATCTCGACAACGCAGATGTATCTCCACCTTGGTGTGAATAAAATCAGGGACGTGTACCGGAAGACACATCCGAGAAAGTAAAGGTGGAACAGAAAAGTAAAACGATAGAAAAACCTCCGCCGCAGACTGGTGAAAAACTGCAGCGAAGGTTTTTGATGTTTTTAGGGTGTTGAGAAAATTTAGCACTCCTCAGCGATATCATAAATCAGGCGTTCGGTCTGATCCCAGCCAAGGCACGGGTCAGTGATGGATTTACCATAGACATGATTTCCACAACCGATTTTCTGATTGCCAGGCTCCAGATAGCTTTCGATCATAACACCTTTTACGAGACTTTCGATATCCTTGTTGCATCGTCTTGTGTGCAGAACGTCTTTGACGATACGGATCTGCTGCTCGTATTTCTTTCCGGAGTTGGAATGGTTGGCATCGATGATGGTAGCCGGGTTTACGAGATGTGTTTCGTTGTATTTCTCCAGCAGAAGCTGAATGTCCTCGTAGTGATAGTTCGGCACGGAGTTGCCGTGCTTGTTGGTCGCACCGCGGAGAATGGTGTGCGCCAGCGGATTTCCGCTTGTCTTTACCTCCCAGGTACGGTAAATAAAGGAGTGGGAGCCCTGTGCGGCGATGACGGAGTTAATCATAACAGAAAGATCACCGCTTGTCGGGTTTTTCATGCCGGCCGGAATATCGATGCCGGAAACAGTCAGACGGTGCTCCTGGTTTTCTACGGAACGTGCGCCGACTGCAACGTAGGAGAGAATATCGGACAGATAACTCCAGTTGGACGGATACAGCATTTCGTCTGCAGAAGTCAGATCGGTTTCTTCTACTACGCGCATATGCATTTTACGCATGGCGATCAGGCCGTGCAGCAGGTCCGGCTTTCCTTCCGGGTCTGGCTGATGAACGATACCTTTGTAGCCTTCACCTGTGGTACGCGGTTTGTTGGTATAGACACGTGGGATGATGATCAGTTTGTCGGATACTTTGTCGGCAACCTTTGCCAGACGGTGATTGTACTCCAGAACAGCGTCTTCGTTGTCTGCGGAGCAAGGTCCTACGATAACAAGAAATTTATCGGAATCCCCGGTAAAGACTTTTGCGATTTCAGCGTCACGCTGTTTTTTGATTTCGGTTGCGCGGGCGCTTAAGGGATATTGTTCCCGGATCTCTGTTGGGGTGGGAAGTTTTCTTACAAATTCAAGGCTCATTTTCGTTCTCCTTTATCTTAGATGCACTTCTTTTCTAGCTGCGGACAGAGGAGCGTTCTTGTGTGCCCCGTCGCAAACTATCTATAAATTATAATACATAACGCGAAGATTGTCGATATTTTTTCGGCGAAAATTCTGTTTCTCTTAAAAAAGATAGAAAAAAGGTATCAATGAACAGCAAATCCGTTTGCAGATTCCCGATGCAGGAACAAAAGTGCCATTGTCATAATGGTAAGTTCACTTGCAAGAATACCATAGAGATAGCCACGGATGCCGAAAACCGGGACGAGAAAAAGAATTGCAAGAATACGAATTACATCTCCGGCAAGGTTCTGGAAAAAAACGAGAGAAGTTTTTCCAAGGCCGTTTAAAATGCTTCCAAGTATCGTTTCCAGATAGAGAAAAGGACTTAAAAATGAAAGGATACGCAGAAAAACGCCGACTTCTTCGTTTTGAAAAAGGAAACGTCCAAGCCATGGACCGAAAAAGAAAAAGGCAAAAACAGCGGAAGTGCCAAGCAGCACACAGAAAGAAATTGTATAACGGATCGTGTCTGATATTTGCTCCGGCGTACCGTCGGCCTGCTGTTTTGCTACGCCGGGCAGAAGCATGACGGACACCGCGTGGGTGACGGCGGAGGGAAAAAAGATCATCGGAAGTGCCATACCGGTGAGAATGCCATACTGCGAGAGCGCTGCTTTCCGGGAAAGACCGGAGGTGACCAGACAGCCGGGGAGCAGAGCACTTTCAATGCTGTGGAGGATATTCAGAAGAATACGGTTCAGCGTAAGCGGAAGATTCAAAACGGCAAGCTCTCGGAAGGTATCGTACCAGAGGGTCTTTTCTTTGAAAAAACAGAAATCGGGCGGTGTTTCTGAGGGGACCTGCTGTGCGAGACGGACAGGCAGGCCATCAGAAAGAGACACGAAAAGAGTTCGCCGGCGGCAGTACCGAATGCAGCGACAGCGGCAGAGGGGAGGCTTGTGGAAAGACAGAAAAGCCAGGCAAGGTAGGAAGCGCCCATGCGCACGAACTGTTCCAAAAGCTGGCAAAAAGAAGGCAGTGCCGTCTGATTCTGGCCAAGATACCATGCCGAGAGACAGTTGTGGATCCCGGAGGGGAGAATGCCGAGTGATAAAATCCGGAGGAGCAGAATCGTCCGCGGCTCAAAAAGAAGCCGTGTTCCGATAAAATCCGCGCTGAAAAAGAGAAAGATGGAGGCGGAGAAGGAAAGTATCACTACAATGCCGCATCCGGCCGCCAGACAGATCTTTGCCCGTCTGGAATCCTTTTTGGCAAGGTACGATGCGACAAAGCGCGAGAGCACCGTCTGCATGCCGCCTGCGCCAAGGGAGAGCATCAGTGCGTAGAGTGGTGTGGCGAGCTGGTAGATACCAAAGGCTTCCGCACCGATCCGGCGCGACAGGAATATTCTATAGAGAAATCCAAGAATTCTGCAGATGATCCCGGACGCGGTCAGGATCAGTGTGCCAAGAAGAAGCGTGTTCTTTCTTGTGATTTTCAGCATGGGATAGACTCCTTTCACGGCATTGCGCAGATAGTCTAAAATATGCGAAAAAACTCCTTGACAGAACCCCGTGATAGGTGCTATTCTGAGTGAGAAATAAATCCGATTAAAACTGTCGGAATTGGAAAACGACAGCACAGGAAAAAGGAGAACCAGGAATGAAATTATCGACCAAAGGAAGATATGGTCTGCGTGCCATGATCGATCTGGCGAGTCACGAAGAAGAGGGTGCAGTGTCCATTGCCAGCATTTCAGAACGCCAGAATATCTCAGAGAGCTATCTGGAGCAGCTGGTGCGTCCGCTTCGAAAAGCCGGATTCATTGAGAGTGTGCGGGGAGCAGGCGGTGGATATGTACTTGCAAAACCGGCAGATTCCATTTCGGTAGGAGATGTTCTCCGTGTGCTGGAGGGCGGACTCGAGGCAGTCACGTGCTCGGTCAATGAAGGCCTGGGCGGCTGCGATGCGGCCGATTTCTGCGTCACGCGTTTTGTGTGGCAGAGGATCAATGAGGGAATTACGAACGCTGTGGATTCCATCAGCCTCGGAGAGCTGGTTCAGCAGAGCCGGCAATTAGAGAAAAACAGAAACAGCGATAGAAATGACAAGGAGTGAACAACAATGATTTATCTGGACAATGCGGCAACAACAAAAACAGCCCCGGAAGTTGTCGAGGCTATGCTTCCTTATTTCAGCGAATACTACGGAAATCCATCCAGTATTTATGCCATTGCGGGAAAAAGCAAAGAAGCTATTACGAAGGGAAGAGAACAGATCGCAAACGTGCTCGGCGCAAAACCGGAAGAAATTTACTTTACAGCCGGCGGAAGCGAGTCCGATAACTGGGCGTTAAAAGCTACCTTTGAAGCATATAAAAATAAAGGAAACCACATCATCACCACAAAAATCGAGCATCATGCGATTCTTCATACCTGTGAGTATCTGGAAAAAGAGCGCGGTGCGAAAATCACCTATATCGGCGTCGATGAGAACGGCGTTGTCAATCTGGATGAACTCGAAGCAGCCATCACACCGGAGACCATTCTGATTTCCGTTATGGCGGCAAACAACGAAATCGGAACGATTCAGCCGATCAAGGAAATCGGAAGAATTGCAAAAGAACACAATATTTTATTCCACACAGATGCCGTACAGGCATTTGGCCAGATCCCAATCAATGTGGATGAGTGCAATATTGATATGCTCAGTTCCAGCGGTCATAAGATTAACGGACCGAAAGGAATCGGCTTCCTTTACATCCGAAAGGGTGTGAAAATCCGTTCCTTCGTACACGGCGGTGCGCAGGAAAGAAAACGCCGTGCCGGAACAGAAAATGTACCGGGCATCGTAGGATATGGAGTTGCGGCAGAGCGTGCGGCAAGAACTATGGCGGAGCGTACCGCAAAAGAAATCGAAGTACGTGATTATCTGATCAACCGTATTTTAACCGAGATTCCGAACTGCCGTCTGAACGGCGATCCGGTAAAACGTCTGCCGAACAACTGCAACATCAGCTTTGAATTCATCGAGGGAGAGTCCCTTCTGATCATGCTGGATATGAAAGGCATCTGTGCGTCCAGCGGTTCCGCATGTACTTCCGGATCCCTGGATCCGTCCCACGTACTGCTGGCCATCGGATTGCCGCATGAGAAAGCACACGGATCCTTACGTCTGACCTTAAGTGAAGAAATCACAAAAGAGGACGTTGATTTCGTTGTAGAGCAGATCAAAGCAATCGTAGACCGTCTGCGCAGCATGTCCCCGCTGTATGAGGATTATATCAAAAAACAGCAGGGTAAATAAGTTTAAAAAAATAAGACAGTCCATCCAGAAAGCCGGTACAGAAAAATTCAGGTAAAAGCTGTGCCGGAGGAGGACTGCTTTGAAATAGTTCAGGAGGAAGAATAACAATG
>OGOC01002181.1_pt1 | contig 13506 bp, 18 predicted proteins | sample 1552561 | NCBI WGS metagenome assembly OGOC01 (sample SAMEA2580148, study PRJEB22360) | human gut metagenome | biome: human gut; feature: human-associated habitat; material: faeces | place: Denmark | collected 2008/2010
GAAGCGGTCAAGTTACAAGATGGTCGCATCTGTTCTTTCGTCAATAGATTTCCTGTTTGCCATTTTCAATGTGCTTCCGGACACCCGCAGTATAACGGTATACTACATTTCAAAATGGGTTTTAGTGATTTTTGCAATCATTCCGTTTTTTCAGAAACAAGCGAAGATATCCTAAGGTACGAGGGCGTTCATGTGTTTTCAGAAGATGAATGCTCTAAAAAATATCAAACGGAGGTAACAGAAATGAAAAAGATTATGTTGCTCTTGAGCAAGGTCACTTGCATTATGGCAATGGCTCTCGCAGTCTTGAGCGTGAACAGCACCTGTGGCTTTACGGCATATCAGCCGGATGTCCCGGAATCGCTTGAGCATGACTGAAATTCATATGAAAGGTAAGATAGCGATACTCTTACGGGATATATTTCTTGATAATTTTCTAAAAGGAACTGTTCGATTATGTTGGAGCTGCTTTCATTCATTATGTTGATTGTTCGTCAGCTTTTCTATATTCTAGGCGTCCTTGCATTTGGAAAATATCTCTTGAAAAAGTGAGAGCATCGATAATCAATGTACTTCGGAGGTGTTTCCGATGCACAGATGAGAGTCCGTTGTTCTATAGGAATGCATGAAAGGAAAAAACAAAATGAAAACAAAAACATATTTGCGTTATATTTCCTGCGTGTTAGCGGTGCTGCTTTGTGTTGCTTCCATTATGCCCATTGCCTTTGCAGATTCAACAAATCATGGCAATAGCGAATCTCTTTTGACAGGATCAAATTATTCTGTTTCGTACTCGATGAATGGAAAAGATGTTGTTGAACAGCTTACAATTCGTGATGGAGGTATCACACGAATTACGCGTACGGTGCATCCTAATGATGTGATGGACATTGTTGTTGTAGGTGCATCTGGTGAATCAACAACATCAACTGCAAGAAGTGACTATAGCTTGTTCTATGAAATTTATCAAGATCAGCAAAATTACAAAAACGGACAGCTGGCACAAATTCCTGCACTCACTGGAAGCGAGGTGACAGGGTCGCAGTTCAAGCACCGCTATGTTGGCACAAGTGCAACCGATACGGTTTATGCTAGTGATTTGCGTAAATGCAAAAAAGCATCTGATGTAGCCAGTATTTTAGCAACTGCATGGGGAAGCACACCAGCAGCAGTTATTTCTTCTACAGCATCGTTTATTTTCGATCAGATGCTTCAGAGTATGTCCTCGGACTGCTATAAAGTGACAATATCTTCTATTACGTATGAAGTCCTATTTTCCTATGACAATAGCTACTATACACATTGCTATCATCAAACTGTCAAGGAATATAAGTCAAATGGCTCTTTGATTCGGTCTAAAACGGATTATTATCAGGCCATTGGTGGCTGATAGTGACTTCAAAGAACAGGGAGAACATGTAATGGGATTCTTTAAGCAAAAAGGGCCACTCCAAAGAGATTTCTGCGAAGTATTGCTATATGTTGTGGCTTTATGGGCATTGAAGCCAGCAAGCCTTCAGGATATCCTGACGGTGAATCAATGCGATGGAATGTGGTTCTTTTCCGCAGCATTTTTTGCCATTGTTTTTGTAGGAATCGTTTCAGATTATCTTCTGATTACAAATCATTTCGTTGCATGGAAAGCAATACACGGCAATGTCAATCAAACAACATTTCAGGAACTTCAGAAATTTGCGCTGTGCGAAAATCAAAAAGTTGCTATTGAGCCAAAGTTGGCAAGTTGTATTTTAGTGGTTTTGGCAGGTTGTTTAACAGCGGCATTCGTATGGTTCACATTTATTTGCCGATGAGCATACACCTGAGTTGAAAATTTGCGGCTTTATAGTGTGATGAGGTGGCTGTTAGTGATATTGCTTTTGATCACGATGATGCCAATATACTAAAATTTTGTAAGAGGTGATTCCAGTGCAGAATTAAGCGAAAAAGAATCCAAATTGTAGCTGGGTGACTTGTAACAGTCAATAAAATATAAGGAGCAAATCGACATGAAAAAGATGACCCGAAATGAATTCCTTAAAATGGCTGGAACAAGTGCTGCGTTGGTTGTTTTCAACACAGTTTTGATGCCTGCTGCTGTTGCAGTTGAACCAGGCGTTGTAGCACTTTCTTCCAAAAAATCTAGTATCGAAATTGATAAAGGAACAACTGTAAACTCTGCAACATTCAAACTTGTCCCAATTTCTCGCGAAACCTTCTGGGGCGATGCTGGTTCATGTACACTTGATTATCTGTCTGAAGGGTATATCCAATGGACGATTACCGTTCCGGGTGCAGTAATTGTTTCCTTTGAAGGTAACCTGCATTTCAATAAACTTGGTACACCCTTTGGAACCTTTGATCATGCCATTTCTGCATACGGCACAATCGGTACGGAAGATGTAAAATATGGACTCTCTAAAGGAAAATGGGAGGTTGAGTTTACTGGAATTGCTACTGCGGCTAACGGCGATATGTATAGTGTCGTTGATGGCGCAACATTAGCTTTCAGTGTCACCAAATGATTCTGCCATATAATCTACGTATTTGATTTTTACAAAATAGCTTATCACATAGAACAAGCCCCACCTGCAGTAGATTCTTCGATTTGGAATATCTATTGTAGGTGGGGCTTTTAGATAAATTTATTTATTCAAGTTTGCCTTTATGTCTTTAAGGAGTTTTTATAGAGAGATAGCTTAAAAAACGATGATATCACAATTGCTGGATTTCTTGTTCGGCCAACCAAGCGAGTTTATTCCAGTTGTTTACACGACACCGTTTGCCGATAAATTCCAATATTTTTTTGTGAGTTTCTTTTGGCAGAGTATCGCCATTATGACATGCAAGAAATGTAAAAGGTTTAGGGATGTCTTCTTTTTTATCGGCCAATAATAAAATATATCCGATATACTTTCCCTGTTCAGATATCACATAAAATTCAGGTAGACAGTTTTCTTTACTGCTCTGAACAATTTCTTTAAAAATGTCTAATGGTATTTTTTGGGGAACAGCAGAGGCATAGACGTATTGAATGGCATTATCTTCATTTTTCAACCATGTAATCTCCATACTTATCTTCTTTTCCTTTTTGCAAACACAGTTAAAGCATTAAATATATTGTTATTATACCACATTTGTTGTGTGTTGGACTATGATTTGAAATTATTTGGCATTTTAACCAGTTTATCAAATGACTTATTGTGCGAGTAAGAGAATTTTAATCATAATCATTCGCTTGACCAATTTGTAACACAAAATACGTTACAATGATTTTCGGCGGTAGCCATGAAAAAACGATGACACTCAATCCTCCGTGTCAACCCCACTGTAAAGTAGCGGGTTGAGGATGTTCTGAGGCAGTTGGGCATCCTGTTGGCGACGGCAGAGCCATCCGTGAACCGGGCTTCCACTCGGTTGGTGTCTATGTTGTAGCGGAAGGAAAGCAGTTTTTGAGAGTGATTATGGTCGAAATTCTGATTTCGTTTCATTTGAATAGCTCCTTTAATGATTTTGAAATTTGATTTTCAACGAGATGAGGTCTCTTTTTTCTTTCTCCTAAGTCACCCAACCGCACTACCCTGCATCGGTCGCGCAGATAAGGCTTTCCACGTCCTCGCGGTGCATGAGCTTTTTGAGGATACTGAACTGTTTCTTGGTTGAAGTGGATACGAGGTACTGCCACTTTTCCGGCAGGATGGGGAGGTCGGCCACGCTCCATTTGACGTGCTTTTCGTCGTAGATGTTGGGCGGGGCCAGCTCCACCAGATGACCGACACACCAACTGACAAGATACCCGCCGCCTTCCAGATAGCCGTCGTTCCGGTTTGTCGCACCGAGGACTTTGGCGTAAGCCTGTGCGACGGAGGGCTTTTCGGTGATCACTAAACGGTAGGACAATAAACATCAACTCCTGACTTTTTGAATATAATTGTAACTTTATCGATTACCAGTTGACTTTTGGGCAAATCAAGCATATACTATATGCAGTGATCGTGCTGTGGATACTTGCGAGGCCCACAGCCTAGAAGGAGGTTCCTAGCAATAGGAGCCTCCTTTTTTGCAGAGTACAGATTGGCGAGGATAAAAAATGCCGAAGCCGTTTTTAACATATGAGCAGCAACTTGTGAAATTACGAGATGAAAAGTGTATCGTAATTGAGAATGAATCAATGACCCTTAGCAAATTGCAGCAGGTCGGATATTATTCTCTTGTCAGCGGGTACAAACATCTGTTTCGGATTCCGACACAGAAGACATATAAAGGTGGCACGACTTTTAGAGAAATCGTGGCACTATATGAATTTGATGAGTCGCTGCGAGAGTTGTTCCTTCATTATCTGCTGCATATTGAGCGTCACATCCGTTCGCTGCTCTCATATTACTTTACCGAGAAGTATGGTGAATCCCAGAGTGCCTATCTGACAAAGACTAACTACAACTATGCTCGAAAACACCAGCAAGGGATCGATAGATTAGTAAATGATCTGCAAAAGCTGACACAGACCACGCAGCACTCCTACATAGCATACCAGCGTAATACTTATCACAATGTCCCTCTGTGGGTTCTGGTAAACGCTTTGACATTTGGAACACTCTCTAAAATGTACTTTTTCTTCCAGTCTGATTTACAAAGTAAGGTGAGCAAAAACTTTCCTCATGTGAATGAGAAACAATTGGGACAGTTTCTTTCTGTGATGACGAAATTTCGAAATGTCTGCGCTCATAATGAACGACTCTTTTCTTATCGCTCTAAGGACGCTATACCTGATACCGTATTTCATGCAAAGTTGAAAATCACAAAAGAACAGAGCCTATATCAGCATGGCAAGAACGATTTGTTTGCGGTTGTGATAGCGTTTCGTTACTTACTGCCCAAGGAAGAATTCCTTGTTTTCAAGCGTGCTCTTGCTGCCGAAATCGACAAGTTTTTGAATTCTACTTCGCACGTTTCAGAGGAAGAATTGCTCGGAGCAATGGGTTTTCCTGAAAACTGGAAGAAAATCACGCTCTATCGAATTTGACTGTGTAAGACGTCAACCACTGCCTACAAAATCACTCGTCCGGGGTGTCCTCTGTGACATCCTCATCCGAATCATCCTCCACAGGAATCTCGAAATCGCCCTTGTCCTCGGTGTAATCTGCATCGGGGTCAAGGGCTTCTTTTTCGGCCTGCTTCTTCTGTTTCTGCTTCATAAAGACGTAGATGCCGCCGCCCGCAGCCAGACCGACCAAGGCCAGAACGCCTAAGAAGGTGGCAGCATACTTCGTGATCTTGTTTTCTTTCGGCTGGTCAGTGCCGGATGCAGCAGCTTCTTCGGCTTTTCGTGCCTCTTCCTCAGCCTGCTTGCGCTCCAGCTCAGCCTGCGCCGCGGCCTCCTTTTCGGCAGTGTAGGCTTCGGCATCCTCATCGTCCATCAGAGAGAGCAGGTCAGACTCGTCCACCAGATTCATAAAGTGGACGGTATTCTCACCCTTGCTGTTCCGGTCGATGACCAGATAGAACGTGTTGCCCGACTTGCTGACCAGCGTGATAAACTGCTGGCCGCTGCCGTCCGAGTAGGATGTATGGTAGTCATCTACCAGCGTCAGATTGCCCTCCGGCGTCAGTGCACCGGAGTCCTCGTCCGTGACAGTGACGGTATACACAAAGTCACTATTCTCGAAAATGTTCGAGACTTCGGGGCTGGACAGCAAATCCTTGCAATTCTGGGTCAGGCCCGTGGGAATCCCACCCCATTTGCGGAAACGCTTCCAGATTTCTATGCTATAGGCTGCGGTCTGCTCTTCTTTTAAGAGCAAATGGAATTCGTCGATATAGTATCGTGTAGACTTTCCGGCATTACGATTGGCGGTCACACGTCCCCACACGGCATCCTGCACGATGAGCATTCCCAGCTTTTTGAGCTGCTTGCCGAGCTGCTTGATGTCGAAGCAGACGATGCGGTTGTGGATGTCCACATTGGTGCGGTGGTTGAAGATGTTCAGCGAACCTTTGACGTAGATTTCCAGTGCAGCCGCCACATGGCGGGCCTCTGGCTCTTCCTGCGTGAGCAGGGCATTGTAGAGGTCTTCCAGCAGCGGCATATTTTCGGGAATGGGGTGCTCAAAATATTTGCGGTAGATGGTGTGGACGCAGCGGTCAATGACCGTTTTTTCCACAGGCTGCAAGCCTTCTTTGCCTCCGACGATAAGCTCACAAAGCGACAGCACAAAGTCGGCTTTCAATGCCAGCGGATTGTCCTCCTCGCTGTAATTGCTGTTGATGTCCAGTGGGTTGATGTACTGGGTGCTGGCAGGGCTGATATGGATGACCTGTCCGTGCAGACGCTCCACCAGCGGAGCGTATTCGGCTTCCGGGTCTGCGATAATAATATCATCGTCTGTCACGAGGAACGCATTGCAGATCTCGCGTTTTGCTGCAAAGCTTTTGCCTGAGCCGGGAGTGCCGAGAATTAGGCCGTTCGGATTTTTCAGCTTTTTTCTATAGGCAATCGTCCGGGTATAATAGCCGGGACGGACGCGGCAGGTTCCATCCTCGAACATCCGCTGCATCGGGATGCTCTCCTGCGCCGTGTGAGGAACGGCAGGCTTGGGCGGCTTTTTGCCGTCCTTATTCTTTTTCGGGAACAGTTTCACGGACTTCATCTCCCTTCATGAGCAGTGCGTAATAGTTGTGGGTCTGGTACGGACGTACTTTCGGGCGCAGGAAGCGCGCCCGGATGTAGTACATCAGGAGCTTTTCGGCGGGCTGGCCGTTTTTCTGGTACATGGCCAAGAAAAACATCGGGAGCATCACCGCCATCATGCCGAGCGTTGCGCCGGAATTACCTGCGGTGTCCCGCAGGACGAAAAACAACGGCACACCTACGGTTGCCGCTGCGCCGAAACAGATAAGCTGCCGTGCGGTCAGGTTAAAGGCGACTTTGGACTTCACCTTGGTCAGGTCGCGCGGCACAGAGATATATGCAGCCAAATTTTCATCCCCCTATCAGTGAGCGCCCAGAATGCTTTTGGCTACGGCGCTGGTTTTGAATAATGTGAAGCAGAGCAGCACCGTGTACCCCACGATGCTCCAGATGGAGTTGATGGCATAACATTCAAACGGCCCTTTGGTTTGCATATGACCGCTCTTTCATAAAGGATGATCGAGAACAACGCTTTGATGAAGATGTCGGTTATGTTTATGTGATTGCCGTTCCAAATGATGATACAAAAGTGAAAATTATCGACTTGCGTGAAAAACCATCAAATTTTTTGCGTCCACATACTCAACAGGCATTTATGATGAAAACTTCAAATTCCCGAAAAGAACTTGGAAGGCTATCTGCATATCAAGCGGCAACATTTATTATTCCAAGAACATTGCTTAGATTGTGGAGTAATTATGATAATATTCCTTCAAACTATATGTATCCTAATGATGTGACCGATGCAGGCTTGCGCTTTTGGAATGGAGCTGTGAAAAAAGTAATCGATGATGGATATGATTTTGGGCCGTTGATGGGGTAAAAAAGCACACCCCCTTTCCTGTTGAAAAAGTGGTGCGCTCTGTAGTATACTGTGACCAGATTCAATCATCCAAGAGAAAGTCGATGAGATATTCCTTCGGAATCATGAAGGAACGGCCAACTTTTAGACTGCGAATCCTGTGCTGATGCACCCGCCGTATCACGGCGGTCTGGCTTTTGAAGCCCAATAATTTTGTTGCATCCTCCACGGTGAGAACATCGGGATAACTTGCAAACATTTTCTCATAAAGCTCTTTTACTTGAATTTTGTTCATCATCCTTGACTTTCCTTTCGTTTTGTGTCTAAGCAGAGGGGCGTTTAGCTCTGCATCCCTCCTAAATATCCCTCCAATTTTCTTTTTGACGTTCCAAATCAAAGAATTGGAGCAGAGGGAAAACGTAACGAAAAATCGAAGATTTGATGTTTTATTGAACGAAGATGTGTGAAAATCGAAATTCGAGCAGGGAACGGAGTATCATTAGATAGCACTGGATGACACCAGATGAGCGACGGTGACGAAAACTCAAAATCCCTTGTGCTAATAACACGTGTGGGTTCGACCCCCAGTATCCGCAGCAGGTCGAGATCGATAACGACCTGAAGGCTTTGCAGCAGGCGGTGGGCGGCTCCATCGGCGCAAGCTATCCTTTTGAAGATTCGGTTGCCATCGTCTACAACGATGATGGCAAGCTCATGGGTCTGCCGCTGAACCGTGCCCTGTGGGACGAGGACGGGCTGATGTACGATGTCATTGCCGGAACCTTTCTGGTGGTGGGGCTGGGAGAAGAGGACTTTGCATCGCTCTCCCCGGAACTGGCGCAGAAGTACGAAGAAGAATTTCATCAACCCGAAGCCTTTCTCCCTCTGGGGCGTCGCCTGATGGTCATTCCGGTGCCGGATGAATCGATTCGGAGTGATGCAGAAAAGGCTGTGAGCAAGCCCTCGGTGGAACATGACCGTTAAGCTGAGTTTCTCTCAGGGAGGTGGTAACGATGCAGGAAGAAATCGAGCATAAGACGGTCAACTTTGCCATCTCGACCACAAAATTGTCTGCCCGCACCCTGCTGCGCGGGATGCAGTTTCTGTTGCGGCAGTACGACAAGCACGCTTCACAGGGTAAGCAGTCCATGAAGCGGCTGGTGCGGCAGAACCGCGGCGTGACCAATGTGGAGATTCAGAAAACCGGCATGATGAATAAGGTTTGTGCGCTGGTGCTGTCGGTGGCACTGTGCGCTGGCATGGCAGCTCCTGCTTTTGCCTATGGCGGTGAGCCTGTGGAGGAAGCGGAACAGCCTGTCTTGACTTCTACCACTGATGAGAAAGATGCGGTCACCGTGACTGATGAGAAATCTGGTGCACTGACCCCGGAGGGTAATCTGACGTTGGTGGATGATTACCATACCAGTTATTCGGATGGCAGCGGTCAGCAGTTTATCACGCTGGTGTCGAAGTCTGGCAACACATTCTATCTTGTCATCGACCGCAACGACAAGGGGGAAAACACCGTTCATTTCATGAATCTTGTGGATGAATCCGACCTTCTTTCCCTGATGGAGGAAGATGCCACCGATGCCTATACCGCTGAAAAAGAAGCGGCGGCGCAGGCAGAGCAGGAGCGCAAACAGGCCGAAGAGGATGCGAAAAAGGCTGCGGAAGAAGCGGAGGCATCCGGTTCTGAACAGACTGGTGGCAACAAAGTTACGAAGTATGCTGCCACATTCTTAGGCGTACTGGCGCTGGTCGGTTTGGTTGCTGGCGGCGGCATTTACACCTTTATGAAGCAGAAAAAGCAGGCAGAAAAAGAAGCCCTTGACCCCGATGCAAACTACACTGAGGACAAGGGCGACTTCGAGATTCCCACCGAGGACGAGCCGGAGGAACCCGGTGAGGAAGATACCGAACCCATCTGATTTTAAGGCGGCGTTTTGCCGCCGTACATATTGCAATCAGAAACAGATTGGAGTGATTTTTATCGCAAAATTAGTCGTGGCGGAAAAGCCATCCGTCGCTATGTCCTATGCAAAAGTCCTTGGCGCCACCAGCCGCAAAGACGGCTACCTTGAGGGCAACAGCTATCTCGTCAGCTGGTGCGTGGGTCATCTGGTGGAGCTGGCTCCACCCAATGTTTACGATGCTAAGTACGTCAAGTGGAGTATCGCTGATTTGCCCATTCTGCCGGAAAGGTGGCAGTATCTGGTGTCTGCCAGCACCAAAAAGCAGTTCGGCATCCTGCAAAAACTTATGCAGCGCCCGGATGTGGACAGCGTGATCTGTGCTACGGATGCAGGATAGTGCGGTTGGGTGACTCAAGAGAAAGAAAAAAGAGACCTCATCTCGTCAAAAAACTAAATCATAAAAGCATCAAAGAGGGCATTCAAATGAAACAAAATCGAATTTTTGACCAGAATAGTTCTCAAAAAGCACGTTCTTGGCACTATAATATGGACACCAACCGAGCGGAAGCCCAGTTCGCTGATGGCTCTGCCATTGCCATTGACTGCCTTGCCATCGAGGACGAATACGGCAATACCCCGGCACAGCGAGCTGAACTTGATTGGCTACTATACAACAAGCCCTTGGAGTGCGTCCAGCTTGTGCTGAGTGGTGAGATTGAGCATTATCTCTCACTTGGCTGTGACCATGGCAAACTGAAAGACTAACCTCTAAATAGGCCAAACAACCCGCTACTTGCAGTCGCTGCAAATGGCGGGTTGTTGGCTTATTTTAAGTTTTTCCTTTGCTCATAGTAGTGCAAAATCAATGGCCCAACGGTCAAAGAAATCACAAACATCAGGCAAATCTACTGGTTTCTTATAAATGTCGTTCTAAAATTCAATGGATTTTGCTATTTCTAGCACTTGTTTTTTTCGACACGAAAGTCGATTCAACCCTATATCTTATGTATCTCTCGATGATTTCAAGTTTGCCATTTGGGTGGCTTGATTATTGAGAAAATTCTAAATTCCAAAAAGGTCTATCATTTTCATCAATCGCATCGTTATTGAGAATAAGCACTGCACCACCACTTAACAGAGGAGACAGCTGTAAATAGCCTATATTATTTATTGAGAAAATGAAACGCTATTGCAACAGTTGAATACTGTATATTTTATCAAATTGATACGGATCTGATAGCAACACCTTACCGTTTGATATCACAAGAATGCTTTCGCCTTCTTTAAGATACGACAACTGAAGATTTCCTTTCAAGTAGTTTGATACGCCATAAATTATATAATTGTCATCCGTATCATATAATTGATTTTTTGCAGTCGCATAAATACAATTGTTCTTCAGGTCAACTTCTTCAACTATAAGTTCCGATTTTTTTCTTCCGGATGTATTCAATTGAAATAGAATGCAGAGAGCCACTGCCACAAATGCTATGCCAACCATAATCTTCCGTTTGCATTTCATTTTATCAACCTCTGTATGAAAGGAACAGCGTATAAAGCGATTGTGTTATTCTCAATGCCCCTGTATAAGAAGTCGGATATGAAGAACCATCAATTGTGCTTCCATCTTTATGGATTCCGATAGCTACATACCCAGCTCCAGAAATATATTCTACAAGAGGACCACCACTAAAGCCACCTGTCAAATCCCAATCGCCCTTGAGATATTTTGAAGTCTGACTTCTAATATACCCAGAAGATTTACACATCCGATATCTCGCATCGGCACCATTTATTTGGCTCGGATAGCCATAAGCATACACCAACTGTGATGATGAATAATTGCTAGACTGCCAATGTAACCCAAGCCATCCCGTTTTCGTTCCTAAATTATTCTTGAGCGTAATAATCGCCCAATCCTCCGAACTTGTTCCAGCAAGATAAGAATCACTAACAATCATCGAACTTGCCGATACATTTTCGCTTCCAAAAGGTTTACTATTATCAGATCGAGCAGGTGCGACATTTACCGACTTAACGTAGGCTTTTTCCTTTATACTGTATAGATTATGTGCTGCTGTTGCAAGTGCATTAGGCCCAATCATAAATCCAGAACCATAATTTGTCCCTCCATTATTGGTCGTTATCTGTAGGCATACCGTACTACAATATGGTGTTGCCGTTGGATTATCAACAACAGTGATATCATTGCTTCCGATAATCGCATACAGATCGGGTAGATCAATATCCGAAATCTTTCCATTTGGAAAATAGCCTGCAGTTGTCTCTCCATCCGTGAAGGAATTGGTTTCAACTATAATTTCCTCTATAGATTCTTCTTTTGTATCAAAATCGTATCTATGGTATCTCTCGATATGAGATTTGCTTCCATCACTTTGATTATCTGCAAAAGCAGTCAGCCCAGAGTTAAGCTCCATTGAAGAAAGAGCCACAATCCCACTTGCTTTCAAAAAAAATTCTACGAGATATTTTTTCACTAGCTATTTTAATTTTCCTTCTTTACTTTTAGAGTATACACAAGATTTCTTATACATCAGTTGCTCTGCATTGGAAACGCCTCCGTAAAATTTTTCATACGTTAGAGCCATCCTTATTTTAGGTTTCAACTTTTACTTTCGTAAAAAATAAATACCACTGATTTTTTATCCAATAGCCGTGCTAAGATTTATCTCTATGGGATTCAACACATGCGTCTGCTGGCACAACCAAGCCCAATTGTTCACTGTAGTAGTAAACAAGTCGTCATAGTTGTTGTCATATGCAAAATCAAATGTGTCATGAACGGTAATCAAATAATACATTATAGAATTACCAATCATGAAGCCTGTTCCAGAGGTGCTTACCCTATGCAATGCATAGAATAAATCTGCATTATCAGACTTTTGAATTGTAAAAGACCAACTTCCTCCACTAAAATCTTTCAAGCCACTATTAAGTACTTTGTTTTTATAATTATTAAAAACTGTTGTCGTGTTTAACTTGTCAAGCAATGGCGTCGAAGAGTCCGTCACACTCTCAGAATAGTCAATATTATATACAGAGAATTCAACCATAAGAGCCGCACATTCATATCCCTTATCCCGTGCAATTTGCGCAGCTGCCAACCATGCAAGCTGTGTATTATTTAACAAATTTCCAGATGCACGTGTTTGATCTTCATCTTTCATCTTATCGATAAACTTATTTAATTCATCTATCGACATTCCCGAAAAATCAACATGATACTTATCATTCATGCTTTGAATAACAGGATTGCTAGCTTTACGGCTGCTTGTATTAGCAGCATAAGACACAGTATTTATCGAAAACAAAAAACACACCGAAAGAACTAATGATACGAACCTCTTCATAACGAACCTCCTTAAATTCTGTACTCTACTATATAAATTGTGTGCTTCTCATCGTCCCAGACAACGAGACTAAAATTCACATCTTCAGAATGTAAAAGCAATGTATTCATTTCGGCTTCCGAGCGTAGTTCCTTATGCTGACTATTATCATAAAGAAAAAAATTTCCACTTGCAATTTCAGGAATCACAAAATCTAATCCAAAATATGACGACACATTTTTTAATATAGAAGATATGGTTGGGGAATCATTAATTTTCTCCCATGAATCGAGTTGATGAACAATCTTGGTTGCATCCACATCGTAGTATACCGCTAACATTATCCCATCATTTTGCAATCCGCCATAAGCCTCATATATCAACGATTCAGAGTATGTTGCTTTTCCAATTTTGAATTGTTTCAAATAATCTCGTTTTTCATATTTGCTTTTTCTTCCAAGCATAAAGCCCAAAAGCAAGCACAGTGCGACTATAGCTAGGTATCGGATAACGTGCGTTGATCTCGCCTTTATAATTACCTCACACCTTTCTAACTTGCTGAAATATATAACAAGCTTCACTTATCTACTGGTACTTCCAGTAATGGTTTCACTCCGCCCATCGGAATAGCTAAAGGTTGCAGAATACTCCAGCCTGTAAGATTTTCCAGGCTTAGTGTTAAAGTTACCGCTCCCCACGCAGGTTGAGGTCGTGCTGCTGTTCGAGCAGCTACTTACTTTTTGCCATGTTCCA
>OGOC01002186.1_pt1 | contig 13454 bp, 9 predicted proteins | sample 1552561 | NCBI WGS metagenome assembly OGOC01 (sample SAMEA2580148, study PRJEB22360) | human gut metagenome | biome: human gut; feature: human-associated habitat; material: faeces | place: Denmark | collected 2008/2010
TTCTCCGGTGTCCCGCCGCCGGGACCGGCAATTCCCGAAGTGGCAACCGCGCAATCCGTTTTCAACGTTTTCATCGCACCTTTCACCATTTCAACAACCGTCTCCCTGCTCACTGCACCGTACTGCGCCAGCGTCTCGACAGAAACATGGAGCAAATCCGCCTTTATTTCGTTGGAATACGCCACAATTCCGCCTTTAAAATACTCCGAGCTCCCCGGAACCGAAGTTATCAAGGCAGCTATCCCACCACCGGTACAACTTTCAGCGGTGGAAAGGGAGAAATTCTTTGCTTTCAGCAGTTCCCCTACCTTCTCTTCCGTCTTCATACCTTATTATATATATGCAATATACTTTTTCCTTATAAAGTGACACGTGAATAAGCCGGCGCTTCCATCGGGCAGAAATCCTTATCCAAATACTTGAAGTATCCGGTTATGGCAATCATCGCAGCATTATCCGTTGTATAGCTGAACTTGGGAATGAAAATATTCCATCCATACTTCTCAGCATGTTCGCGGAATGAGTTACGCAGACCATTGTTTGCAGATACACCACCTGCAACGGCCACATCCTTTATCTTGTACTGTTTTGCCGCTTTACGCAACTTATCCATCAGAATATCGACAACAGTAGCTTCCAGCGATGCCGCCAGGTCTGTCTTGTGATGTTCGATGAAATCGGGGTCATCCTTTATCCAATCGCGCAAGGAATACAGAAACGAAGTCTTCAAGCCGCTGAAGCTGTAATCCAGTCCGGGAATATGCGGTTTGCTGAAAGTAAAGGCTTTAGGATTTCCCTGGCGGGCAAGCCGGTCGATAATCGGTCCGCCGGGATAACCCAGCCCCATAACCTTGGAGCATTTGTCGATGGCTTCACCTGCGGCATCATCAATTGTCTGCCCCAGGATTTCCATGTCGTTGTAGGCCTTTACTAAAATGATCTGAGAGTTGCCACCGGAAACCAGCAGGCAAAGGAAAGGAAATTCCGGCTGCACATTCTCTTCACCTTCCGCTTTAATAAAATGAGCTAATACATGTCCGGTCAAGTGATTGACATCTATCATAGGTATCCCCAACGCACGGGCGAACCCTTTGGCAAAGGACACACCCACCAGCAAAGACCCCATCAGTCCCGGACCGCGCGTAAACGCCACGGCACTTAATTCTTCCTTGGTAACTCCGGCACGTTTCAAAGCCTCGTGCACCACCGGCACTATATTCTGTTGATGTGCACGCGAAGCCAGTTCGGGCACTACCCCACCATAAGCTTCGTGAACAGCCTGACTGGCAACGACATTCGACAGCAGGTAGCCATCCTTGATGACCGCTGCGGAAGTGTCATCACATGAAGATTCAATTCCTAAGATTATTGTACTCATAGTGTTTATTTACGTTTAAACGCTGCAAAAGTAGTGATAAAAGTAGTATCCATAACGTATTATTTCATATTTTTGTTGGCTGAATTAAAAAAATAACCGCCTATCAGAACGCTGAAAACGACAGTACGCTGGATAATCGGTATAGTGTTAGGACTCTATATCGGAATAATTTTGCTGCTGAACATTCCTTATGTCCAGCACCGCATGTCTGTACTCGTTGCCAAGGAGCTGAGCACCGTATTAGGTAGCGAGCTCACAGTAGGGCGGATAAACATAGGACTGCTGAACCGGATTATCATCGACGACCTGGTGCTGAACGACCAATCGGGAAAAGAGTTGCTGAAAATAGGCCGTCTGTCCGCTAAGTTCGAGATACTGCCGCTATTCAGCGGAAAGATATCCATCGGTAACGTACAGCTTTTCAGTTTCAATGCCAATCTGGAAAGACCTACTCCCCAGGCAAGCACCAACTTCCAATTCGTGCTCGATGCTTTCGCTTCCAAAGACACCGTCAAGAAGAAGAGCAATCTGGACCTGCGCATCAACTCACTCCTGATACGGCGCGGAAAGGTATCTTACGATGTGTTGTCGGCCGAAAGCACTCCGGGCAAGTTCAACCCGCAACACATCCGCCTGTCCAACATTCTTGCCAACATCTCGCTGAAAGCACTCCAGAACGACTCGGTCAACGCTGCCATCAAGCGAATGAGCGTTGAAGAGGAGCACTCCGGCTTCGAACTGAAAAAACTGAGTCTGAAGATAATAGCCAACGACCGGAAGATGCGGATAGAGAACTTCGCCATAGATTTGCCCAACACCTCTTTGGCAATGGATACCATCCGTATGGAATACGACAGCCTGGAATCACTCGGCCATTTCACCGATGATGTCCGTTTCTCGTTCCGTATGCTGCCTTCGGAAGTAGCATTACAGGATATATCGGCATTCGTGCCTGCCTTCAAGCCCTTCAAGGAAAAGTTGAAGTTGGAAATGGAAGCCGCCGGAACGGTCAATCGGCTCAACTGTCCGAAACTGCTTATCTCTTCCAACGATCACTTCTTGCTGAAAGGCAATGTATCCCTGCAGGATCTGTCTCATCCGCAAGATGCATACATATTCGGCAATCTGTCCAATTTATATGCCGACCCGGACGGCATTGCATTCTTTGTACGCAACCTGAGTAAAGATTACAAAGGAGTTCCTCCGGTATTGCAGAATCTGGGCACGGTATCTTTCCGTGGAGAGATTTCCGGATACTTCACGGACCTGGTGACCTATGGCGAAGTCCGCACGGATATAGGCACTATCAAGACAGATGTCAAACTCAGTTCCGACAAAGACAAGGGCTATTTCGCTTATTCGGGTGCGGTAAAGACAACCGGATTCGAACTGGGCAGGATGCTGAACAACGACAAGCTTGGAAAAGTCACCTTCAACATGGACGTCAAAGGCAATCATTATGCCCAAAGATACCCCGCCATTACCATGAAAGGGCTGGTGGCATCCATAGACTACAGTGACTATACTTACGAAGACATCACTTTGGACGGAGAGTATAAGCAAGGCGGCTTCAACGGTAACGTATCGCTCAACGACGAAAACGGAGCCATACAACTGAACGGCTCTATCAATACTGCCGGCAAAACACCCACCTTCAACTTCCGTGCCGCTATCGAGCATTTCCGCCCTAACACCCTGCACCTCACACCCAAATACAAGGACACGGAATTGGCCGTAAAGATAAAAGCCGACTTCACCGGTAGCTCCATCAACGACATGAACGGTGAAATCAACGTCGACAGTCTCCAATACATCGCCCCGGAACAGAACTTCTTCATGGACAACCTGCGAATTGCTGCCACTCAGAGCGATGAGCGCCAGAAACGGCTGACTATCAGCTCCAACTTCCTGCGCGGTACTATCGAAGGCGACTATTCCTATCAGACATTGCCCGCCAGCGTGCTCAACATCATGCGGCGTTACATTCCGGCTCTGATACAGCCCGCCAGGAAACCGCAGAAAACAGAAAACAATTTCCATTTCGACCTCCATATCTACGATACGGAGATACTCTCCACCGTATTCCAGATACCGCTGAAAGTATATACCCACTCTACTCTGAAGGGTTATTTCAACGACAAAGCGCAACGGCTGCGCGTAGAGGGGTACTTCCCGCGGCTGAGTTACGGCGGAAAGTTCTTTGAGTCGGGTGTGGTTCTCTGCGAAAATCCGGGTGAACAGTTCCAGGCAAAAGTCCGCTTCACCAACCGGAAAACAACCGGCGCGGTAAACGTAGCCCTCGAAGCCAAGGCAAAGGACGACCGGATACAAACCATATTCAACTGGGGAAACAGCAGCGCTGTAACTTACAGCGGCAAGATAGCGGCTCTCACTCAATTCGTCCGCAACTCTTCCCAAGAAGTTGGCGACGACAAAATACACACAAAATCCTCCCGCCAAGCCCAAAAAGAGAAACCCGCCCTGAAAACGATTGTCAACGTACAGGAAACGAACGTAATCCTCAACGACACCGTATGGAAGATACACCCTTCGCAAATCGTGGTCGACTCGGGCAAAGTGCACGTCAACAATTTCTACTTCAGCCATAAAGAACGTCACTTGCAAATCAACGGAACCGTATCCGAACAACCTCAGGACACCGTACGCCTGAACCTGAAAGAGATAAACATAGAATACGTATTCGATATAGCCGACCTGGGTGTCAACTTCAAAGGCGAGGCCACAGGCCCGGCATATGCCAGCGGAATACTTAAAAAGCCGGTAATGAGTACCGACCTCTTCATACGCAACCTCGGCTTGAACGAGGGTCTTTTAGGCGATGCCAACATACACGGCGAATGGCATCACGACGTGAAAGGCATCTACCTGGATGCCCGTATCCGCGAGAAAGACATTGCCAAAAGCCATGTATACGGATACATCTACCCCATAAAACCCACCAGTGCGCTCGACTTGCAAATCGAAGCCGACAGCACCAACCTGAAGTTCATCCACCACTACATGCAGAGCATCACCCCCGAATTCAACGGGCGTGCCAGCGGCCACGTACATTTCTACGGCAAGTTCAAGGCGCTGACAATGGAAGGTCGCGTATTCGGTGACGCCTCCCTCAAGGTAGATGTACTCAACACTACTTTCTCCCTGAAAGACAGCATACTTATCGAACCGGGCGGACTTACTTTCCGCAACAACCGCATCTTCGATACGCAAGGGCATCAGGGCAGAGCCAACGGTTACCTGCACTACCGGCATTTCAAGGATTTGGAATACCGCTTCCGGTTCGATGTGGACAATATGCTGGTTATGAACACCAAAGAATCACCCGACTTCCCCTTCTACGGCACGGTGTATGGCACAGGCAACGCCACCATTGCCGGCAATGCGGCAGACGGGGTGAATATCGACGTGGCAATGACCACCAACCGCAACACCAACTTCACTTATATGAAAGAAGGTGTCGCCTCGGCAGTGAGCAACCAGTTCATACGCTTCGTAGACAAGACACCGCGCCGCGTACTTCAGGATTCCATCATGCTGATGTCCGAATACGAGCAGGCGCAGAAAGAAGTCATGGAAAAGGAAAGTGACACCGACATACGACTGAATCTCCTGATAGACGCAACTCCGGACGCCACCATGAAAATCATCATGGACCCCATTGCAGGTGACTACATCAGCGGTAAAGGAACGGGGAATATCCGCACCGAATTCTACAATAAAGGAGATGTGAAAATGTTCGGCAGCTACCGCATCAGCCAGGGAGTTTATAAATTCAGCCTGCAGGAAGTTATCCGCAAGGACTTCATCATCAAAGACGGAAGTACCATCACCTTTAACGGCGCGCCGCTCAATGCCACCCTCGACATCCAGGCAGGCTATCTTGTAAACTCCGCTTCGCTGAACGACCTCGTTCCCGATGCCGGCAATTACGTCAACCAGACCAACATCAAGGTTAACTGCCTCATGGCGCTGACCGGACAGCTCACCTCGCCGGACATCAAAATGAGCCTGGAGCTGCCCAACGAACGCGACGAAGTACAGGCGTTGGTACGGAATTATATCCCTACGGACGAGCAGATGAACATGCAGATACTCTACCTTTTAGGTATCGGCAAGTTCTATACTCCGGAGAATGTAGACGCCACCGGCAACTCCTACATGATGTCGAGCGTGCTCTCTTCTACCCTTTCCGGACAACTGAACAATGCACTCTCGCAGATTATCGACAGCAATAACTGGAACTTCGGCACAAACTTCAGTACCGGAGAAAAAGGCTGGACGGACATGGAGTTCGAGACAATGCTTTCCGGGCAACTGCTGAATAACCGCCTGCTCATAAACGGTAACTTCGGCTATCGCGAGAATCCGATGGCGAACACCAACTTCGTAGGTGACTTCCAAGCCGAATGGCTCGTAAACCGTTCCGGCGATATCCGTCTGAAAGCTTATAACGAAACCAACGACCGCTATTACACCAAGACCAACCTCACCACTCAGGGTATAGGCATCATCTTCAAGAAGGATTTCAACAAATGGAATGAACTGCTCTTTTGGAACAAGTGGAAGTTGAAAAGGCTGAAAAGAAAACAAGCGGAGAAGAATACGTCCGCTCCGGACAGTATCCCTCAAAAGAAATCCCGCCCGGAAGCACAATCCAAACGGGAAAGGGAAGAATGAGTGCATGCTTTCTTTTAAAACAGATGGTCTGTATGGTGTAAACAGACCATCTGTTTGTACCGTACAGACCATCTGTTTCACTCCGACAGACCATGCGTTTACTTCCTATACACTATCTTAAACTACTTTTGGCATGAACAACGCTCCTGACGTCTCGGCGTGCACCCATAAAAACGGTTCTTCAAGGAAGGAACCAATGTAGCGATACGCTTGGTATGTCCGTACCTGCAAAGAGAGGATGTAAAGCCTCTGCGAAGCCGGAACATTGTCCGCAAGCAAACAAATTCCAATAAAATGCAATATATTATATCGCGTGCAGCAATGGCGCACGCAAAGACTGTAAATATTATAAAGCCAACAGATTATGAAAGATTTAACAACCTTTACGCTTTCAGTCATACAGGAACTGGAAGACGAGGGGCGGTTCGGAACCGCCCATGTATACCGCAGCATGCTACGGGCTTTCCAACGGTACTGGGAAAGCGAACATCCAAAAAACGAAATACGCATGCGGAAAGCGTTTGATATCGCCACGATACACAAATTCGAAAGGCACCTGCTGGAGAGGATGCTCAAGCTGAACACCATGTCCACCTACCTGCGCATGTTGCGGGCAGTATACAACCGCGCGCTGCTGGCAGGCCTCACCGACTATGTGCCCGGACTGTTCAAACATGTATATACCGGAACCCGTGCCGACGTGAAACGCGCACTCCCACCTGCCGAAATGGGACAAGCACTCGACATCTCCGCTTCCTTGCACCGGGAACTCAAAGAAGCGCAGATATGGTTCGCACTGCTCTTCCTCTTGCGGGGAATGCCGTTTGCAGACCTCGCAAGGCTGCGTAAATGCGATTTCAAGGACGGGGTAATTACCTACCGAAGACAGAAAACGGGAAGGCAGATACGTGTACACGTAACCGAAGAAGCCGCTGAGCTTATCCGCCGATGCGCCGACCGCCGCACGGACTCGCCCTACCTGCTCAACATACTGGGGGACGAAAACTGCCGTTTCCCCCTGGGAAGGCGTGAAGAATACCGACATTACCAACAGGTCCTGCGGAGATTCAACCGGAAACTCAAACTGCTGGCGGCAGCCCTCAGACTGGGCAGAAAGCTGTCGTCCTACACCGCAAGGCACACATGGGCAACAACGGCGTTCCACACCAGAGTCGCCGTGGGAGTAATAAGCAACGCACTGGGGCATTCATCGGTAAAGGTTACGGAAACCTATCTGAAACCCTTCGAAAACGAAGCGCTGGACAGGACCAATAAGAAAATTATCGCTTACGTGAAGAAATGCAGTATCCGACAAGGATGACAAGGGAGCATTCCATGTATATAACTATGATACAGATTATTACAAAGGGATTACTTTGTAGGTAACGGAAGATATTCCTACCGCAAAAGTAACTATAAAACTTGAAAAACAAAATAAAAAAGATAAAATCTTATCATATACGGCATAAAAGACCGGCAGCAGACAAAACAGAACAGACCGACTTCAACCAATAAAGCAAAGCCCCCCTTGCCGCCTTCCGGTAGGAAAGCGGGAAAACGTCTGTTATATAACTTTATCGGCTATACAACCCGGATGCATATGCGGCAGACGCTTCTGCAGGGTGCCTAAAGGCAATCTCCCGTTACCTACAAAGTAACGGCGGGATACCAACAATCAAACAAACAAGAAAACTACATGATAACGCCCAAAACACAGACTGCCATTGCAGTACTCAAATGCATCTATGCAAGAGACTACGGTACTTGCATAAAGCAGTGCACACTTACAGAAGGGCAGATGCGGGTATTGCTGACACAGCTCACCAATGCCGGACTTATCATCCTGAAAGAAAAGGAACATCCGCTGGAAATACAGTCCTATATTCCTGCTAAAAAAGCCATGGAAATATCCCTGCTGGATATTCTCGAAGCCACGGGAGGACATCTGAACTGCAACAGCCCCATTACCGAGCGGTTCTATGCACAATACGGAAGAGCCGCACAAAAACTCGGAATAGTAAACCAGATAACCAGGATATACCTGAAGGAGATTACACTGACAGATTTATAACAGGAACAAAGAAATTGAGAAGCAGAAAATACATACCGATGCTGATGCTCCTTGCCCTGCTGTCGTGTGCAGGCAAGGCAGGGGCGCAAACCGTTGCCGTGAAAAGCGACCTGCTTACGGGGGGCATGCTCGCCTCGCCCAACCTCGGTGTGGAACTAAAGCTGTCGGAACGTTTTACGCTGGAGGCCGGGGTTCATTACAACCCCTTTCCGGCAGGAGGAGACAAACGCTGGAAACACTGGTTCGTGCAGCCGGAGCTGCGCTACTGGATGTGCCAGCCCTACGGAGGACATTTCTTCGGGGCAGGCCTGATGTACGGCGTGTACAACGTAGCCAAGGCAAGGCTGCCTTTCGGGCTGTTCAAAGGGGTACGTTCCGAAAGATACGAGGGAAACTTTACGGGAGTGGGAATATCATACGGCTATCACTTCATCCTCTCCCCCCGCTGGGGACTGGAGACAAGCATCGGCGTAGGATTCCTGCACACCCGATACGAACGCTACCGCTGCGCGCACTGCGGAGAAAAGACAGGAAGCGGAAACAGGAATTTCATCGCTCCCACCAAAGCCTCCATATCCTTAGTGTATATGATGCAATAATAACAAGATAAATTACAACAGCAAATTGAAAGTATGAAAAACTTAATCCGTATTCCTATGATAATGGCACTATCGGCGCTCTGCTGCCGGGCAGGTCATGCACAGGAATTCTACCGGGGGGAAATGTTCGTCACCGGACAGCAGTTCTCGCTTGCGGACGGGCGTCTAAACATTGACCTCTCAGTCGATTTCGAAGGACTGAGAATGCCCTCGGACGAATCGCTGACCCTGACGCCCGTACTCATCAGCGGGGAAAACGAGCAAGCCCTGCCGGCGGTACTCATCAACGGCAAGGAAAAGCAGAAAGTGTACCAGCGGCAAAAGGAATTTGCCGGAAACGGGCATCCGGCCCCCATACCCGCAGTAGTGATAAGGAACGACGCCAGGATGGCGCGCTCCTTCCGATACCGGGTGGCAGTGCCCTATAAGGAATGGATGAAGGACGCCCGGCTCCTGATGAGAACGAAGGAATGCGCCTGCCACGGCAAACAGGGCAAGGCCTACGAAGACAGGATTGCCGGCAGGCTGAACCTGCCCGAAAACCGCACTTCAGCCTGGGACATGGATACGGACAGGAAATACCTGGCCTGGGTGAACTTCATCGAGCCTGCACCCGGCAAAGACACACTGCATGCAGTGACGGGGTCCATCCCCTACTTTGGCAAAGGGAAGCAGGAAAAAGGAGAGAAAACGCTGGGAGAATTGTCCGAAAGCAAACAGAACTTAGAAATATACCACCGGCTGCGCAATGCTTTGCAGAACATCCGACGGGAAGAGGGAACGGAACTCCTGAAAGTGAAGGTTACAGGATACGGGGCACCTGCCGGAAACCTGAAAAAGAACGAAATGAATGCACTGGCACGCTCACTGAACCTTAAAGCATACCTGCGGGAAAACCGACTTGCAACTGGCATTCCGCTGGAAGTAACCTGGATTCCGGAAGACTGGGACTCCATTGCCGCACTGACAAGACAAAGCGGCATGATGTTCAGGGAGGCCGCCCTAGACCTGATAGGGAGTGTAGACATGGATAAAGGGCGGGAACGAATGCTGATGAAACTTGCCGACGGAAAGCCCTACAGATACCTGGCGGAAAAGATATTTCCCGAAGTTATGCGGGTCGACTACAGGATAGAGTACACCCGCCAGCAGCCGGATGCGGCGGAGAGCCTGAGGATGTCCCGTACTGGAGAACGTCAGACACTGCGCCTGAACGAGCTCTTTGCGGTAGCGGGCAGTTACCCGAAAGGATCTACGGAATACAACGATGTACTCGACCTCACAGCCCGCCTGTTTCCCGACAGCCCCGAAGCCAATATCAATGCAGCGGCCGTGGCACTCACTAAAGGGGAAACGGCCAAAGCGCGGCGCTATCTGGAGAGATTCGCAACCATGCCAATCGCATACAACAACATGGGCATACTCTGCCTACAGGAAGGAAAACGGGACAAGGCGGAAGTATATCTTACCATGGCAGCGGCAGCCGGCATAGAGCAGGCAGACAGGGTGCTGAAAGAGTTGAAAAACAAATAGGAAAGCAAAATGACCGGGAACACCAAAAGTATATTAACCTATAAAACAGGCATACATGAAAACAAACAGCTATTTATGGAGCATGCTGGCAGCAGCAACCTTTACACTAGCCGGATGCGGCAGTGAAGAAAACGGAATAACGGAACCCATGCCGCAGGGAAAGACGGCACAACTCGAACTGCGCCTGACAGGAAGCGGAGTGAACACCAAGGCAACCGGAAGCGCATTGCCTACACAAAACGAAGAGAATACGGTGAAGCGTTTCACCGTCGCCATCTTCAACAGTGACGAATCGGTGAATGCCATACAGACCGTAACCAATAACACCACTTCGGCAACAACCATCAACTGTACTCCGGCAACGAGCTGTACGGGCATCGTGGTAGCCAACGCCCCTACAGACGGTTATTTTTCAGGCGTCCTGAACAAGACCGACTTCCTGAAGAGAACAATTGAACTGGGTGATGCCCAGACCAAGGATTGTCTGCCCATGAGCGGAGACGTAAAAAACGGTGATGGCAACGCCACCTTCACACTGGGCGCAGGCATCAACACCGGTATGACAGCCCGGCTGAGCAGGCTCGTTGCAAGAGTGTCCGTAAGCGGCATCAGAACCGAATTTGACCCCAACGGACAGTACTCGGCGGCATCCTACGAACTGAAAAACATCTTTGTGCGGAATGCCGTGAAAGAAGCTGTACCGGGCACGGGAGGATACAGCACCACCAAAATGAGCACACCGGATTATCTGACCGGAAACTACACCGGCTCCAGCGGAACTGTAGCTTATCTGGCAAACTCGGTCACTCCCCCGGTAAGCGTAGGTACCGAGCATAAAACCGACTACTGGTTCTATATACTCCCCAACAAAGAGACCACCCGTACGGCATTGGTACTGGAAGGAACGTTCAAGAAAAGTGCAAGTGATGCAGGAACCACCATCTATTATCCGATAATCGTCAACAAGAGCCAGACCGGAACAAATATCACCGGAGCTTCGGGCACGGGTACTTCAAACATTGCCCGCAACACGACCTATGCCATCAAGGCAACTATCAAGAATATAGGAACCGGTGACCCCACCGGAGAGATAAACCCTACTTCACTCGAACTGACAGTGAGTGTAGCCGACTGGGCACTGAACATCACGCAGGACGTGACATTCGAATAATTACCCGAAACCATAAACAGTAATGAAACCTATCCGCACAGCCATACTTACGGCATCATATGCCTGCCTTGCCTTTCTGCACGTATCATGCGTGCGGGAAGACACCGGAGACTGCATGCAGTACGAAATACACGTGCGGGTAGTGGATGCGGCAGGTAATGATCTCACCCAAAGCGGTGTACTGGAGAAATCGGAAGTGTATCTTTTCGGAGAAAACGGTTTTGTACGCATGGTTCCTGCAGGAGTGTCATCAGACTATCTTTTCGGAAACCACAAAGAAGCACGGCTTACCCTCGTAGCATGGGGAAACATCAAGGAAGATACCCTGATTACCGCCAAAATCAAACCGGGGACCCTGATAGAGGAAGCATGCCTGAAACTAAAACAACATACCGAAAGAAGCCATTTACCTGTTACTGACCTCTTTTACTGCCGCAAGGAGCTGAACAACACCGCTACAAGGAGCATATAAGAGGAAAAAATCACACTGGTTATGGAAAGAATGACCGCAGGGTTGAGCATACGGACACGCTATCTTGCAGAACGCTATCCGTATCAGGGAGAAACCTATACCTTCATTGTACGGGGAACGGGTTCCGAAGTGGATTTCATGGGAAAAGTAACCGGAGAAAGCGCAGGATACAAACCGCCAACCTTTACAGATGAGCAAGGAGATGCCTATGCTCCGCCCTTTCGCATATTTCCAACCCAAGAAGAAGAATGTATCGAAGTGGAAATATACAGAGGGCAGGAAAAACTATGCACCATTACGCAGGATAACGAGCTACACCTCTTACGAGCGGAAGCCGGAAAGCAAACTGACATTGAAATAGATTTCAGAAAGACCGAAATAAGAGTATTCGTAAAAGTACTGCCATGGGGAGAAGTGGAACAGGAAACGGAAATGTAAATTAAAGAAAGTATGACAGGGCTATCGGAATATAGAAGCAAATCCGCCGCATTATTACGCATTGTAACCTGTGCGGTAATCGTCCTTGCCCTGCTGGCTTGCGACAATGGGCAACCTGGCACACTGACCGACAATGGCGAAGTAATGCTCACACTCCGCATTTCGCTACCGACGGCAACGGACGGAAGTACCGCCACCCGCGCCATTACATCCAACGAAGAAAATGCAATAGACATAGCCCAACTGAAAGTATTGGTATTCAAGGCAAACAGTTCCACGGAAACGTTCAGCTATGAGGCACCGCAAATACAGTTACAGAATGAAAAGTACATAGTGCCCCTGAAACAAAGCCTGATAGGCGAGAAATACAGACTTGTAGTCATAGCCAATGCCGGAAAGAAACTACCCGTCATTCCGGATAACACTGCCAAAAACGATGTTCTGAAAATGATAACGTTCGATGCCACCGGAATGTGGAATGCAACCGGAACGACAAACTACAGCCGTTTCCCTATGTGGGGAGAAACGACTGCAACGCAAGCCATCACTCCTGCCACATCTTTGGGAAACATCACGTTGCTGCGTTCGCTGGCACGCATAGATGTGGGATGTATGCTAAATGGAGAAACAGCAGCAGGAATAAGCGGATTTACGTTGAAAACAGTCAGCGTGTACCGCACCAAGAATAAAGGCTACGCAGCTCCTGTAAACGGTGGGACAATTACCGATAACGTGGTTGCGTCCGTATCCATCCCCCCGGATGCCGGAACAAACGATGCGCTGACCTACACCTGCACGGACGGCAAATCACTGATACGGACTATCTACGTAGCGGAAACACCGCAAGGAAATGGCAGGGACAATAATGTATGCCTTGTCGTAGGAGGTACTTATGCGGGAAGCACGCATTATTACAGAGTGGACCTTACCAGCGGGGGAAGTTATATTCCGCTAAAAAGGAACTGCCGCTACATCGTGAATATCAAGGCGGTGAACAATGCGGGATATACCACGGAAGCAGCAGCACTTACGGGCGACAAGACATTGGTGATAGCAACAAGTATATCAGCAGAAGCGTGGAGCGGACAGACATC
>OGOC01002200.1_pt1 | contig 13373 bp, 14 predicted proteins | sample 1552561 | NCBI WGS metagenome assembly OGOC01 (sample SAMEA2580148, study PRJEB22360) | human gut metagenome | biome: human gut; feature: human-associated habitat; material: faeces | place: Denmark | collected 2008/2010
CGGGCGGCAGAGTGCGAACCGCCCAAGGCTCACCTTTTCTAATCGTCACTCAAAAGAATAGTTTTGTAATAACGCAGAAATATGCTACAATAACCACGTTATAGTTTATTCGAGCGGGTATGAAAAAAAAGCTTTCTATTGCATTTATCTGGCATATGCACCAACCTGCATACAGAACCGGGCCTGAAGAAATTTATCTTATGCCCTGGGTGCGGCTGCATGCGGTCAAAGATTATCTTGACATGCTTGTCATGATGGACAAATTTCCGGGGTTGAAGCTCAATTTCAACCTTGTTCCGGTGCTCGTTGACGCAATTTATAACTATGGATTCCGCGGAGCGCACGATATTTACTCAAAACTCACTATAACCCCTGTAGAAGAGCTTGGAAAAGAAGAAAAAACGTTTATTTTGAACCATTTTTTTGACGCAAATTATCAGAACATGGTTTTTCACCACGCAGCATACAAAAAACTCTACGACAAGCGTTTTTCCAGAGATGACATTGGAATTGAGGATTTCACACCGCAGGAATATTCTGACATTATGGCGTGGTTTAACCTTTCGTGGATTGACCCTCACTGGCGTGTTTACCCGAAAATAAACGAATTATCTGAAAAAACAGAAGGAAATTTCACGCTGCAAGACAGAATCGACCTCATTGAGCAGCAAAGAAGAATTCTGCGGCGCATAATCCCGACTTACAAAAAATATCAGGACGAGGGAAAAATAGAAATCTCCACAAGCCCCTATTATCACCCTATTTTACCGCTTCTTGCCGATATGGAGGATGCTCAGCGCTCCAACACTAATATTACCCCGCCTAAACTCGAATCGGATTTATACGAAGACGCTGTTTTTCAGGTAAAATCAGCTCTGGACATGTTTGAGCGGACTTTCGGGAAAAGACCTGCCGGTATCTGGCCCTCAGAGCATTGTGTCAGTGAAAAAACAATGGGAATTCTTCAGGATTTGGGCGTAAAATGGACAATTTCGGATGAAGGCGTTCTTGAGCAATCGCTAAAACGTGAATTTTCAAGAGATTTCAGAGGATATCTTGAAAATCCTTATGACCTCTGCCATTCATACGAATATAAAAACGGCAAAGACCCGATTAACATAATTTTCCGCGATGCGGTTTTTCCGAACCTTATCGGGTTTGAATACCCGAACCATGACCCCGTAAAAGCGGCAAATGACCTCTATGACAGGATAAAATCCATACAATACAAGCTCGAAAACTCTCCGGACAAGAATCATCTTTTGACAATCGCTATGGATGGGGAAAATTGCTGGGAAAATTACCCTGCTGACGGAACCGAGTTTTTAGAAACGCTATACGGCCTAATAAATAACGATGAGGGGCTTGAAACGGTTACGGTAAGCGGATATCTTGAAAAAATAAAGAAACCCAAATCAATAAAAACAATACATCCGGGCTCCTGGATTAACCGTGATTTTATGCTCTGGGTGGGCGAACCGACAAAAAACCTTGCGTGGGAATATCTTGATAAAACGCGGCAGGATTTAAAAGAATTTGAAAAAGAAATCACCGACCAGCAGCTTCTTTTCGAGCTCTGGCGTGAAATTTACATGGCAGAAGGAAGCGACTGGTTCTGGTGGTACGGAGAACCCAACGATTCCGGTCAGGACAACCTTTTTGACCTGTTATTCCGTTCACATCTGAAAAATGTATATAAACTTGCAGGAAAACCTGAACCCGATTACCTTGATATACCTTTGCATGACTCTGTTTACGTAGGTTCGCGCTATCCGAGAGGCGAGGTCGAAAATTTCGAGCTTACAGGCTCAAATAATGACAACTGGGCAAATGCAGGTTGCATCGAAATCCCCACCACTCCGACAATGCAGGAGAAAAGGTTCTTCAACAAAATCTTTTTCGAGCATGACAAAGACAATCTTTATCTGCGCTTCGATATTAACAGCTATGTGATAGATGAAGAACTCGGGTTCAAAGATTTTCATCAGATTTATATTTATTTTAAAAACACCTCAACGGCAAACCCGCCCGTTGCAAACATAAGAACAATCAGCAAGACAGAAAATGTTATGCCGCTCTTAAAAGAACGGTTTACCGATGAAGTGAAAATGACCTTTTTCAGAAAACTCGATTTTCCTGCGCAATTTGCTAAAGCAAATTACGATAATCTTTGGATTTTGCAGATAAAACACGGAATTGAAGCGGTTTATAAGGATTTTGTCGAAATAAAAATCCCTTTTAATGATTTGAACATTCAAAAAGGAGAAACTGCGGAATTTTTCATTGTCAAAGCAGAACTCGGGCTTGTGGACAAGTTCTATCCCAGAGATACCCTCCTTTCCGTTACCCGCCCGGTCGATTAGGGCAAAGAAAAGTATTATACTTAACAATTCTACAAAGTAGCATGACAAATCTATGCGTGTTGTATATTATAAGTATATAGATTGGGACGGTTAAACGTTAAATTTTATGGAGAGAAAATTGATTAAAGATCAGCAAAACACAGAAAACACAATAATTACGGAGCAAAGCGCTTTATCTGACGAAAATGATAAATTCAGCAATCTCAGCACCTCGGCATTGCTCGCAAAAGTCGATGTTCCGCGCTCGCATGTGCTCGTTGCGGACAACTATATGGTAATCAAAAAGATTTACGGCTCTCCGGTTGTAAAAAGCCGTATAAGCAATCAAGACAAGGCTCTCCTTGCAAAATATGACTTCAACCCGCTGGAATACTCGACAATAAAACAGATTAACGAAGAACTTGCGCTGTTAAAAAAATGGTCAATGTCGCAGGATGTTAATCTGAAAAACGATTCTGACGAAATTATCAATATCCGCTGCAAAGAATTGAAATACCTTGCTGCAAACCGTTACACCCTCATAACAAATGAGATTTACAATGGCTATATGGCTCTGGAAAAATATTTTGAGGATATTTCTAAATACAGGTACTAATCAGCTTAACATTTGGTAAACAATTTTTGTGCATGCCCGTTGTTTAAACTATAATCATATAAAAAGATAAAATGAAAAGGATTTTTTAATGATTAATTCAGTCGTTGTTGTTGGCAGAGTAGGGCAAGACCCTGAAATGAAATATTTTGAATCAGGAAAAGTGAAAACAACTTTTTCGCTTGCAGTGAACAGATGGGATTCCAAAACTAAAGGCGAAGTAACCGACTGGTTTAACATCGAATTGTGGGACAAACTTGCCGAAATCGCAGGCGAATATGTAAAAAAAGGTAAACTCGTAGCTGTTGACGGCAGACTGGCAATGAGCAAATGGAATGACGCCTCAGGCGCCTCAAGAGAACGTTATTTTGTACGCGCCCAGAACATGAGGCTGCTCGGAGCTAAAAATTCACAGGAATAATTATGTTCGTTTCAAATAATATCGGCATTGTTGCAGATGACCTCACCGGAGCTGATGATACAGCGTTACAATTCCATCTGCGCGGTGCAAATACACAGATTATACTTGATTCTTCCGTAAAACCGGAAAACAGCGCAAATACGCAAGCCTGGGCGATTTCAACAGAAACAAGAAACATTGATGCAAACACTGCCGTTGAACGCGTAAAAATGGCGACCGAATTTTTGCGCGACAATCTGAATGTCGAGTATTTTTACAAAAAAATGGACTCAACTCTGCGCGGAAACATCGCGCTGGAATGTCTTGCGATGCTTGAAACCCTGGAATGGGATGCAGCAGTAATTATTCCTGCATTTCCGCAGGAGGGGCGCGTAACAATCGGCGGATATCATCTTTTGAAAGGCGTTCCCATTGAAAGAACAGAAATGGCCAGAGATCCGCTCTCGCCGATTGCAGAATCCCACATCCCGACACTTCTGGAAAAACAGCTCGATGAAGAACACCATGATTTGATTGGTCTGCTCGAATTAAAAACGATTATTAAGGGCGCAGGGCCGATTTTGCAAAAATTGAACGAATTAATCACGGCCGGAAAGAAATTAATCGTTGCAGACGCAATGTCAACAACGGATATTGAACAGGTTGTGCTAGCAATGGAGAAAAGTTCATACAATATTCTTCCCTGCGGCTCGGCTGGCTGCGCGCAGGTTCTCGGAAACGTATGGTTGCCCGACCAGGAAATGCATAACCTAACAACCTCCATCCCCAAAATGCCAAAACTCTTTGTTTCCGGCAGCGCGACACAGATTACCGCTTCTCAAATCCAAAAACTTGATGATTCGGACGATTTTGAAAATACTTATTTTATTTCTTTAAAACTGGAAGACATTCTCGAAGGCGTAAGCGATGAAATCGTTGAACGGGTTTCAAAAAACCTTGTAAAAGACAATTCCGTGATTGTTCACACTTCTGATTTGACGGTCGATTCAAAAGTACTCGGCCAGATGCTTTTTGAAAACGAAATGTCAAAATCCCAGCTTCTTTCCAAGATTTGTGACTATTTAGCAACCCTTACAAAACGGGTAATTTACGACAAAGACGTAATTTTGCTCACTATCGGCGGCGAAACGTCTTTTAAATGCTGCAAAGCGATAAACAGCAACTCTCTACAGGTTATTGACGCCGTAAGCCCAGCTATTCCGCTTTGTATGGACGTTAAAGCACAATGGATTGTCACAAAATCCGGCAATGTTGGAAATGCAAATACACTCATCGACATTCTGAGGTATTTTGAAGCTCACGAGGAGTAAATTCTGATTTTTCAAAACGACAAAAAAATCATCATAACAATGGGCGATTACAACGGGATTGGCCCGGAAATCATCACCAAAGCGCTTTATCGCATGCGGCCGCCCAGAGAAAAAATTCTCGTTATCGGCAGCAAACGTTTTTTGCCCGCTGATTTTGCCTATGAAGTCGAGGAAACTCCCGCAGGAGAGGCTGACTTTGGAAAAGAAACTGCAGCAGGCGGTGAATTCTCTTATAAATGCATAAAAACAGCCTGCGAAAAGGCAAAAGCCGGAAAAGCGCTGGCTATAGTCACCGCGCCCGTATCAAAAAACGCTCTTCATCTTGCAGGGTATGATTTTTCAGGTCAAACTGAAATTCTCGAAAAAGAGCTTGCGCAAAAAGGGCAAAAAGCAGAAATGCTTTTCGTTTCAGGTGATTTCAGGGTAATGCTTTTAACGCGGCATGTTGCATTAAAAGATGTAAAAATCACAAAAGAGCTGATTGTTGAAAAAATCAGGCGTCTGGAAAGCGTGCTGAAGCAGCGATTCAAGATTTCTGCCCCCAAAATTGCACTTTGTTCGCTTAATCCGCATGCCGGAGAAAACGGAATCCTTGGAAACGAAGAAATCAGCGAATTTGAGCCCGCATTAAAAGAGCTCAAAAACATAGATATAACAAAACCGATGCCCGCTGACACGCTTTTTGTGAAAGCGGCAGAAGCCATAAAAAATAACACTTCCCAGCCTTTTGACTGTTATGTAGCCTGCTATCATGATCAGGGGTTGATTCCGATGAAAGTTCTGGCGTCAAAAAGCGCCGTAAACATGACAATCGGGCTCGATATAATCCGAACATCGCCCGCCCACGGCACAGCTTATGATATCGTAGCAAAAAATTGCGCTGACCCGTCAAGCCTGATGGCAGCAATCGAAATACTTTTGTAAATTCCAGAGCTCTAAAGTGAAAAGTAAGGGATTTGCATTTTCCGTTCCGATTTCTCCTGGCATTCGACGGGAAATGCATGCATTTCTCAACTTTTGATTCCTCCTCCATCGTCACGACAAGTGCAAACCCTTACTTTTTACAACACATCACAAATTCGGCAAATAAAAAACGCACAAACGCAAAGTCTGTGCGTTTTTTCTCCATTGGGAGGAGATTAAGTTTTGAATGAATTAGTAGTTGCTTGACTGAATGAAGAAATAAGATTTCGGGTGCTGGCAAACAGGGCAGATTTCCACAGAATTTGTTCCCTCGTGAGAGAATCCGCAATTTGCACATTCCCAAACAACCTTTTCTGATTTTTCAAAAACTTTGCCGTCTTTTACGTTGGCTAAAAGCTTCTGATACCTTTCTTCATGGTGTTTCTCAATCATTGCAACCTTTTCAAACAGGAAAGCAATATCATTGAAGCCTTCTTCTTTAGCTTCCTGTGCGAATCTTGCATACATGTCTGTCCATTCGTAGTTTTCACCGGCTGCAGCATCTTGCAGATTGGTCATAGTGTCAGCAATGCTTCCTCCATGAAGTAGTTTGAACCAGATTTTTGCATGTTCTTTTTCATTGTTGGCAGTTTCTTCGAATATCTTGGCAATCTGCACATATCCGTCTTTTTTTGCCTGAGAAGCGTAATAAGTGTATTTATTTCTTGCCTGTGATTCACCAGCAAAGGCTTCCATTAAATTCTTTTCAGTTTTAGAACCTTTGAGTTCTTTCTTTTGAGCAGTTTCCATATTGTCTCCTTTAATTTTGTGTGTAAACCTGCGGAGGTTTATTCTTTTTCAAATTGGTCTTTACCTACGCCGCAAAGGGGGCAAACATAATCATCCGGCAAATCTGCGAATGCAATATTGTCATTTTCAGCAGGATCGTAAACATAACCGCATACAGTACATACAAATTTTTCCATAATTTTTCTCCTTTTCGCTAATTGTCCTTGTGTTTTTTCTTACATTTGTTGCAAATTCCTCTGATTTGCAGATTTAAGTCTTTTATTTCACCAAATTCAGCTGCATGTGCAGGCGTTTTTAAATTTTCATTTTCATCAAGAAAAACATCGTAAACTTCCCCGCAATTCAAGCACAAAAAATGATGATGAGGTGTTCTGTCAGCGTCAAAACGGGCTTTGGGAAGCTGGTTATCAACCCTGAAAATCATTCCCATCTCCTCGAGCGAAGCCAGTGTACGGTAAACAGTATCAAAAGAAATATTCGGCAGCTCTTTCTTAACCGCTTCATAGACAGTTTCCGCATCAGGGTGCTCGCATGACTTTGCAACCTCACGATAAATAACAATACGCTGCGGCGTTACCCTCATATTGCGCTTTTTGCACTCATCTTTCAGTATTTCTATTTTTTTATTTACGATTTCTTCTGAATGTTCCATAGTTTTTCTTATTAAGAATAATTCTTAATAACAGTATATCAGATTTTTTTTATAATGCAAGCAATATTATTCTTGCATGCAAAAAAATATTTAAAGTTACCCAAAAGGACTAAAAACAAAGATGGTTACAAAGTGGAATGTAACTAATGCAGCAATAGATTATCATAACATAGTAAATCCTCAACTCTTCTGATTGCTTGTACTTAGTGCTCACCTCTTTCTTCGGAAAGAGGTTTTTTTTCTTTTATATATAGGGCGGAAGCCTTATGTTGCGTTGGCACGATTATAGTGGTTGTTTAGTGGCACAGCCACGTTTCTATATTAGTGTGGAGTGCGGAGGGGGCGGAAGCCTTGTGTTGCCTTGGCACGATTATAGCGGTTGTTTAGTGGCGCAGCCACATTTCTATATTGGTTCCCCATGCCGAAGCAAAAACTCAACACCTGAGCTTTTCAACAAATTTCCGGATTCTGGAAACCGCTTCTTTCAAATTCTCAATAGAATAAGCATATGAAATGCGCAAAAAGCCCTCACCGCAATCTCCAAAAGCACTTCCCGGCACCACAGCGACTTTTTCTTCGGTCAAAAGCCTTGTTGCAAACTCCTCTGAGGTCATATTGAACTCTTTTATGCATGGAAACACGTAAAACGCCCCAAAAGGCTCAAAACAGTCCAATCCCATCTCCTTAAACGCATTCATCAGGAATCTGCGGCGCTGGTTGTAGGATTGACGCATTTTTTCAACCTCATCATCGCCCTTTTTCAACGCTTCAACAGCAGCATACTGGCTTGTTGTGGGCGCGCACATGATTGCGTACTGGTGAATTTTTGTCATTTGCCTGATTATTTCTTTTGGCCCGCACGCATAACCCAGCCTCCATCCTGTCATGGCATACGCCTTTGAAAAACCGTTAATCAAAATCGTCCGTTCTTTCATTCCATCCAAAGAAGCAATGGAAACATGTTTTCCTTTGTACGTCAGCGCAGAATAAATCTCGTCCGACATAACAAGAAGGTCTTTTTCAATAACAATTTTCGCAATTTTCTCCAAATCCGCCTTTTCCATAATCGCACCGGTCGGATTGTTAGGAAAAGGAAGAATCAGAACCTTTGTTTTGTCCGTAATCGCGCCCGACAGTTCATCTGGCGTGAGTCTAAAGTCATTTTCCGCTTTCAATTCAATTATAACCGGCTTTGCATCCGCCAAAATCGCACAGGGTTCGTAGGAAACATACGACGGCTGGGGGATTATGACTTCATCACCGGGGTTGATCACCGCACGAAGCCCTATATCAATAGCCTCAGACCCGCCCACAGTGACAATAATCTCCGAATTCGGGTCATATTCTGTGTTTTGGGTTCTTTTAATGTAATTTGCGATTTCCTGACGCAAATCTTTCAGACCTGCGTTGGACGTGTAGAACGTTCTTCCTCGCTCGAGCGAAAAAATTCCCTCATCACGGATAAACCATGGCGTATCAAAGTCCGGTTCGCCCACGCCAAGCGAGATTGCGTCTTTCATTTCCGTAACTATATCAAAAAACTTCCTGATTCCGGACGGTTTAAGCCCTGTTACCTTATCTGAAAGAAAGTTCCTCATGGGGTGATTACCTCTCTTTCATCTTTAGACGTTTCGTTGATAATTGTGCCGTGGTCTTTGTATTTTTTCAGGATAAAATGAGTTGCCGTGCTCAAAACGCTGTCCAGTGTGGATAATTTGTCCGAAACAAATCCGGCAATCTCTTTCAAACTCTTTTCCTCAAGCGTAACAAGCAAATCATAGCCACCGGAAAGCAGGTAAACAGATTTTACCTCCGGATATTTGTAAATTCTTTCCGCAATCCTGTCAAATCCCTGCCCTCTTTGGGGAGTAACTTTCACTTCAATCAGAGCCGAAACCTTTTCTATATCTGTTTTTTCCCAGTTAATGAGAGTGTGATATGCACAGATTATATTTTCTTTTTCAAGCCTTGAAATTTCGTCCAAAACCTCTTCTTCAGACGCTCCGAGCAGCACAGCAAGCTCCTTAAAGTCGATTCTGCTGTTTTTTTCCAGTATAGAAAGCAATTCGTCTCTCATAATCATCTCCGTATTAATTCCGATTCAAAAATTATATTACATCCTGCTGAAAAAACAAAGCAGCATAATAATTTAACCAAAATCCCGCCCCACCCCAACATTTCACCTTTCCCCAACCCGGACAAGTAAAAAGTGAAAGATTTTTCTTTGCAGTGACTATGGGGGAGGGCTCTAAAATCGTGAGATAAACTTTCCCACGTTGAGTGCCCGGAGGAATCGGAACGGAAAAGAAATATCTTTCTCTTTTTACGCCACAGCACAATCTACCCCAAAGAATCCTCTTTAAGAACGATAGTAAGTTTTCTAATCTGTTGTAAAGTATTATATAAGTATTAAAATGTAATAAGTAACAAGATATTATCGAGAATTTTATATGAAAAAAGTTAAATTTACGAACCTAATCTCGGATATTTTTTCCACATCGAGAGTAATCAACCTGTTGATATTTATGGCGTTCACAGTGCTTTTAACCTCTGTTTTGTGCGCAAAATACTTCCTTTTTCAGAGCATTATCGGCGATGACGGAACAAGCAAACGCGATGTCGTTGCATATAAAACTATGAAAGTCGTTGATACCTTCAAAACCGACCAGTACAAAAAGGAAATGGCTCAAAAAATCGAACCTGTCCTTACACCGGCGGAAGACAGCTACATAAAAAACAACTACAAGGCGCTTGAGGCAAATATTCTGAAAATCAGAAGCAAAAAAGGCGACTATCAAACTAAAAAAGACCAGATGAACCTGCTTTTTGATTTTGACAACTCAAACGCATATCGAAACTACATTTTGAACTACCTGATTAATGCAAATGACGACAGGGTTATGAACACTTTCGGAAAAGCCGACAAAACTCTGGACAACCTCCTAAAACAGGGCGTGACAGAAAAAGATTTTGAACAGGACAGATTGAACAGCATGATTTTGCGCAATTCCAACTTTGAAACCTCAAAAGGCGAAATGCGTGTTATTTCTGCATTGCTTGAACAGGTAATTGTGCCAAATATGGTTGTAGATGAGGTCGCCACGGAAATAGCAAAGAAAAACGCAGTAAACTCAATAACTCCTGTGACTGTAACATTTGAAAAAGGCGACAAAATAGTCTATAAAGGCGAACTCGTAACAAAAGTAAAACGTGACGCGCTCCAAAAAGCCGGATACAACGTGCTCGAACTCAATTTGAAAGGAATAATAGGCATTTTCTGCCTTGTTGCGTTCGGAATAATCGCACTAATGTATTATTTGCAGTATTTTGAAAAGAAATTTCTTAATAAAAACTATCTCTCAATCACGGGGCTGCTTGCGCTTGTTATGGCGGGCTGCGCAACCCTTTTGCCGGACGGAGCCTCGTTTTATTACCTGCCGTTCCCTGCTTTTGCAATTTTGCTCTCTATTTTTACAAACCCGAGGGTTTCTTTCCTTTCCTCGGCTATTTTGATAATTATTATTTCAATTTCAATGCAAATGCCGCTGCAGCCTGTGGCTGTTTTTCTTATAGTTTCATTAATTTCAGCCATTGCAACCGCGAAAATAAAATATTCACGCCGTTTTGACCTTTTAAAAATAGGTGTGGAAATCGCACTCGCAATGCTTTTCTTTATTCTCGATGTTTATTTGATTGAAAACTGCATAAACCCGATTTATCTGGACAAATGCTCTGATAGGCTTTGTTAACGGGCTCCTCGCGGGCGTAATCGTGCTCGGAACAATCCCGCTTCTTGAAAGCTGGTTCAAAATTGTTACCCCGTACGGGCTTGCAGAACTTGCCGACCACAACCAGCCGCTTTTAAAGAAAATGCAGCTCGATGCGCCCGGTACTTTTTCACATGTTTTGATGGTATCAAACCTCTGTGAAGCCGCAGCCGAAGCAATCGGCGCAGATCCGGTGCTGGCAAGAGTCGGAGCAATGTATCACGACATCGGAAAGCTCAAAAGACCGCTTTTCTTTGTTGAAAACCAGACTTATTTCGGCATTGAAAACCCGCATACAAAGCTGAATCCCAGATTGAGCAAAATGGTTATCACAGCGCACCCGAAAGATGGCATTGATCTGGCGAAAGAATACGGAATCCCGCCGGTTATCCAGAACTTTATAATTCAGCACCATGGCGATTCCGTTGCACGTTATTTTTACAATCAGGCAAAACAGGAGGAGGGCGAAGAAAAAGTTACGGAAGAACAATTCCGCTATACCTGCCCCCGCCCGAACACAAAAGAAACAGCCATCTTGATGATTGCTGACGCGGTAGAATCCGCCTCAAGAACCCTGAAAGACCATTCAGCCGAGGAATTGGACAATATGATAAATAAAATTATTCAAGACCGCCTCAATGACGGACAGCTTTCTGATAGCCCGCTAACTTTGAAAGATTTGAAAACAATTGCCCAGACTTTCTCAAAAAGCCTCCGCGCTGCGCACCATCAGAGAATTAAATATCACGAAAACATAATTCAGGAGCTTGAAGAAAAAGCTATGAAAAAGAAATTCGTTGCGCCTGAAAAAATAACAACGGAAGACGAAGAAAAAATCGAGAAAAAGATTCAAAAACGACTGAAAAAGGAAAATGAATAAACCGGAATTAAACATATTTGTCGAAGATACTGTTGAATCAGGTCTGGATTTGAGGCAAATCACCGAAAAACTGCAAAAAATGACAGGCTATTTTCTCTCAAAACAGGATTATGTTGAAAAATCCTGCCTGAGCGGCTATGAATACGACACTTTGTGCTTTGATATAGTGATTTGCAACAATGAAGAAATTCACCGCATCAACAAAGAATATCGAAACATTGACCGCCCAACGGACGTCATATCGTTTGCAATTTTCGCTGACAGCGCGCCTGAGGAGCGTTTTATCTTTGACAGGGAAATAAATCTCGGCGAAATCATACTCTCGACTGAAAAAACAGCCTCGCAGGCAGTTGAAAATGGTCAAACTTTTGAAGATGAGCTATACTTTTTATTAGCACACGGGATTCTTCATCTCATGGGCTACGACCATCAGAGTGAAGAAACACTGTGCGAGATGTGGGATATACAAAAGGAAATGACAGGGGAAATTGATGTCTAAATATGCTTCAACAGGGTATTTCAGAAGTTTTAGAAACGCTTTCAACGGTTTGAGCTGCGCTTATAAATCACAAAAAAACTACCGTTTTCACCTTTTAATAGGGTTTATTTCCTTGCTTCTTGGCATATTGCTAAATTTTAAATGCCTTGAATACTGCGTTTTGATTCTGGCAATCAGCAATGTCATCACTGCAGAGCTTTTCAACTCCGTAATTGAGTTTACGCTGGACGCATACTACAAAAATAAATACTCAAAACTCGTAAAAATGGCAAAAGACCTGTCAGCCGGCGTTGTTTTTATCGCCGCAATGACAAGTCTTACAATAGGTTTTATACTTTTTGCCAGAAAAATTCTGATACTGGTTCTTTATTGATTTAGGGCAGAAAAGTTAGTTCCATTCGACGCGAACATAGCCGCTTGCGCCCCTGCCGCCTTTTCCAAAACCATAGTTATCAACACCTGGAAGCGGTCTGCCAACAAGTTGTTTAAACCCTCCGCCTCCGCCGCCTGCGCCATACATATCAGAAGGAGCTACTGCGAAACCATCGTTTACATCCATATCGTTTTTAGCGTTTGTTTTGCCCGAGCCTTTATCCAGCTTGCCGCCGAGCGGCGATTCTTCGCCTTCTTCGCCGTCAATACTGTTTGCATCTCCATCGGTTTTTGCTGCAGCCTTGCCGCCGGCACCGCCTGTTGCCACAGCATAATTACCGAAAGCACTCGGCTGCCCCTGTTCACCATCAGCACCTTTTTCTCTGCCGCCGGCACCGCCTGCACCGACTTTGACGACAACTTGAGACGGTAATGCCTTCATTGATTTATAAACTACTTCACCTGCTTTTCCGCCGCCTCCGCCCGTAAGAATATCGCCTTTCAATAAAGCTACGCCGTTATTTCCGGTGTCAGCTTTATTTCCAAAGTTGTTTCCAAGCCCGCCTCTGCCAAAAAGAGAGGCGGAAGTAGATAAATCTGTAAATTCGTTTATCTGGTTCAAATAAGATGAGCTCAAAAATCTGTTTGCGCAGTTCGATGTCTTGGTGGAATCACCGGCAGAGCCGCCATTAGCACTATATGAACCTGAATTTACAACAGTAAGAACACTTTCCATGCCCGACATCGCAGAACTTGCACTGTCAGTGTTGCTAATAGGCGAATATCCGCCGCTACCGCCGGCGC
>OGOC01002201.1_pt1 | contig 13368 bp, 7 predicted proteins | sample 1552561 | NCBI WGS metagenome assembly OGOC01 (sample SAMEA2580148, study PRJEB22360) | human gut metagenome | biome: human gut; feature: human-associated habitat; material: faeces | place: Denmark | collected 2008/2010
AGTGTTGCTTTTTGTTCGCTATCGGCACAAAATGTGAGTAAAGATTATAATGTAGGCGACTTTTCTGCCATCAACCTGCAATCTGTCGGAAATATTATTTTCGCTCAATCGGCAGAATGTACCTGCCGTTTGGGAGGGCCTTCTGAATTTGTAGAGAAAACCCGGGTAACGGTGAAGAACGGCACACTGGTTATCGATTATAAAGAGAAGAACGTAAAGAATGTCAAGAATCTGATTTTTTACATCACTGCTCCCGATTTGAGTAAAGTGAAAATCGACGGGGTAGGGAACTTTGATGCAAAGGAAAAATTGAATCTTAAAAATATAGCTTTCGAACTTGACGGAGTGGGAAATTGCAACGTGAAAAATCTTCATTGCGATGAACTGAAACTCGATGTCGACGGAGTAGGCAATATGAAAATGAATGTTGACTGTGGCCTTATCAAGGCTAAAGTGGATGGAGTAGGGAATATCACTTTATCGGGTAAGGCTGATACTGCTTTCTTTAAAAAGGATGGTGTTGGTAAAATCAATTACAAAAACCTGAAATGTAAGGATATAACAAAGAAGGGATGGAATTTCTAATATGGAACGTTCTTTGACGAACTTCTGTGGAACCTAATCGAAGAAAAATAAAAAAGACGAGTAAGAAATATACTGAACTCTATACTGGTAACGATCATGATAAAACTCTATTTTAAACAAGCATTCCATCTGTTGGGAGAAAATAAACTGCTTTCATCTATTTCCATTATTGGTACAGCTTTGGCTATTGCTATGATAATGGTAATTGTGATTACTTTACGTGCGACTATTGCTCCCTTTGCACCGGAAACCCATCGTGACCGGATGCTTATTTTCCGGTTTGCCGGACTTCAAAGTAAGTCCAACGTGAATTGGCAAAGCAATGGCCCTATCGGATACAATACGGCAAAGGCTTGTTTCAAAGCAATGACAATTCCCGAAGCAGTTTCCATAACCAATATCTGGCAGGAAACAATGCTGGCTGCTAAACCGGCAGGTGAGATGGAAAGTTGTAGTGTGTTGCAAACAGACGATGCTTTCTGGAAAATATTTGAATTTGAGTTTCTATCTGGTAAACCGTATGATAATGCCGATTTTGATGCCGGAGCAGCAAAAGCTGTGATTTCCGAAGATATGGCTCGCCGCTTGTTCGGAACATCAGAAGTGGTTGGAAAAACATTCCTTCTGAATCATTCGGCTTATATTGTTTGCGGAGTGGTACGTCCGGTCTCTAAACTGGCGAAATACGCCTATGCGCAAGTTTGGATTCCTTTGAGTTCAACAAGTGCCTTCACAGCCACTTGGGGCGATGACAATATCATGGGTATGACTGCCGTTTATATACTGGCTAAATCGAAAGACGATTTTCCGGCTATTCGTCAGGAGGCAGACCGCTTGCGGGCTATCTTTATGGCAGGGCATCCCAATTTCGATTTACTCTATCGCGGACAGCCTGATACTTATTTCGTAGCCGCGCAACGCTATTCCGCCAACAATCCTCCTGCTGTGAAAGAAGCAGTACGGCAATACATACTGACATTACTTGTCTTATTGATTGTTCCTGCCGTCAACTTATCCGGACTTACTTTGTCACGCATGCGTAAGCGTATCTCCGAAATAGGAGTGCGAAAAGCCTTTGGTGCCCCCAGACGGGAGCTTATGATGCAGGTACTATCCGAAAATATGCTTTATTCCCTGTTCGGAGGAATTCTCGGACTGGTATTAAGTTATGTCGCCGCTTTCCTTTTGGGAGGAATGCTTTTCTCCGTAGACTTTGTATCCAATGGGGTGGAAGATTTGCGGACCATGTGTGTCGACTTACTGTTCGATCCTACCGTATTCCTGCTGGCATTTCTGGCTTGCTTCCTACTCAATTTATTAAGTGCCGCCATTCCGGCATGGAGAGTAACTCGCACCAATATTGTGGATGCCATTAACGAAAGATAATTCTTCAACTCATCTAAATTCTAAAGAAAATGCAACTATTAAAACAAATATGGAACGAGCGCCGGTCAAACGGATGGTTGTGGTCAGAACTATTAATTGTTTTTGTGGTCCTGTGGTATGTGGTCGACTGGACGTATGTGACAGCGCGTACTTATTACGAACCGGTAGGATTTGATATTACCGATACGTATTATTTGGAGCTAAGCCTGAAAAACGACAAGAGTAATTCTTATCTTTCGAAAGAGCAAAAGAGTACATCTTTAGGACAAGATATTATCGAGTTGACCAATCGTCTCCGGAGATTGCCGGAAGTGGAGGCCGTTTCAATATCCAATAATGCGCGTCCTTATATCGGGAGTAATTCCGGTAGTATGTTGCGTATCGATACATTGGTTAGTAATCCGCTACGGCGTTCGGTAACCCCTGACTTTTTTCAGGTCTTTCGTTATCAAAGTGCTGATGGGCGTGGTTATCAGCCATTGGTGCAAGCTTTAAGGAATGGCAATGTTGTTGTTGGTGAAAATTTCTGGCCCAAAGATTATAAAGGCGATCGTACGTTGTTGGGTAAAGAAATGGTCGATGTGGATGATTCTACGAAAGTGTACAAGATAGGGGGAGTTTCGAAGAAGGTGCGTTACAATGACTTTTGGCCTAACTACAGTGATCGGTATGTAGCCATTGAACTTACTGAAAAGATAATGGTCGAACTTGACGATGAACTTTATCCTTCGAGTGTAGAAGTTTGTCTGCGGGTGAAACCGGGGACTTCCAGAGACTTTGCGGAACATTTGATGAAATTGTCCGCCAACCAGTTGAGTGTCGGTAACTTATTCATTCTGAAAGTGCATGATTATGAAGATCTGCGGAATGACTTCCAGCAAGGAAGTTATAATCAGGTACAGGTACGTTTCTGGATGATGGGCTTCTTATTGCTTAATATCCTGTTGGGCATTGTCGGCACCTTCTGGTTCCGTACGCAGCACCGTCGTGCCGAGTCTGCGCTTCGTATAGCAGTCGGGGCCAGCCGGATGCAGCTTTGGCAACGTTTAAATAAAGAAGGATTGCTATTATTGACTCTGGCTGCTTTGCCTGCCGCCGCCATCTGTTATAATATCGGCCATCTGGAGTTGACTGAAGGGTATATGGAGTGGGGAGTAGTGCGTTTTCTTATTACATTTGTCATAACCTATTTCCTGATGTCTTTAATGATTCTCGTTGGCATTTGGTTTCCTGCTCGTCAGGTAATTCGCATACACCCTGCCGAGGCGTTGCGCGAAGAATAAAAAACTTGGGCTATCTATTTGTTTTCAATAGATTTAACGTATCTTTGTCGGCATAATATTGAAAACACCGCAGGTTTTAATTATATGAATCGACGCTACTATTGTTTGCTTATCGTTCTGTTTTTTGCTGTTCTTACGCAGGCGGCGGCAGCGGAACGTACATTCAATATCCTTTTTATACAGTCTTACACCTCGCAGACTCCTTGGCACAGTGACCTTAATCAGGGCTTGGCTAAAGGGTTTAAAGAGAGCGGTTTGAAGGTGAACATAACAACGGAATATCTTGATGCGGATTTTTGGGCATTCAATTCCGAGAAGGTAATCATGCGTCGTTTTTGTCAGCGTGCCCGCGACAGGCAGACAGATTTGATTGTAACTGCGAGTGATGAAGCTTTTTATACTCTTTTTGCGTGTGGAGATTCGTTGCCTTTGCAGATTCCGGTGGTGTTTTTCGGTATTAAGTATCCTGATACGAAGTTGATTACTGCTCATCCCAATGTTTGCGGATTCACAGCCAATCCGGATTTCGACGTCATATTACGTCAGGCACAAAAGATATTTCCCCGCCGGAAAGAAGTTGTTTGTGTGATAGATAACAGCTTTTTAAGTAACAAAGGGCTTGAAGATTTTGAAGAAGAGTGGAAAATCTTTCAGAAAGATAACCCGGATTATAGAATGAAAATCTATAATACCCAAAATCATACGACTAGTCATATCATTGCGGCAATTTGTTACCCTCGTAACAGCTACGAACGTTTAGTTGTTGCTCCTAAATGGTCGCCTTTCCTTTCATTTGTAGGTAAAAACTCAAAAGCTCCCGTATTTTCAACTCAAAATGTAGGATTGACTAACGGTGTGTTTAGCGCTTATGATGCCGACAGCTATACTTCTGCATCATTGGCTGCTCAAAGGGCTGCTTCGGTCTTAAAAGGTACCTCTCCCCGGGATATAGGAGTGACGGAAATTACACAGGGATTCATCTTTGACTACAAACAATTGGATTTTTTCCATATCGATCCTGATAAAGTATCTTCTAGCGGAACGATAGTCAATGAACCATATTGGGAGAAATATAAATACCTTTTTATACTTCTCTATCCGTCTATCCTCGCATTGTTGATAGCCTCTATCGTGTGGCTGATGCGTGCCAACCGGCGTGAATCCAAACGACGGATTCAGGCACAGACCCGTCTGCTGGTACAGAATAAACTGGTGGAACAGCGTAATGAGTTCGATAATGTATTTCATTCCATCCGTGATGGTGTGATAACGTATGATACCGATTTGCACATTCATTTCACAAACCGTTCCTTATTACAAATGCTTCATTTGCCGTATGAGTCAGGTGGGCGTTTTTATGAAGGAATGATGGCAGGCAGTATCTTCAAGATCTATTATAATGGTCAGGACATTCTTCATAAAATGTTGAAGCAGGTAGCTTCAAAAGGTGAAAGTGTGAAGATACCGCAGGGAGCTTTCATGAAAGAAGTGCATAGTGATAAATACTTCCCTGTGTCGGGGGAAATAGTTCCGATTCATTCAAAGGACGCAATTACCGGTATGGCACTTTCTGCGCGGAATATTTCGGATGAGGAAATGCAAAAACGTTTCTTTGATATGGCGGTAGACGAAAGCTCCATATATCCGTGGCAGTTTGATATGGAAACGAACTGTTTCATTTTCCCGCAAGGTTTCTTGAAACGTCTTGGATACGATGAATCGGTTACTACCATCTCCCGTGATGAAATGGATCGCACTATCCATCCTGATGATTTGAAGGAAATAAGTCCGTTATTTAATAGAGCATTGACAGGAGAAGATTCCAATACCCGTCTGAATTTCCGTCAGCGGAATGTCAACGGAGAGTATGAATGGTGGGAATATCGTTCTTCCGTAATCACGGGATTGACACAAGATTCATTGTACAATATATTAGGTGTTTGTCAGAGTATCCAGCGATATAAGACTGCCGAGCAGGAGATGAGAGAGGCCCGTGATAAAGCCCTCCAGGCTGACAAACTGAAATCGGCGTTCCTTGCCAACATGAGTCACGAGATTCGGACTCCGCTGAATGCGATTGTAGGTTTCTCCGATTTGCTAAGCGATACGAGTGGTTTTACAAGCGAAGAGATTGCCCAGTTTATCGGAACCATTAATAAGAATTGTGGCCTGTTGCTGGCTTTGATTAATGATATTCTTGATTTGTCACGTATCGAATCGGGAACCATGGAATTTATGTTCGCCGAGCATAACCTGCCGTTGTTATTAAAGACCGTCCATGATTCTCAACGCTTGAATATGCCACCGGGAGTAGAACTGGTGTTGCGTATGCCCGAAAGTGATAAGAAATACCTTACGACAGATAATGTACGCTTGCAGCAAGTCGTGAATAATCTGATAAATAACGCTGCTAAATTTACGAGCAGCGGTTTCATTACTTTCGGCTATGAAGATGATGAGGTTCCCGGCTACACCCGCATCTTTGTGGAGGATACCGGAGTCGGTATTTCTGAAGAAGGTATCCGTCATATATTCGAACGATTCTATAAAGTCGATAATTTCACCCAAGGAGCAGGTTTGGGATTAAGTATTTGTCAGACCATCATCGAACGTCTGAATGGTACCATCTCCGTCACCTCCGAAGTAGGTAAAGGCACTCGTTTCACTGTGCGCCTTCCTAACTACTGCGAATAATCGAACGTTCACTTTTGGGCATAGTGTCCGAAAATGGACACTATTCTTATTTTCTAATCTGTTGATAATAAAAACTTTACTTTTTTGGCACATCGTTTGATTCTCTCATAGTGGAAAATACTGTGCATAATGAAAAAGAAAAGTATATTGTTTGCTCTTGCTGCCGTTTGCCTGCCGTTGGCATTGTCGGCACAGAAAGAAAGGGAAATAACCTTGAATGAAGCCATTGCTATGGCGCGTATTCAATCTGTTGACGCTGCTGTTGCCTTGAATGAATTGAAAACGGCCTATTGGGAATTTCGCACCTTTCGTGCCGATCTTCTGCCGGAAGTCAACCTGACCGGAACCCTGCCCAATTATAACAAATCATATAGTTCCTATCAAAATTCGGACGGTTCTTACGGTTTCGTCCGTAATAATACATTGGGGCTTACCGGTGATCTTTCTATCGATCAAAACATCTGGCTTACCGGTGGTAAACTCTCGCTGACTTCCTCTCTCGACTATATCAAGCAATTGGGAGCCGGAGGAGACCGGCATTTTATGTCGGTTCCTGTCACATTACAACTTACACAACCCATCTTTGGAGTCAATAATATAAAGTGGAACAGACGCATCGAACCGGTTCGTTATGCCGAAGCGAAAGCAGCTTTTATCACTGCTACCGAAGAAGTGACGATGCGTGCTATCACTTATTACTTTAATCTTTTGTTGGCAAAAGAAAATCTTGGCACGGCGAAACAGAACCAGACAAATGCCGACCACCTTTATGAAGTAGCCCTTGCCAAACGCAAAATGGGGCAGATTTCCGAGAATGAACTCTTGCAGTTGAAACTCTCCGCTTTGAATGCGAAAGCAGCATTGACGGAAGCAGAGAGTGATCTCAATGCCAAGATGTTCCAGCTCCGTGCCTTTTTGGGAGTAGGAGAGGATGAAGTACTAAACCCGGTTCTTCCCGAAGCTGTGGATGGCCCGAGGATGGAGTACAATCAGGTGTTAAATAAAGCATTGGAACGTAATTCTTTTGCACAGAATATCCGTCGCCGCCAGTTGGAAGCCGATTATGAGGTAGCTACCGCACGCGGAAATTTGCGTAGTGTCGATTTGTTTGCAAGCGTAGGATATACGGGTGAGAACCGGAATTTTCCGGCCGTTTACAGGAACTTGCAGGACAATCAGATTGTTCAGGTAGGCGTTAAGATTCCGATTCTCGATTGGGGAAAACGCCGTGGGAAAGTCCGGGTAGCCAAGAGTAATCGGGATGTAGTGCTTTCAAAAATTCGTCAGGAACAGATAAACTTCAACCAGGACATTTTTCTGTTGGTGGAGCATTTCAATAATCAGGCACAACAGTTGGACATAGCCAAAGAAGCCGATGCGATAGCCCAGCAACGATATAAAACAAGTATTGAAACTTTCCTGATAGGTAAAATCAATACCTTGGATTTGAATGATGCACAGAACTCTAAAGATGATGCGAGACAGAAACATATTTCCGAACTTTATTATTATTGGTATTATTATTATCAGATTCGCAGTCTGACGCTATGGGATTTTCGTACCAATACCGAACTTGAAGCTGATTTTGATGAAATTATCCGGCAATAGAAAGGGTAGGAAAAAGCTTTTGAATCTTATGGAGGAACTTGCTGTAAATAGTATTATTTTCTATTCCGTTCTTGCTTTTTACGAATTAATTTCGTATCTTAAGAGTTTTAATCCTTTCGGAGACAGGTGGTCATATTATAAAGTGACAATAGTCATCTTATAAGATGATATTTATCACTCTATAAGGTGACTATTGTCCCGTTATAACGGGATAATTACTCGACTGCATAAACAATTATAAATTACTGTACTGAAAATCTTTATTTAGTGCAGTGGAAAATCTTAAATACAATAATAAGAAAACAGCTTTATTACGTAACTTGTATTATTGAAGCGTGCATTCCGTGATTTATATATCAATCATTTGGTAGCAAACTATTTATTAGTACCTTTGGAGTGTGAGACAAAGTTGTTAATTGACTGGGTAAAACTCAAATATAACTATGATTCTGATAATTGATGACGACAGCGCAGTGCGTTCTTCGCTTAGCTTCATGTTGAAGCGGGCAGGATATGAAGCACAGACCGTTCCCGGTCCACGGGAAGCTATGGAAGTAGTACGTTCCATAGCTCCGGATTTAATCCTGATGGATATGAACTTCACTCTTTCTACAACGGGTGAGGAGGGTTTGACCCTACTCAAACAAGTAAAAATATTCCGTCCCGAAACACCGGTGATATTGATGACCGCTTGGGGAAGTATCCAACTTGCCGTGCAAGGAATGCAGGCGGGAGCTTTTGATTTCATAACGAAGCCCTGGAATAATGCCGCCTTGTTGCAACGCATCGAAACGGCACTCCAACTTTCGGGCACTCCACAGGAACCAACGCAGGAACAGAGCGATTCTTTCGACCGCAGCCACATCATCGGACGTAGCCAGGGATTAATGGATGTGTTGAACACGATTGCCCGCATAGCAAAGACCAATGCCTCTGTCCTCATTACAGGGGAAAGCGGAACAGGTAAGGAATTGATAGCCGAGGCCATTCATATCAACAGTCAGCGAGCCAAACACCCCTTTGTGAAAGTGAATCTTGGAGGTATCTCCCAAAGCCTGTTCGAAAGTGAAATGTTCGGGCACAAGAAAGGAGCTTTTACCGATGCTTCCGCAGACCGTATCGGACGTTTCGAAATGGCAAACAAAGGGACGATTTTCCTGGATGAAATAGGTGATCTCGACCTTTCGTGCCAGGTGAAGTTACTGCGTGTATTGCAGGATCAGACATTTGAAGTGCTCGGCGACAGCCGTCCGCGCAAGACGGATATCCGGGTAGTATCAGCCACCAATGCCGATTTGCGCAAAATGGTGGGCGAACGTACTTTTCGTGAAGACCTCTTCTATCGTATCAATCTGATAACAGTGAAACTGCCGGCCTTGCGCGAACGTCGCGAAGATATTCCCTTGCTGGCACGTCATTTTGCCGACCGTCAGGCGGTAACCAACGGATTGCCCCGTACGGAGTTCTCTGCCGATGCCCTGCAATTCTTGAGCCGTTTGCCCTATCCGGGGAATATTCGTGAATTGAAGAACTTGGTGGAACGTACCATTCTGGTAAGTGGTAAACCGCTGCTTGATGCTTCCGACTTTGATGCGCAGTATATTCGCCACGATGACGCAAGAGTGACCGAAGGCGCAGCTCTGGCTGGTATGACTTTGGATGAAATAGAACGCCAGACCATTCTCCAGGCGTTGGACCGTTACAAAGGAAATTTGAGTCAGGTAGCTACGGCATTGGGTATCAGCCGTGCAGCACTCTACCGCCGTCTCGAAAAATATAATATAACAATGTGATAAATTTAGGCACGTGCCTAATAATATTAAGATTAACCGTTAACCACAGATAACGTGCGTATAAAAGGATTCTTTTACATACTAGTCTTTCTGCTGCTGGCATTAGGTAGTGTATTGCTGTTCCTTTCCAGTCAACTGAATACAATCTTTTTCTACATAGGGGAGGGGCTGATACTTTTCATCCTCATTTATCTGACCTTTTTCTATCGTAAGATTGTGAAGCCGTTGAATACAATCGGAAGCGGTATGGAACTGTTGCGTGAGCAGGATTTTAGTAGCCGTCTTAGCCCTGTAGGCCAATATGAGGCCGATCGTGTGGTGAATATCTTCAACCGCATGATGGAACAGCTCAAGAATGAACGTCTCCGCCTGCGTGAACAGAATAATTTTCTTGATTTGCTGATTAAAGCTTCTCCGATGGGAGTGATTATAACTTCCCTTGATGAAGACCTTTCGGAATTGAATCCGATGGCTTTGAAAATGCTGGGTGTTCGTTTGGAAGACGTACAAGGCAAGAAGATGAAAGAGATTGATTCTCCGTTAGCGGTGGAATTGGCTAACCTCCCGAAAGGAGAGAAGGTAACCGTCCGTCTGAACGACTCGAATATCTACCGGTGTACTCATTCTTCTTTCATTGATCGTGGATTTCAGCATCCCTTCTACTTGGTAGAAACCCTCACCGACGAAGTGATGAAAGCGGAAAAGAAAGCATACGAGAAAGTGATCCGCATGATTGCCCACGAAGTGAACAACACGACTGCCGGCATTACTTCCACACTGGATACGGTAGAACAAGCCCTTTCCAGCGAAGAAGGAATGGAAGACATCTGCGACGTGATGCGTGTATGTACCGACCGTTGTTTCTCGATGAGTCGTTTCATCACCCGTTTTGCCGATGTGGTGAAAATCCCCGAACCGACACTTTCTTCTGTCAATCTGAATGATTTGGTTTTCACCTGCAAGCGGTTTATGGAAGGAATGTGTAATGACCGTCGCATTACACTCCGCATGGAAATAGACGAAAGTCTGAAAGATGTGATGCTGGATGCCGCTTTGTTTGAGCAAGTACTCGTAAATATCATCAAAAATGCAGCGGAAAGCATTGAGACCGATGGGGAAATAATAGTCCGCACCTTCGCTCCGGCCACTGTTGAAGTGATAGATAACGGTCAGGGAATCAGCAAAGAAACAGAAGCTAAACTGTTCAGTCCTTTCTTCTCTACCAAACCGAACGGTCAGGGAATCGGACTCATCTTTATTCGCGAAGTACTGATGCGTCATGGGTGCACATTCTCTTTGCGAACCTATGCCGACGGACTGACCCGATTCCGTATTACTTTCCCCTAATTGTGTCAAATAAGAACATTTCTTCCGTCAAATAGACCTTTTTTTGTCTTGAAATCACTCCTACCTTTGCCCCGCTCAATTCAATAGGATTTAAGGTATGAGATTAATGAAAAAAGGCACATTGACGCTCTTTCTTTTATTGGCTATCAGTATTCCGCTAAGTGCGCAGTATGTGGTACAAGGGGTGGTGACTGATTCTCTGACCAAAGAACCTTTGCCTTATGCATCTGTACGCTTAAAAGACACGACCGAAGGAACTACTACCGGAAGCGACGGACGCTTTTACTTCAAAACCCACCGCTCCGAAGCAGTGCTTGTAATCTCTGTAATCGGTTATAATGACTATGTCCGCACCATTCGCCCTGCCCGTAATGCATCCTATAAAGTAGCGCTTGCGCCTACCGAATACGCGCTTGGTGAAGTGGTAGTCAAACCCAAACGTGAACACTACCGGAAGAAAGATAATCCTGCCGTAGAATTTGTCCGCCGTATGATTGAAAGCCGTGACAACTACTCTCCCTACGAGAAAGACTTCTGGCAACGCGAACGTTATGAAAAGACCACCTTTGCGTTGAATAACTTCGATGAAGAGAAACAGAAAAAATGGCTATATCGTAAATTTGATTTCCTGACGGAATATGTAGATACTTCTGCCGTTACCGGTAAACCGATTCTGACGGTATCAGCCCGTGAACTGCTTGCCACAGACTATTACCGGAAATCTCCCCGTTCCGAGAAGCAATGGGTGAAAGGACGCAAACAGGCCGGTGTCGATGAATTTCTCTCTAAACAAGGGATGCAGGCAGCCATCAATGAAGTCTTTAAAGATGTCGATATCTACGAAAACAACATTTCCCTGTTTACAAATAAGTTTGTCAGTCCCTTGTCCCGTATCGGTACAGGCTTTTATAAATATTACCTGATGGACACGTTGCAGATTGCCGGAGAGCCTTGTGCAGACCTTGCTTTCACGCCTTTTAATTCCGAGTCTTTCGGTTTCAACGGACACCTGTATGTGACGCTCGACTCTACTTACTTTGTTAAACGTGCCGTATTCAACTTTCCCAAAAAGATAAACCTGAACTTTGTAGACTACATGTTGCTCGAACAGGAATTTAAGCGCGCTGAAGACGGCACACGTCTGCTCGATCATGAAAGTATCACTGTTGAGTTTAAACTGACCGAAGGACAGGACGGTATTTTTGCCCGCCGGGTAGCAGATTACAGCAACTACACCTTTACGCCGACTGCCGAAGCCGACAAAGCCTTCACCAAACCCGAACGTATTATTGAAGAGACGGAAGCCCTGTCGCGTCCCGAAACATTCTGGGCGGAGAATCGTCCACAAGCCGCCATCTCCCAGCAGGAAAACTCGGTAGACCGCCTGATGACACAATTACGCAGTTATCCGGTATATTACTGGACGGAGAAAGTACTCTCCATTCTCTTTACGGGATATATTCCTACCTCCAAAGAAGCGCCGCTTTTCTATATCGGCCCGATGAATGCCACTATCAGCGGTAACACATTGGAAGGTCCCCGTATCCGTGCCGGAGGTATGACTACCGCCTGGCTCAATCCGCACCTGTTTGGCAAAGGATATGTGGCTTACGGGTTTAAAGATGAAAGAGTGAAAGGATTGGCGGAACTGGAATATTCTTTCAAGAAGAAGAAAGAATACGCCAACGAATTTCCCATCCATTCATTGAAATTGCGTTACGAATCAGATGTGAACCAGTACGGACAAAATTACCTGTATACAAGCAAAGACAATGTGTTTCTGGCCTTGAAACGTGAGAAGGACGACCGTATCGGCTATTTCCGGCAGGCGGAGATGACCTATACCAATGAGTTTTATTCCGGCTTTTCTTTCCAGTTGACAGCACGTACACGGAAAGATGAGTCCTCCTACCTGATTCCTTTTTTAAAGAAAGAAGGAGATGCCTACACCCCAGTAAAAGATTTCTCTATCAGTGCGGCAGAGTTGAAACTGCGTTATGCTCCGAACGAGAAATTCTTCCAGACCCAATGGAACCGTTTTCCCGTATCGTTGGATGCACCGGTGTTTACCTTGTCGCATACCATTGCCGGAAAAGGAGTGTTGGGCAGCGATTACACCTACAATCATACCGAAGCCGGTATTCAGAAACGTTTCTGGTTTTCCGCGTTCGGCTATACGGACGTTATACTAAAAGCAGGTAAAGTGTGGGATAAAGTACCTTTTCCGTTGCTTATCATGCCTAATGCCAACCTTTCTTATACCATCCAACCGGAATCTTACTCGTTGATGAATGCGATGGAGTTTATGAACGATGAATATTTCTCGTGGGATGTTACTTATTTCCTCAACGGATGGCTGTTCAACCGGGTACCGTTGTTGAAAAAACTTAAATGGAGGGAAATAGTTTCCTGTCGTGGATTATATGGACATTTGAGCGATAAAAACAACCCGGCTTTGAGCGACGGTTTGTTCGCTTTTCCGATAGAGAACACACAAACAATGGGAAAAACACCTTATGTGGAGGCGGGTGTCGGTATTGAAAACATTTTCAAGGTGTTACGTTTGGACTATATCTGGAGGCTCACTTATCGTGATTCGCCCGGGATTGACAGATCAGGCTTGAGAATAAGTCTCCACATGACCTTTTAAAAGTTAAATCCTGCTAATTGCA
>OGOC01002222.1_pt1 | contig 13197 bp, 12 predicted proteins | sample 1552561 | NCBI WGS metagenome assembly OGOC01 (sample SAMEA2580148, study PRJEB22360) | human gut metagenome | biome: human gut; feature: human-associated habitat; material: faeces | place: Denmark | collected 2008/2010
TACAGGAGTTTATGATCATGCCAGTTGGAGCACCATCATTTAAGGAGTGCTTAAGATGGTGTGCAGAGGTATTTCATGCACTTGCTTCTATCTTAAAGTCCAGAGGACTTGCAACCTCAGTCGGTGATGAGGGCGGATTCGCTCCAGCATTAAAGTCTGATGAGGATGCAATTGAGACGATTCTTGAGGCTGTAAAGAAGGCAGGCTATGAGCCAGGAAAAGACTTTAGAATTGCTATGGATGCAGCTTCTTCTGAGTGGAAGAGTGAGAAAGGCAAGGGCTACTACAAGCTTCCAAAGGCAGGAACTGAGTATACAGCTGAGGAACTGATCGAGCACTGGGCAGCACTTTGCGAGAAGTATCCAATCATCTCAATCGAGGATGGTCTTGATGAGGAAGACTGGGAAGGCTGGCAGAAGCTCACAAAGAGACTGGGCGACAAGGTTCAGTTGGTTGGTGATGATCTGTTTGTTACCAACACCGAGAGACTTTCCAAAGGTATCGAGCTGGGAGCAGGAAATGCAATCTTAATCAAGTTAAATCAGATCGGTTCTGTATCCGAGACACTTGAGGCAATCAAGATGGCTCATAAGGCAGGCTACACCGCAATTTCCTCCCATCGTTCCGGTGAGACTGCTGACACAACTATCGCAGATCTTGCAGTGGCACTAAATACATGCCAGATAAAGACAGGTGCACCGTCTAGATCAGAGCGTGTTGCCAAGTACAATCAGCTTCTTCGAATCGAAGAACAGCTTGGAGCAAGTGCTGTATATCCAGGCATCAAGGCATTTAATGTCAAATAAAAGTAACTGATAAAAATACAAAAATCCGAGGCTGAATTATGACTGCCTCGGATTTTTGTGCTTACTTATTTACTTTTTTTCTGCCGGCATCATTGCCTGATGTCTGGCTTGACTCATCAAGAGAGATGTACGGCATCATCACCTTAAGCAGATCAGCGAGTCTGTTTCTCTGCTGCGATGGAAGATCCTTAATCATCACGGACAGGGCGTCTTCGGGAATCGGGTTTGAATCAGTATTGTCCTTGCCATAGAGCAAATAGTCACTCGAAACCTCAAGACAAGTCGAAAGATCGTTGAGTGTGTATAAGCTCATCGTTTTCACGCCACGTTCTAGCTCATAGATATAATGAGAAGAAACGTCAAGGCATTCTGCCAGCTTCTCCTGCGTCAGGTGCTTTTGCTTTCTGCATGCTTTAATGCGCATTCCAATTTGTTCAAAGTCCATAAATCCTACCTCCTAGTATAAGAATATATCTAATAGATAGGAAGCATAACTTGCTGACAGCAATAAAAATAGCCATAATCAGACAAAACTCTATCTGACAGTGGTAAAAAATGGAAAAAAGTGTCGAAAAAAAGGGCACCTCCATTTGAGATGCCCTGTAAGTAACAATTTAATTATTAGAACTCAGGTCCGATCAGACCATAAGTACCATTCTTTCTCTTGTAAACGACATTTACGCGATCCTCATCGCAGTTGTAGAATACAAAGAAGTTATGTCCCAAAAGCTCCATCTGAAGGCAAGCCTCCTCAGGATTCATTGGCTTTAATGGGAAACGCTTAACACGTGCAATATTGATGCCATCATTCTCTTCGGAGAACTCATCCTCTTCCTCAATAAAGGCACTTGAGAAGTCTCCGCCATCCTGCTCTCTGGCAATCAGTTTCGTTTTATAACGTCTCAGCTGACGCTCAATGATTTCTTCTACTAAATCGATCGAAACATACATATCCGAACTTTCCTGTTCTGCACGAACCAGGCTTCCTTTAACTGGGATCGTAACCTCGATTTTCTGACGATCCTTCTGAACGCTTAACGTAACATAAACTGTTGCATCTGGTGTGAAATAGCGCTCAAGTTTTCCGATCTTTTCATAAATTGCTGATTTCAGGCCCTCAGTGACCTCGATATTTCTTCCTGTAATGATATACTTCATACAATCAGCTCCTTCCGATAGAATCATAGAAATAAATAAAATGTGTCTTTATTTATTTACCAAGAGTATAGCACAAAACAATGATTTTGTAAATATAATTTTGATGTAATTTAGAGAATTTTTATACATCTTTTTTACATTTTCCGGAAAAACCCTAAACTGAAGTAGGAATAAAAATGTCTTGAATTTTTATAGGAAAAATGATAGAATTAGTCTGTTGTACTATCGGTATGTATTTAGGAGGCAGATATGGGATTCATAAATAAGATATTTGGTACTCATAGCCAGCATGAGCTTAAGCGTATTAAGCCAATCGTGGATAAGATCCTCGGCATGCGTGAGCAGTGGGTCGCACTGTCAGATGAAGAACTTCAGCATAAGACAGTAGAATTTAAAGAGCGCCTTGCAAAGGGCGAGACACTGGATGATATCCTTCCGGAAGCCTTCGCTACAGTTCGTGAGGCCTCCAGAAGAGTGTTGGGCGAGGAGCATTATCCGGTTCAGCTGACGGGCGGTATCGTACTGCATCAGGGACGTATCGCAGAGATGAGGACTGGTGAAGGAAAGACCAACGTGGCAGCACTTCCTTCTTATTTAAACGCACTGGCAGGCGAGGGTGTTCATGTCGTTACTGTTAACGACTATCTGGCACAGCGTGATGCTGAGAACGAAGGAAAGGTTCACAGATTCCTTGGTCTTACGGTTGGCTGTGTATTAAACAGCATGAACAATGATGAGCGAAGAGCAGCATATAATTGCGATATCACATATGTAACAAATAATGAGTTAGGTTTCGACTATCTTCGTGATAACATGGTCGTATATAAGGAGCAGCTCGTAATGAGAGGTCTTCACTTTGCGATCATCGATGAGGTCGATTCCATTTTGATCGATGAGGCTAGAACACCTCTTATTATTTCAGGTCAGAGTGGAAAATCTACAAAGCTGTATGAGGTTTGCGATATCCTAGCAAAGCGTCTTGAAAAGGGTGAGGCAAGTGCAGAGTTTTCCAAGATGAATGCTCTTATGGGTGAGGAGATCACTGAGACTGGTGACTTTGTTGTCAGCGAGAAGGATAAGACAATCAACTTAACAGAGCAGGGTGTTCAAAAGGTAGAGCAGTTCTTCCATATTGATAACCTTGCAGATGCGGAGAACCTTGAAATTCAGCATAATATGATCATGGCACTCAAAGCAAACTATATGATGTTCCGTGATCAGGATTACGTTGTAAAGGACGATGAGATTCTTATTGTCGATGAGTTTACAGGACGTATCATGCCAGGCAGACGCTACTCCGATGGTCTGCATCAGGCAATTGAGGCAAAGGAGCATGTAAAGGTAAAGAGAGAGAGCAAAACACTTGCAACTATTACCTTCCAGAACTTCTTTAATAAATTTGATAAAAAGTGCGGTATGACTGGTACAGCGCTTACTGAGGAGCGAGAGTTTCGTAACATCTACGGCATGGACGTAGTTGAGATTCCGACAAACAAGCCGATTGCACGTATTGATCATCAGGATGCTGTTTATAAGACAAAGAAAGAAAAATATAAGGCAGTATGCGACGAGGTTGAGGAGACCTACAAGAAAGGACAGCCGGTACTTGTTGGTACAGTAAATATTGATACTTCTGAACTTTTAAGCGGTATGTTAAAAAGACGCGGTATTCCGCATAACGTATTGAATGCAAAGTATCATGAGCTAGAGGCTCAGATCGTTGCAGGCGCAGGTGTGCATGGTTCCGTTACAATTGCAACTAATATGGCAGGACGTGGTACAGATATCAAGCTTGATGAGGAATCAAGAAAGCTTGGCGGATTAAAGATCATTGGTACAGAGCGTCATGAGTCAAGACGTATTGATAACCAGTTAAGAGGTCGTTCCGGACGTCAGGGTGATCCTGGTGAATCAAGATTTTATATTTCCCTTGAGGATGATCTGATGCGTCTGTTCGGTTCAGAAAAGATCATGAGCATGTTCAATGCGCTTGGTGTTCAGGACGGCGAGCAGATTGAGCATAAGATGTTAACATCTGCAATTGAGAAGGCACAAAAGAAGATCGAGGGCAACAACTACGGTATTCGTGAGAATGTCTTAAAGTATGATGAGGTCATGAATGAGCAGCGTGAAATCATCTACAAGGAGCGCCGTCAGGTTCTTGATGGAGAGAGCATGAAGGATGTTATCTTAAAGATGATTAGAGATATCGTCAGTCAGGTTGTAGACCGCACAATCTCAGATGAGCAGGCACCGGAGGATTGGGATTTCACTCAGTTAAATATCGAGCTTCGTTCCATCATTCCGCTTACCGAATATATGCCGTCAGCAGATGAAACAAAGAACATGAAGAAGGCAGCATTAAAAGAGACTCTTACAGAGATGGCACTGCAGGCTTATGCAGACAAGGAAAGCGAGTTCCCAGATCCAGAGAGCATGAGAGAGGCAGAGCGCGTTGTTCTGTTAAAGACCATCGACCGCAAGTGGATGGATCACATCGACGATATGGATCAGCTACGTCAGGGTATCGGTCTTCAGGCATATGCACAGCGCGATCCGCTCAATGAGTATAAGATGGCAGGCTATGACATGTTCAACGAGATGATGGCAAGCATCCGTGAGGATACTGTCAAGATGATGTTCCGCGTAAAGGTTGAAAAGCCAGAGGAGCGTGAGCAGGTAGCAAAGGTGACAGGAACAAACAAGGATGACAGCGGCGTGAAGGCACCGGTTCGCAGAAATGCACCGAAGATTCAGCCAAATGATCCGTGTCCATGCGGTTCTGGCAAGAAATATAAGCAGTGCTGCGGAAGATTTGCTGAGTAAATGACGCAAAGATATATTGAACTTGAAATATTGAATTTGAATTAAAGAAAGTAGAGGAAGAAAAGTGGTAGAGTTAGATCAGTTTAAGTACACACTGTCTACTTATGTCCCGATGTTAAAGGAGCTTGGTGCTTCTTTAAATCTGGATGCCAAAAAAGAGAGAATTGCAGAGCTTTCACGTTATATGGAAGCTCCTGATTTCTGGGATGACCCAGAGCGTTCTCAGAAGATGACAAAAGAGTTAAAGAGTCTGGAAGATACCGTAAAGAGCTACACAACATTGTCTACTCAGTATGACGATATTAGTGAGCTTATTGAGATGGGTTACGAGGAGAATGATCCAGAGGTTATTCCTGTCATTCAGGAGTCTCTTGATGAGTTCACGACAAACCTTGAAGCACTCAGACTTAGCACACTGTTAAATGGAGAGTATGATAAAAACAATGCCATCATTCGTTTGAATGCAGGTGCCGGCGGTACTGAGGCATGCGACTGGTCTAGTATGCTGTATCGTATGTATACACGTTACGCTGACAGAAATGGCTTCTCAGTAGAAGTTCTTGATATGCTTGATGGTGATGAGGCTGGAATTAAGTCAGTCACCTTCCAGGTAAATGGTGAGAATGCCTACGGTTATTTAAAGTCTGAGAAGGGTGTTCACAGACTGGTTCGTATTTCCCCATTTAACGCAGCAGGAAAGCGTCAGACTTCTTTTGTTTCCTGTGATGTTATGCCAGAGATCGAGGAAGATCTTGATGTTGAAATCAACGATGATGATCTTCGTATCGATACCTACCGTTCTAGTGGTGCCGGCGGACAGCATATCAATAAGACATCATCTGCAATTCGTATTACGCATCTTCCGACTGGTATCGTTGTTACCTGTCAGAATGAGCGTTCCCAGTTCCAGAACAAGGACAAGGCAATGCAGATGTTAAAGGCAAAGCTGTATATGTTAAAGCAGCAGGAAAATGAAGAAAAGATTTCCGGCATCCGTGGTGAGGTAAAAGACATCGCGTGGGGAAATCAGATTCGCTCTTACGTACTTCAGCCATACACTATGGTAAAGGATCATCGTACTGGTGCCAGCAGCGGAAATGCAGGCGCTGTGCTTGATGGAGACATCGATCTGTTTATCAGCGCGTATTTAAGATGGCTGTCTACAGGAGAGAAGGTATCTGAGGACACAGGAGAGTAAAAAGACTCTCAAAGCTCAAAAATCACATAACTGGAAAGGTTGGACATAAGTATGATTAAGGTAGCAGTGTTAGGATATGGAAATATCGGTTCAGGAGTTGTGCAGGTATTGCTGAAGAATAAGGAAACAATCGCAAAGAAGGCAGGAGATGAGATCGTGCCGGCATGCGTACTTGATCTTCGTGATTTCCCAGGCGACGTGATGGAAGATAAGGTAGTAAAGGATATTAATCTGATTACACAGAACCCAGAAATTTCAATCGTTGTTGAGACTATGGGTGGAACAAAGCCAGCATATGCCTTCGTAAAGGCTTGTCTTGAGGCTGGAAAGCATGTTGCAACTTCCAATAAGGAGCTTGTTGCAGCGCATGGTCCAGAGCTTCTTGAGATTGCAAAGGCACATCATGTAAGCTTCTTATTTGAGGCAAGTGTAGGCGGCGGTATTCCGATTATTCGTCCTCTTGTTTCAAGCATTACTTCCGATGCAGTAACCGAGATTACCGGTATTCTAAACGGTACCACAAACTATATGTTAACCAAGATGAGTGAAGATGGTCTTGATTATGATGCAGTCCTTGAGGATGCACAGGAGAGAGGCTATGCAGAGAGAAACCCAGCGGCAGATGTTGAGGGTCATGATGCACGCAGAAAGATTGCAATTTTGTCCTCACTTGCATTTGGCAAATATGTAGATTATGAGGATGTTTATACTGAGGGTATTACAAAGATCACATCAGCTGATTTTGCATACGCAAAGGTTCTTGGCAGCCGTATTAAACTGTTTGGAACAAGCAAAAAGAAAGAGGATGGAAGTATAAGTGCAATGGTATGCCCAGTTATGATCACAAACGAGCATCCGCTTTTTGCAGTTAATGACGTAATGAACGCAATTCTTGTTCGCGGTGAGAGCATGGGTGATTTGATGTTTTATGGTGCAGGAGCAGGAAAGCTTCCAACAGCTTCCGCTGTAGTGGCAGATGTTGTAAATGCAGCAAGAAATCCAAAGATCACTGAGATTGCACCATATGAGCCAGGAAAGATGACTGTTTCAGATCATTTAAAATCAACACACAGCTACTTTGTGCGTGTAAAGGGATCAGATGCAAACGCTGTAGCAGAAAGCTTTAAGGCAAAGCATATCGTAGATGCTGGTATTGCAGATGAGTTTGGACTTATTACAGCGGAGTGGGCTGAAAATGAATTTGATGCGCTGTGCGAAAACTATCCAGTTGTAAGTGTGATTCGTTTGGCAAAGTAAGAATGATTATGGATCATAAAAATAAAGATCATGCAGAGAGGACAGAAGATGTCCTCTTTTGCATTATTGTGGCTGGGGTAATTATTTTTGTTGGCGGCCTTGGCATTTTGCATGCGCTTGATCTTGAATGGATCGCACAGGGAGCACCATGCTTTATTTATAGCCTCACTGGCTGGTATTGCCCAGGCTGCGGCGGCACACGAGCAGTAAAGGCGCTTCTTTGTGGCAGGCTGTTTGACAGTATTTATTATCATCCGGCAGTACCATATCTTGCCGTATGGACAATTATATTTTTGTGCTGGCAAAGTCTTCACTATCTGTCAAAAGGACGTATTAGAGGCTTCAAATATCGAAGCTGGCATTTATGGGCAACGGTATTATTGTTTTTTCTTAATTTTATCATAAAAAATGCGGCACAGCTAATGGGGTAAACCATAGGCTGTGCCGTATTTTTAAATTTTAGATTGTATCCCCATTGCCTGTTGGCATCGGAACTGTGTTTGGTACTTCTACTGCGCCAGACTCAGAAGGAAGCAGTGAATTTGCCTTATTATTTAAAAGATCCTGCATCTGCTTGAGCATATCGCGGTAAGCTGGATCCTCTAACAGCTGTGGATAAAGAACAAGATAGAAGAAGAGGATAAAAGCAACAATCACAATAGAGATGCTGCTGATAATAATTCCAGTAATTGCAATAGGGTGAAAGTGATGATCCTCATTTGCAAAAAAGCGAGAACAGATTAAAACAGCAAGAGACATGATAGAAACACCAAGCGTCAAATAAATATTAGCACAGCAACAGCAGATCAAAGCAGCAATACTCATTGCGAAGCCAATCTTCTCAAGATTAGTAGCACGTCTGTGATGTGGTTTGTAGGAACGGCCTCTATCATCCTCAGGACCCATCTGCGGATCAGTATAGCGCGCATAAGAATCACCATACTCCTCCTTTTGCTCCTCATGAACCTTATCCTTTACATATTCCTCATACGGATCATAGGTGTCGTTATCGCTTTCATTATTGATGCCATCATCATCTGGATTGTGATATTTTTTATTTTCGTCCATAAATAAAATCCTTTCGTAAAGCTGACGGGTTGTCAAAAACCCTGTGCAATGATATTATAAACAATAGTACTATCATACCACACAAAAATAAAAGTCACAACCAATATTTGCACCATCAGTATATATGGTGCAGAAAGAGTTATAGTTCACGGATAAACTAATATTTACAGCAAAGCCCGAAGGTGAATGGATTTCACGAGGCGGACACTTGGAGCAGGTCTTTCAAAGTAATGTATAATAAGAAGGAACATAACAGGAACCTGCGGAGTTTGGTCCGCCGACGAAACCATTGCACCGAAGGGCTTTCGTAACATGACGCGTGAACTGTAAACAGAAAGGCATCAAAATGGATATTATTAAAAAGATAGCAGAAGAACTGCAAATTCGCCCTGATCAGGTTCAGGCAGTTGTAAATTTGATTGATGAAGGCAATACCATCCCTTTTATTGCGCGCTACCGCAAGGAAGCACACGGTGCATTAAATGATGAGATACTTAGAAATCTCGATGAAAGGCTGACATATCTTCGCAATCTTGAAGAGAAAAAGTCAAGTGTTCTTGCTTCCATGGAAGAGCTTGGCGTCCTCACAGATGATCTGAAAAAGAAAATGGAGCAGGCACAGACATTAGCCGTCATAGAAGATCTTTATCGTCCATATCGTCCAAAGCGCCGTACAAGAGCGACAATTGCAAAAGAAAAAGGCTTAGAGCCGCTTGCAAATGAAATATTATTAGGACAGGCAAAAGGAACAAAAGAAGAGCTGGCAAAAGCTTTTGTATCACCGGAAAAAGGTGTGGAAAGCACAGAAGATGCACTTTTAGGTGCCATGGATATTTTAGCTGAGCACATTTCAGATGATGCTTCATTTCGTGCCCAGATTCGTAAAATGACATGGGAAAAAGGTATGCTCACCTCCACAGTTCGCGAAGAAGGTACAGAGTCTGTATTTGAAACATATTATGAGTTTCAGGCACAGCTTACAAAGATTAATGGTCATCAGGTGCTTGCTGTAAACCGCGGAGAAAACCAAAAGGTGCTGAGTGTTAAAATTGAGGCACCGCAGGAAGAGATTCTTACCTGGTTATATAATGTAATGACAAAGGGAAAGAACGAAACTTGTGCAGCTATTCTTCGTGAGGCTACAGAGGATGCATATAAGCGTCTGATTGCTCCGGCAATAGAGCGTGAGCTTCGCACTAATCTGACAGAGACAGCAGAAGAGGGCGCAATGAAGGTGTTCGGACAGAATCTAAAGCAGCTTCTGATGCAGCCGCCAATTGCAGGTCAGACTGTTCTTGGCTGGGATCCAGCCTTTCGTACAGGCTGTAAGCTTGCTGTAATTGATCCATTTGGAAAGGTAATTGACACAAAGGTCATTTATCCGACAGCGCCGCATAACAAAGTAAAAGAATCAAAAGATATCTTAAAAGCACTTATTGCAAAGTACCATATTACATTGATTTCAGTTGGAAACGGAACAGCATCGCGAGAGTCTGAGCAAATCATTGCAGATTTGATTAAGGAAATCAATGCGCCTGTGCGCTATGTCATCACAAACGAGGCTGGTGCTTCAGTATATTCTGCAAGCAAACAGGCAACAGAGGAGTTTCCAAACTTTGATGTTGGGCAGAGAAGTGCTGTTTCTATCGCCAGACGTGTGCAGGACCCGCTTGCAGAGCTTGTCAAGATTGATCCAAAGGCTATCGGTGTAGGCCAGTATCAGCATGATATGAATCAGAAAAAGCTCGATGAGATGCTTCATGGAACAGTAGAAGACTGTGTAAATCAGGTAGGCGTGGATTTAAATACAGCTTCAGCAGCGCTTCTCGAATATGTGTCAGGCATCACGAAAACAATTGCAAAAAATATCGTTACTTACCGCGAGGAAAATGGTCAGTTTACAAATAGAAAACAGTTGTTAAAGGTTGCAAAGCTTGGACCAAAGGCATATGAGCAGTGTGCAGGTTTTCTTCGTATTCGCGGTGGAGATGAGCCGCTTGATGCTACAGCCGTTCACCCGGAAAGTTACGAGGCAGCACGTGCAGTTTTAGCATCATGTGAACTAAAGCCGCAGGATATTTTAGAGGGAAAGGCTGCAGGCATTGCAAAGAAACTTCAGACAGCCAAGCTTGCAAAGCAGCTTGGAATTGGTGAACTTACACTTACTGATATTGTAAAAGAATTAGAAAAGCCATCAAGAGATCCACGTGATGAAATGCCAAAGCCAATCCTTAGAAGTGATGTCCTGTCCATGGAAGACTTAAAGCCAGATATGGAATTAAAGGGAACAGTTAGAAATGTTGTTGATTTTGGCGCATTTGTCGATATAGGTGTGCATGAAGACGGACTAGTCCATCTCTCACAGCTTTGTAACCGCTACGTTAAGCATCCGTCAGAGGTTGTAAGCGTAGGAGATATTGTAAATGTCAGAGTGCTTAGCGTAGATTTAAAGAAAAAACGAATTGCCCTTACTATGAAAACAAAATAAAAAACGCTTGCAATTATCACTCTGCTGTGTTAAACTATCTGTCGGAAAATGGAATATTCTTTGGGGCGGGGTGTAAATCCCCACTGGCGGTAAAGTCCGCGACCCGCATTTTTGCGGCTGATTCGGTGAGTGCAAAGATAGTGATGAACAATTCTTCACAACTCCGAAACCAACAGTAAAGTGATGCAGCATTATTAGCAAAAGCTGTGTCCAAAGTCTGGATGGGAAAAGAAAGAGTGTATCGTTTTATAGGCCCCCTGTCGATTCAGGGGGCTTTTTTTAAAATGGTGCACCAGATTCTTATTTCACAATTTAATCAAAGACGTCCACTTTCAATTTTCAATATTACGCGCATAAATGCGCAGAAAAGAGGAAAGAGAAATGGAAAACTTATGGAAGACAGTAACTGAAAATGTCGGCTTTATTGTCGTCATTGCGATCACGGCAGCAGTCCTTTTTGCGGTGGCAAAGCTTGGAGAAATGTGGGCAGGCGTGACTTCATCGCAGCAAATGCGCACGAAAAAAATTGTCACTATAGGTATGATGTCAGCGCTTGCATTTATTCTGCAGATCTTTGATTTTCCAGTACCATTTGCACCGCCATTCTACAAGCTTGATTTTTCAGAGGTGCCAGTTTTAATCTGCTCCTTTGCAATGGGACCGGTGGCAGGTGTAGCATCAGAGCTGCTTAAAAACGTATTAAAGGTGCTTTTTAGAGGTACAACAACAGCATTTGTCGGCGATTATGCAAACTTTGTGATTGGCTGCAGCTTCATTATTCCGGCAGCAATCCTTTATTTCAAGCACAAGACAAAGAAAACAGCGATAATAGGCTGTGTAGCAGGAACAATCATTATTGCAATTTTTGGAAGCTTATTCAACGCATTTTATCTGCTTCCGGCATTCTCCAAGCTGTACGGAATGCCGCTTGAAAGCATTTTAGAGATGGGTCATGCAATCTTTTCTGGTTTTGAAGAGTTTAACATTTTGACATTTGTTGCCTTATGTGTAGCACCATTAAATCTGTTAAAGGGTGCACTGGTATCAGTTATCGTTATGCTGATCTACAAGCCAATCAGCCGTATTCTGCATCAGGTATAAAAATAGAGTTGTTTTTCTTGTGCATTCGTTGTAAAATCAATACGATGCACAAAATAAGCTGTGTTTGCAGTAAATGTAAATTGCAGTTTGTGTGTATCCGCAGTCGCAAGGCTGCGGATATTTGTTTTTATTCTACGACATTTTGCTCTGATAAAAATGAAACAATATTTAGATATGTGTCAATATATATTAGAAAACGGACAAGATCGTGATGATCGTACAGGAACAGGAACACGTAGTGTTTTTGGTTATCAAACACGTTATGATTTAACAGATGGTTTTCCTTTACTTACAACAAAGAAAATGTTTTTAAGACCCATTGCAGAAGAACTTTTATGGTTTATTAAAGGGGATACAAACATTAAGTATCTAGTTGATCGTAATGTAAAGATTTGGAATGAATGGCCTTATGAAACCTTTAAAAAGAGTGAAGATTTTCAAGGGGAAACATTAGAAGAATTCGTCGCAAAAATTAAAGAATTACCTGCTGATGATCCTTTTGTCGTCAAATATGGAGAATTAGGTCCTGTTTATGGTAGACAATGGCGTAATTTCAACAATGAAGGAGTCGATCAAGTTGCTAAACTTGTAGATTCATTAAAAAATAATCCATTTTCAAGAAGACATATTATTTGTGCATGGAATCCAGCAGAAGTTGATGAAATGGCACTTCCACCATGTCATGCCTTCTTACAATTCTATGTAAGTAGTGATAAAAAATACTTAAGTTGTCAACTTTATCAAAGAAGTGCGGATACATTTTTAGGTGTTCCATTTAATATAGCATCTTATGCTTTATTTACTTCAATGCTTGCACAAGTGTGTGGATACAAACCTAAAGAATTTGTACATACGATTGGAGATGCCCATATTTATAAAGATCATTTTGAGGTTGTTAAGGAACAAATCTCAAGAACACCTTATCCTAAATGTCAACTTGTTTTAAATCCTGAAGTAAAATCAATCTTTGATTTTACGATTGATGATATTAAGATTGAAAACTATCAATCTCATGGAAAACTTGTGGGAAAGGTGAGCGTTTAATGATTTCAATAATTGTAGCGACAGATGATGATTTATTAATAGGAAAAAAAGATTCAAAAAATGGGATGCCTTGGCATAATAAAGAAGATCTCCAACATTTCAAAAAAACAACACTTAATCGAACAATTCTTATGGGAAAAACAACTTATCTTGCTATCGGAAGACCACTTCCAAATAGAAAAACAATTGTTGTTACTAAAAGTGGTATGGATGATGAACGCGTTGAAGTTAGAAATGATTTAATTGAAGTG
>OGOC01002231.1_pt1 | contig 13148 bp, 10 predicted proteins | sample 1552561 | NCBI WGS metagenome assembly OGOC01 (sample SAMEA2580148, study PRJEB22360) | human gut metagenome | biome: human gut; feature: human-associated habitat; material: faeces | place: Denmark | collected 2008/2010
TCCTGATTGGCTTTTTGTTGAGCTTCGCGCTGTTTTTTGGCTTCCTCTGATTTTTTGTTTATTTCTGCCATTTTAGCGTCCTGCTTTTTAATTGCAGCATTTTGCTTGTCAAGAAGTTCCTGTCTTTTATTGAGATATTTTTGTCCGAGAGGTGTTGTTGCAGTAGCTGCAAATGTGCATGCCGAAGTCATTATAAATGCGGCTGCGATAGCGATTGCTGAAAGTTTTTTCATAGTAAAATCCTCCTTTTTTGATAGTGCTATTATATCATAATTAAATTTTTTGTTACAATTCATTATTTGAACCCTTTTTGTGCTAAATTGTTATAGGTCTTGTGTTATAATTTAGTAAATAACAGGAAGTTGAGAGGGAAAATGCCGTTTAGTTTTGAAAAAACAGCGATTGAAGATGTCATAGTGATTACTCCACGTGCATTTAACGATGACAGAGGCTTTTTTATGGAAACATATAAACGCTCTGACTTTATTAATAACGGAATAAAGGAGGATTTTGTTCAAGATAACCATTCAAAATCCACAAAAGGCGTGCTGCGCGGGCTTCATTACCAGAAAGCGCCAAAAGCGCAGGCTAAAATCGTAAGATGTATTAAAGGTGCAATCTTTGATGTTGCAGTTGACATCAGAAAAGGCTCAAAAACATACGGAAAATGGGTTGGAGTCGAGCTTACGGAAGAAAACAAAAAAATGCTTTATATTCCTGCGGGATTTGCGCATGGATTTTGCGTAAGGTCGGAGGTTGCGGAGATTTGTTACAAATCGTCCGATGAATATTCCCCCGAAAACGACCGGGGAATCATGTGGAACGATTCTGAAATCGGAATCGACTGGAATCTGGACGCAGAACCCGTCATTTCTGAAAAGGATTCAAAACATCCTTTGTTAAAAGATGCAGATAATAATTTTTAAGAGGTGAATATGAGATTATTAGTTACCGGAGGCGCCGGTTTTATTGGAAACTGTTTTGTAAGGCACATTTTGAATAAATATCCTGATTACAAGGTGATAAACCTCGACGCTCTTACTTATGCAGGAAATCTTGAGAATTTGAAGGATGTTGAAAACAACCCGAACTACAAATTCGTGCATGGAAATATTTGCGACAAAAAGCTCGTTCGCGAACTTATGGCTGAAGTTGACGCATGCGTAAACTTTGCTGCTGAATCTCATGTCGACAGAAGCATAACTGGCCCGGAAATCTTTGTTGAAACAAATATTCAGGGAACTTTAAACCTGCTTCAAAACGCTAAAGAGTTCAAAATTGACCGTTATTTGCAGGTTTCGACGGATGAAGTCTATGGAACGCTCGGCAAAACAGGCTACTTTACGGAAGAAACACCTCTTGCCCCGAACAGCCCTTATTCTGCGTCAAAAACCGGTGCAGACTTGCTGGTTCGAGCTTATTATGAAACTTATAAAATGCCGGTTCTGACCACCCGCTGCTCAAACAACTACGGGCCTTATCAGTACCCTGAAAAGCTCATCCCGCTCTTTATTTCTAACCTTTTGAACGGAAAACAGGTTCCTGTTTACGGTGATGGCATGAATGTGCGCGACTGGTTGTATGTTTATGACCATTGCGCGGCGATTGATACGGTTCTGCACAAAGGACGCGTCGGCGAGGTCTACAATATTGGCGGAAACAACGAAAAAGCCAACATTGAAATTACAAAACTCTTGATAAAAGAGCTCGGCAAAGACGAAAGCTCAATAAAATACGTCGAAGACCGCCTCGGGCACGACAGAAGATACGCAATTGACAGCTCAAAAATCCAAAAAGAGCTCGGCTGGTCGCCCTCAGTTACTTTTGAAGAGGGCATAAAGCTCACAATTGACTGGTATTTGAAAAATCAGGATTGGATTGAGCATATTGAAGCAAGAAAGGCAGCTGCTGTTTAATGAAAGTTCTTGTTACAGGCGCAAAGGGCATGCTGGGGCAGGATTTGTGCCCTATGCTTGAGGATGATGGCTATGATGTAATCGAAACCGATGCGGATTCGATGGATATTACTGATTCAGGGACGGTTCTGGCTGTTTTTGGTGCGCAAAAGCCCGATTTTGTAATCCATTGCGCGGCTTATACAAATGTTGACAAAGCGGAAGAAGATTTTGAAACTGCGCTTTTGATTAACGAAAAAGGCACGGAAAATGTTGCAAAAGCGGCCGCAAAAGCTGATATTCCGATGGTTTATATCAGCACGGATTATGTTTTTGACGGAACCGCTAAAAATCCCTACAAACCCGATGACAAAACAAATCCAGTGGATAATTACGGCCTATCTAAGCTAAAAGGCGAAGAAGCGGTTAAAAAACATTGCAAAAAATACTACATAACCCGAACAAGCTGGCTTTACGGGCACCATGGAAAGAATTTTGTGGAAACAATGATTGCTTTGTCGAAAAAAATGCCTGAAGTCCGTGTTGTTGACGACCAAATAGGCTGCCCCACGTGGACAGTTGCGCTGGCTGACGCAATTATCGGGCTCATTGATGAAGAAGCGGAATATGGAATTTATCACGTTTGCGGAAGCGGAAAAACAAGCTGGTACGGCTTTACAAAGGAGATTTTTAAGCTTGCGGGAATAAAAACACCGGTTCTCCCCGTAACCACGGCAGAATTTCCCAGACCGGCAAAGCGCCCTGCGTATTCTGTCATGGAAAATGACGGAATCTGCCCTGATTGGAAAGTATCACTAAAACAATATATGGAATTACGCGAAGATGACTAAAAAAACTAAAGGAATTGTCCTTGCCGGCGGCTCGGGCACCCGTCTGTATCCCTCTACAATGACCGTTTCAAAGCAGCTTTTGCCTGTTTATGACAAACCGATGATTTATCACCCTGTTTCGGTGCTTATGCTTGCCGGAATCCGTGATATTCTTATTATTTCGACGCCCGAGGATACCCCGAAGTTTGAAAAACTGCTAGGTGACGGAAAAAATCTCGGCGTAAACTTTGAATACACTGTCCAGCCATCTCCGGACGGGCTTGCGCAGGCTTTTATTATCGGAGAGAAGTTCATTGGGGATGACAATGCCGCACTTGTGCTCGGTGACAATATTTTTTACGGCATGGGATTTTCAAGCATTCTTAAAAACGCTTCTGAGCGCGGCGACGGGGCGACTGTCTTTGCTTATCAGGTAAAAGACCCCGAAAGATTCGGCGTTGTTGATTTTGATGAAAATAAAAAGGCGATTTCAATCGAAGAAAAGCCTAAAAATCCAAAATCGAACTTTGCAGTAACAGGTTTGTATTTTTATGACAACAAAGTCGTTGAATACGCAAAATCCTTGAAACCATCAGCCCGCGGAGAGCTGGAGATTACGGATTTGAACAATGTTTATCTTAAAAATGGCAATCTTAATGTTGAGGTGCTCGGTAGAGGCTTTGCATGGCTCGACACCGGTACTCATGACGCTCTATTGCAGGCAAGTTCTTATGTTCAGACGATTGAGAACAATCAGGGCATAAAAATCGCATGCCTTGAGGAAGTTGCATGGCGCATGGGCTTTATTGACAGAGAAACCATCCGCGAAAATGCCCGAAAATTCAAAAATAGCAATTATTATCAGTATATTTTGAGAATTACGGAATAATTTGCGAAAAAACACGCCGGCAAGCATGAATTTCATTTTTGTTGAGTGAGATGGCATTGTTTTCGGCTTAAAAAAATTGCCTGTTTTTGTTATCATGCCCTTAGAGAGGGATTTATTATGCATGAAATAATCGAAACCGCCGAAGCAAAGGTCGCTGAGCAGTTTAAAAGAGTAGATAAAATAAAAGAATATAATCAGGAAAAAGTCCTAAACGCTTTTCAAAAGTATAAAATCGGGCTGGAGCATTTTGCAACGGTCAGCGGGTACGGGCATGATGATATGGGGCGCGAGGCGCTGGACAACGTCTTTGCGGACGTTTTTAAAACCGAAGCAGCTGTTGTTCGAAACCATTTTGTGTCAGGAACCCATGCGATTGCGTGCGCGCTTTTTGGAAATTTGCGTTATGGCGAAAAGCTTGTGTCAGTAGTGGGAACGCCCTACGATACAATGGAAGAAGTTATCGGTACAAGGGGCGACAGGCGTGCTTCTTTGATGGGACACGGGGTTTTGTACGAAGAAATCCCGCTTAAAAACGAAATGGATGTTGATTTTGAGCTTTTGGAGAGAAAAATCGACAAATCCGTAAACATGGTCACAATTCAGCGCTCGCGCGGGTATTCCTTGCGAAAATCGCTCGATATTGCAACAACAAAAAAGGTTATCGACATCGTAAAATCTAAAAATCCCGACTGTATCTGCTTTATTGACAACTGCTACTGCGAATTTGTCGAAGAAAAAGAACCTTTGGAAATCGGCGCGGATTTGATTGCCGGTTCTTTGATAAAAAACCCCGGTGGAGGGATTGTTGAAGCAGGCGGATATATTGCAGGCAAAAAAGAGTACGTTGAACAGGCTGCAATGCGCCTAACAGCTCCAGGAATCGGCGCTGAGGGCGGTGCTATGCTTAATCAGCTTCGTCTGATTTTTCAGGGTCTGTTTATGGCGCCATCGGTTGTTGCTGATGCGGTGAAAGGGTCGATTCTTGCGTCGCAGGTGTTTGAGGATATTGGTTTTGTATCGACACCAAAGCCAGAGGAGCCCAGATGTGACCTGATTCAAACGATAAAATTCGGTGCGCCCGAACCTTTGATGGCGTTTTGTAAGGCTTTGCAGTATTATTCACCTGTTGAATCCTATTTAACGCCCATTCCGGACGAAGTTCCGGGGTATGAGGACAAATTAATAATGGCCGGGGGCAGTTTTATTGAGGGTTCGACGATTGAGCTTTCGGCTGATGGGCCTATGCGCCCGCCTTATGCGGCTTATATGCAGGGCGGCTTAAATTATGCACATGTGAAGATTGCTCTGAACGGGATTTTGAAAGAATTGGGAATGTAGTAGCTCATTCGGGTTGTGTTCGTTTGCAAAAATTTATGCTAACTTATTATTATGAAAAAAAGAACACTGCTAATTACTGTAATCCTATTTGTTGTTATAGTGCTTGCGAGCTGTATCCGCGCGGATAAGCCCGAAGTAGATAAAACTGCGGTAAAATCCGCCCAAAATCAAGAGGATTCTTTTGTCCCCAAACCTGTTGAACTGAAAACCATTGACGGAATCGATTTTCTGCTTTCCAGAAGCCCATCCGGAAAATACGGCGGAACAATGGTCATCAGCACAATCGGCGAAGGGCCGAAAACCTTTAATTCATGGAACTCAAAGGACGCAACATCAAGCGTCGCAAGTGATATTATGTTCGAAAGCCTTGTTTCGACCGACCCGTACACGGGCGAGGTCATTCCGAGGCTCGCAAAAACAATAAAAACGCTGCCTGACAAAAAAACTTACATAATAACGCTAAGAAAAGGGCTGAAATGGTCGGACGGAAAAGAAATCACCGCAGATGATGTCGAATATACTTGGAACACGCTGGTTTTCGGCGGTTATGGAAACACAAGCACCCGAGATGCAATGTATATTGACGGGGAGCTGCCGAAAGTTACGAAAATCGATAAATATACGGTGAAATTTGTTACCCCGAAGCCGTTTTCACCGTTTTTAAGGCAAATTAGCATGCCGATTGCGCCGAAGCATGTACTAAAACCCGTATCAGACAAAGGAAAGCGCGTTTTTGATTCTTTCTGGGGGCCATCGACCCCACCAGAGGATTTTGTTGTGAGCGGGGCGTTCAAACTCAAGGAATACGTGCCCGCGCAGCGCATTGTATATGAGCGCAATCCGAATTATGCGATGATTGACGAAAAAGGGCAGCGGCTGCCGTATTTGGACAAGTACATTATTCTGATTGTCGGTGATTTGAACAACGAATTGTTGAAATTTAAATCAAATGAGCTTGATGTTGTATCGTTGCGAGGCGCAAATGTTTCTATTTTCAAAGAAAAAGAGAAAAATTCGGATTACAAAATCTACAATCTCGGGCCTGATACGGGTACGATGTATTTCGGGTTCAATCTCAACACCCGCAAGGACGACAAGGGAAAATATTACGTAAATCCCGTAAAACAAAAATGGTTCGGTGATTTGAACTTCAGAAGAGCGGTTGATTATGCGATTGACCGTGAAAATATGGTCTTTAATGTCGCAAACGGCGTTGGAGCACCACTTTTCACGCCGGAGGCGCTTTCTTCAATTTATTTGAATGAAAAAGTCGCCAAAGGTCATCCGCAGGATGTCGAAAAAGCCCGTGAACTCCTCAAAAAATCAGGATTTTACTGGGATAAAAACAATAAGCTTTTTGACAAAGACGGAAACAGAGTGGAATTTGACCTTTACACAAATGCCGGCAACACAGAACGTGAATCTCTGGGGGTTATGGTCAAACAAGACCTTGAAGACCTCGGTATGAGCGTGAATTTTAAGCCTGTTGAGTTTAATACGCTTGTGAACCGTCTGACGAACACGCTTGATTGGGATGTTGTGATTATGGGCTTTACTGGCAACCCGCTTGAGCCCTACAGCGGAAAAAACGTCTGGCAATCCAACGGTTCGCTCCATTTGTTCAACATGAGGCATTCTGAAAGTGATAATAAGAATATTTTTGCCTGGGAGCGCAGACTTGATGAAATTTTTAACAAAGCGGCTGTGGAATTGGATTTTGAAAAGCGCCGTTCGCTTTATGAGGAGTATCAACAGCTGATTTATGACATGAAACCGATGATTTATCTTTATTCGCCCATCAGGATAACTGCAATTCGTAAAAAATTCGGAAACATTCACCCCACAGAACTCGGCGGAGTTACTCACAACCTTGAAGAAATATACATTAAATAATAGGACTTGAAAAACGAATTTCTTTTGTTTAAAATGAATAGGCGATTAAGCCTCATATGGTTTTTCTATATGAAGTTTTAATCGGGACGTAGCAAGGACTCCGTGAGCACGATTAAGTATCGTGCGAGATGGAGGGGGTAGCTGCGCTAGTCCCGAAGATAAGAAGACTTTGAAAATTGAATAAAATGCAAAAAAATCGGGACGTAGCGCAGCTTGGTAGCGCACTACCTTGGGGTGGTAGGGGTCGCAGGTTCAAATCCTGTCGTTCCGATTTTTTTATTATAAACACGCTAGAAGGACAGGATTTGAACTTTAATGCGGACAAGCCGCGGAGGCTGCGTCTCGCCTGTCGTTCCGTCCATTTAAAACAAAGACTATAGCCGAAAAGTGCTATGACCTTTGTTTTTATTAATTAAGTAGAAAAATCGTGATTTCCGTCAATTTGCTACTTCAAAACTGCTACTAACTTTCTGGCATTAAATAATCTCAAAATTTCCTCATCTGAAAACACAGGCACCGCAATAACCGAACCACCCTCGGCTGCTGACGCAGCAATTGCCACAATCGGGGCAGACGGGAGAAAATTTAATTCGTTGTCAAAAGTGAATGTGCAGCCTTTGTAGTCAAGTTTTGCGTTTTTCGCGATAAAAAAACATTTGTTGTAGAATTTTTGGCAGTATTTGCAATTGTCAAACTGCTTTTTCCGAATTAATTCATCCCTCAGTTCGTTGATTCTGGCAGAATCCCATAAATCCAGAAAACTACATTCCTTAATGCTCCCTAAATCAGCATATGGCATTGCAATTTTACCGTCAGCATCAATTGTCGGATTTACCCATAAAGCCGCACAGGTTAAAAACGGCCGTATGGGTTTGTTTGAGCCTGAATACAGGATTTCTTGCTCCCCTTCTTCAATATATGGCAATAGAAAACATTTTTTGCTCAATTCTGCATCCTCGCGAACTTTTTTGAGTTCTGTTTGCAGCTTTTCATATGGCAAAATGGCGTTTTTGTGCACTATTGTAATGCTTTGCACGTTTTTGCGATTTATTTCTTTTAAAAATTTGTATAAATCCGTTGTCAAATCCGTCGGAATAACTATTTTACAGCACTCTGTGAATGAATTATCCGGCTTATAATCTGGATTTGTTATGAGTAATTCGTTTTTCACGATTTTATGAAAAGCTTTAAAATCGTTGTTCAAAATAGGGTTTTCTATAATCGCTTTATATTCAAAATTCTCATTGTTTAAAGATTCAAAAAATGAACGTAAGGCTTTATCGGGTATATTTTCCCCTAAGTTTACGGTAATCAAGGGTTTTGGTGTGATATTTGAAATTTCATCATAAATTCGTCTCAAAACTTCTTCTGACGGGTTTTTTGTGGTGAAATCAAGCTCAAATTCCATAACAAAAGGCAATTCTATCATAAATCTTCAAACCTCCACATTGTCAGAAATTTCTGTGAGCTTTCGTCTTCGGATATCTCGTAAATTGGCGCAGGAAAGCAGAAAGGCGGCTTTGTAAAATCCAGTTTTCTGTACCCGCCCGCATAAACATCAAGGTTTTGGGGGACATTTTTAAAAGTTGTGGTTAAAAAGTATTTTGCATTGCTATTTTTAAAGTTTTCAAGTGCCGAAAAAATACAGGAAAACGGCAGATGAATAAAACAATCCCTGCAAAGCACTGCGTCAAAGTCCGGAAATTCGTAATCCGTTATATCTGCACACTCAAAATTTATGGCGGAAGCTGCATATTTTTCTTTGTTTTTTAGGATTAAATCGCTGACAATATCAACGCCAAGGTACTTTTCAAACTTAAATTTCAATGTGCTCATCCACAGATAATCCCCGCAAGGCGCGTCAATCAAGCTTTTTATGCCGTATTTTTCAACCGGAAGAATCAAATCTCTACCACCTATTTGTTCTACGTATGGGCGTGCATCTTCTACATCGAACATTTTGGGAACGGAAGGGCCGAATATATCGGCATCCAATAATCCGACTTTGTAGCCTTGTTGTGCTAAAGCTACGGCAAGGTTAGCAGCTACGGTCGATTTCCCTACACCTCCTTTACCTGATGATACGGCAATGACGTTCTTGACTTGTGGCAATAGCTTCCCCGGTTCGGGACGTTGGGCTTGTCGGGACTTGATGTTGATGTTTCCTTTTATATCGACATCTTCCCCGACATATGTGAGGATTGCTGTTTCTGCAGCTTTTACAACTGATTTTATGAATGGATCATTCGGTTTTTCGAAAATAAGAGAAAAGCTCACTTTATTTCCGTCGATGCGGATATCGTCTTCTACCATACCGGCAGATACAAGGTCTTTTCCGTTTCCCGGATAGCGCACTTTACTTAGTGCGTCTGTAATAAGTTTAGGATATAATGCCATAATAATTTGTATTTATATTCCGCTTGAATTTGCACTTCGTTTACTGCGATTAAAACTCCGGTAACTATCGAATTCTATTTCGACTTGGGGTTCGATGAGAACGGGTCTCGGTTCGCAGATAAATTGTATATATTTGATTGATAAACCTCTTTCGAGCCATTGTTGTTCGTAGAAGGTTTTTATTTCGAGTATCTCGTCGGTTATACTTGAATTGTAGAGGTCATCGGTCTGTATATTGACCGGATAATGATTTGCCTTGATCATTTCACAAGTATAAGTGTACATGAAATTGCTGTCGCTTTTCAGGTGAATGATTCCGTCGGGTTTAAGTATTTGCCGGTATAGATCCATAAAACGGGTTGAAGTGAGTCTTTTCCGGACTTTTTTCATTTGGGGATCGGGAAATGTAATCCAGATCTCTGAAATTTCGTTTTCTGCGAAAAATTCTGTAATGAGCTCGATATTTGTCCGGAGAAATGCAACGTTTGCGATACCGTTTTCCAAGGCGTCTTTAGCTCCTGTCCACATACGTGCCCCTTTTATATCGACTCCGATAAAATTTTTTTCAGGATACTTTCGGGCTAATCCTACGGCGTATTCTCCTTTTCCGCATCCCAATTCGAGAACGATAGGATTATTATTTTTGAAAAAATCGGAATTCCATTTTCCTTTCATTTCGAATCCTTTTTCTCGTAATGTGGAGAAAGGGAATTGGAATACGTGGGAGAAAGAATTCATATCATCAAATTTTTGTAGTTTGTTTTTGCCCATAAACCTGTTCTTGATAAATATTAAAAACTTAGCGAAGATACAGATTTTTTGATAAATTATTAGAACGTTGAGTCTTGAAGTATGAATGAATAATCGTAATATACGATATCTACTGAAAAGAGATTGAGGAGGCATCAACTTAATTTCAGTAGATATCGAGATATCTTTATTTTGCAGAGATTATGAATTTGTATTGATATTTACCCGGTTTTATCTGATATTTTTGCAGTACGGGCAGTCCCCACGAGCAATCTCCGCCTACACCCATTTGGTTGCAATCGATATCGACGATGATATTGTTATGCATTTTCAGTTCAAAATCATGAGTGGTTTGTTCAAGAGTGCTTATGGTATATGGCCATGCACTTGCACAGAACGGCTCTCCTACTGCTGAGAATTGTAGTTGATGAGTTCCTTGACTGAATCGTAACCAACGTATGCCTCCTCTGTTCGAATTTTCTTGGGGGCGTACGTACGGAGTGATCCATTGGTTCAAAGTCGTTTGGTATATACCTATTGCAGCTCCGGATTCTCGGTCTATGTAATTTTCGTGCGGTCCTCGTCCATACCAATCTATATTCTGGAGTTCTTTTTCTATTTCGAATTGTAATCCGATACGGGGAATGTTAGGGAGGTTTAAGGGTATAGAAATATTGTACTCTATTTCAATAGTACCGTTAGCGAAAACCGTATGTTCTATGATAGCGGTTGCTTTAGAATCGGTGAATGCATATTCTCCTTTGATGACGGTTTTATCTTTATCTGATGATGTGATATGAAATTGCTGTACTGTGTAGTGCAAACCTGCGTCTTGCCAGATTTTCATTTTTTCTCCTACTTTCCAACCTCTGTCATTATCGGTCAATGCTCTGCGGAAGTTGAATCGTACGGGAGCTTTGATAAGTTCTTTGTTATTGATCGAATAAGAGGATAACATTCCGTTTTTACGATTGAATTTTACTTCGAAAAAGTCTCCTTTGATCGCATATAGAGTGTCGGACTCGTATAATATTGCCGGATTTGAGGCTTTTGGCATAGCTAATGTGATACTGGGCTTTATATCGTTTAGCTTGAATTGTTCCCATGCTACCGTAAAGCCTTCTTTTGCCCAGATTTCTGGCTCTCTTAGTTGTATGGATATTTTTAGAAAGCTTTCTTTTTTAAGGTCATATCGTATGTGGTCGGGTAATGTTATTTTTCGAGAGGAGCATGGGGAGACGGAGATTTCCGGCAATATGCCTTCTGATGTTATTTTCCCGTTTTCTTGTATCTGGTATTTGAAGTCGTATTTATTGAGATCAGTTGTTAACAATCGATTTGTCACATCGATCGTGAGCGGTTGGCTATCTATCAATCTAAATGCGACAGGCTGATAAACTTTCTGCATTTCATAGTAGTGGGGGTGCGGAATGCGATCGGCACTTATCAATCCATCGATACAGCCGTTTTTGTCATTCGGAAAATCTCCGAAATCTCCTCCATATAAATATCCGGCTGAGGGATTGCTCGGGTCTTTCCATAGTGCTTGATCTACCCAATCCCAAATAAATCCGCCGATGAGCATATCGTGCTTGTAGATCAGTTCCCAATAGTCGATTAAATCTCCGAGACTATTTCCTTGGGCATGAGCATATTCACTTAGCAGGAACGGTTTTCCCGACGGATATTTTCCGTGTTGTTCTATGCTGGTCGATTCTCCTCGTTCTCCTTTTCTTACGGCTTTTCCTTTCAGATGTTGCCGTAGCCAGTCTGCTGTGGGATAGGTTTGGCTGTCTATGTCTGCTACTCTGTTCATATCGGCATATTGGATTAATCGGAGTTCAGGATCATATCGGTGAGTTATTTTCCGCATTTCTACAAAGGCATTTCCATATCCGGCTTCGTTTCCCAAAGACCACATTGTAACGCAAGGATATTGTCGGTCACGTATGACCATTCGTCGCATTCTGTCGATACAAGCTTTGCTCCATTCGGGAAGGTCGGCAGGAAGAACTTTTCTCAGGTAGCTTAATCCGTGGGATTCGATATTCGGTTCGTCCATTATCATAATTCCGTATTGATTGCACAGTTCATACCATCTGGGGTCATTCGGGTAATGGGCATTACGTATGAAGTTGACATTTCCTTGTTTCATGAGCTCTTTGATCATTTCTTCTTTTGAAATTACCCACCCTTGATCTGGTGAAAATTCATGTCGGTTTACTCCTCTGATTTTAAATTTTTTTCCGTTCAAGAGTATTTTATTCCCGTCTACTTCTATTTTACGAAAAGCAACGGGAAGTTTATAGGCCTCGATTGTTTTTCCTTTTTTGCTCAACTCAACGAGAACTTTATATTGTATAGGAGATTCATCGTACCATAGTTGTACGGTGTCTAATTCTATGGCAGGCAATTTGCTCTCTTTCCCGAATCCGGGAGCGAAATCTTTGATCTTAAAATTTTTATTGACCAGTTTCTTTCCTAATGGAGAAAATACCGATATATTTATTTTGTAGTCACTGTCTCTTTTTTCGGTAAAATTGGCAGGAGTGTAATGTAGGTTTATTTTGCCTTTGTGTGAAGATAAATCTAATTCGGGTTGGGCGTATATATCCCATAAAGATATTTTGGGCACGGCACGAATGAACACATCTCTGAAAATGCCGCTTAATCTCCAGAAGTCTTGGTCTTCGAGATATGAACCGTCACAATATTTATAGACTTCGATGGCTAAAAGGTTTTCTCCTTTTTTGAGGTATTTATTGATTGAGAATTCTGCCGGAAGCCGAGGATCTTGGGTGTAACCGACTTTTTCTCCGTTGATCCATATAAATGCTGCAGGTCCTGCTCCGGCTAAATGAAGGATAATCTCTTTATCGTTTCCCCACTCCTCTGGTAGCAGAAATGTCCGGCAGAATGATCCTACAGGGTTTCGCTGTTTAAAAGTATTTGTGATTAGGCTCATCCATAATAAAAGGCGGATTTACTTTGAATGGATAAGTAGAGTTGACATATAAAGGTGTTCCGTAGCCTTGCCGTTCTATTATAGAGGGGACTTCGATTTTTTTCCAGTCATTGCGGTTGAACTCTGGTTTATAAAAGTTTACGGGTCTTGATTGAGGATCGGGAGACCAGAAAAAATCCCATTTGCCATTT
>OGOC01002233.1_pt1 | contig 13131 bp, 10 predicted proteins | sample 1552561 | NCBI WGS metagenome assembly OGOC01 (sample SAMEA2580148, study PRJEB22360) | human gut metagenome | biome: human gut; feature: human-associated habitat; material: faeces | place: Denmark | collected 2008/2010
GGCGATCTGGTTGCCGATTTGGCATCCCATCGACTGTACAGCGTTGATGATCTGCTGGCTTGACATGCCGAGGGTGCCCTGGATGTTGCACAGCGTGTTCTGAATCTGCTGCGTAGAGCAGTTGAGCAACGATGCCAGCTGATTGATGGCTGCGCCGTTCCCTTGGATTGCGTTCATAAGAAGTTCCCGTCCGGCGTCACCGTTGAGCTGCGCAGGAAGGCCATTGGCGTTGTTACCGCCGAAGCCGTTGCCACCAAAGCCGCCCCAGCAGAAGAACAGCAGGATGATCCAGATCCACCAGCACCCGTCACCGCCCCATGCACCACGGTTGTTGTTACCGTTCATGAGTGCCGCTACGAGGTTGGGATCCATGCCCTTGTTGCCCATCATTGACGAGACGAGAGCCGCGATGTCAAGGCCGCCACCCGAGCCGCCTCCATCGAAAATATAAGTTTTATCCGAACCCATTTTTAATAATTATTGAATGATTGCCGCCCCTGTCAAGGCCGGGCGTTCACCTGTTGCAACATTGCAAAGGTGGCTGCGGGCGGCAGGCATATCAATTCATTGGGGCGCAGATGGGAGGCAACTTCTTCGCAATAAGTTCGCACTGTATTTCGAATATAGGGTGGCTGTATCGCTTGCGTTCATCGAACCCGGCGACCATCTTCTCTATGGCGCGTCGGGAGAACCGCATCATCCGGGCGATGTCGGTGGTGTACATGCCGTTTTTATGGCAGAAGTGTACGAGCATGTAGCGCGCATCGACCACATCTTGAAATTTATCCTTCGAAAGGATTTGTTCCTTAGCTATTTCAGTTTCAAATGCAACACATTCGAGTATTTGTGCAAAAAGCTCTGATTTACGCATATACTTTCCCGATTTTTTATTATAAATTTGTTATACCACTATACAAAAAGCCAACACACCGATTCAAGGAATAAGTCCTCAATGTGGTGCGTTGGCACAATCGTATAGTGGTATATGCGGGAAAGCGTTGGGGACTTTTTTATGCCCGTACCCCAAGGCCCGTTATTCGGTTACAACCGATGGGAAGTCATCCCAGTATATGTAAATCATCTCTTCCATTGCGCGTAGTGTTTTCGTATTTCAAGGTATTCAGGGTTATCTTCATGGGCATATGCTTCCTGTTCGAAAGTTATCCTTCGGTACTTGAAGCCGTGAAATACCCAATCCAATAGGTAGACGATGTAGAAGGGCACATATAACAGTTCTCTCATCTGTGCGGTGTGTATCGCTTCGTGGTTTTTATTTTTATCCGACAACGGGCGGGCGGACTTGCGGGCAAATACGATCCCGAACAGATTGATAGCCTTGTATCCCTTGAAGGGGATGATGTCGTTATAAATTATCTTCATACCTGTCAGAATTGCCATAAAATAACACCTACTCCTACGCCGACCGTAGGCTGGAACCCTTGCGGCGTGTACGCCGCCCCGATCCCGGCAGTCAGGGCGAAGCGGCTCCGCCGGGTGACTACCTGCTGTCGGGTGGTAGTGCAGTTGTATGTTTCTATCCAGTCGAGCGTCGGCCGCAGGTTGCCGATCCGGGGCCCGCTGACCTGTGCCCGGTAGGTGCTGTCCGAGTAGGGGCGTGTTTCCATTGCCACCTTCATCTGCACGCTGTCTGCCCCGACTTTCACAACGACGGTCTCCGTTACCGTGTCGGGCGGCGCGAAGAGCAGCACCGGCACCGAGATGTCGGCGAAGCGGTACGTGCCGGGCAGCGGTTCCGGTCTCGGGTAGAACACCGTGTCGATGCGCGTTGTTTCTTCGACAACCACCGACGCGGCGCCCCGGCGGTATCCCCAGCCGAAGAGGAGCGCCCCGACCGCAAGGGCGGCGAGCAGGTAGAGGAGCAATCTTTTCATGCCTTTACGAACAAATCCCACCCGGCCTGCACGTCGAGCATCTTGGCCTCGACGCCGTTCTCTACGAACGACATCGCAGCTACGATGGGAACCATCACGTCGCGGTTGGTCGTGGTGATCCGGCTGTCGGCGGGCACCCCCGATCTTTCCGCCACGGTGCGGACATAGACGTCCGTGTGGTTCTCCTCCGACGGGGCCCAGCGGCCGATCATCTTGCGGATCGTGTCCAACCCGTAGTTACGCTGGTAGTTGTTCAACAACTTGAAGGCAGCCCGATAGCCGTATGCCACCGTCGTAAACTGCGCAAAACGCTTGTCTTTCGACGGTACGACCTCGCCCTGCCAGGGATTGCCGCCCCGTGTCTTCTCGATGTTGAGCGGGTTGTTGTTTCTGAGCCCTCGTGTCATTGCGCGAGGTGTTTAGTGTACAGGATATGCCCGACCCATCCGGCCATAGCACAAATAACCCCCACGAGGATGTAACGCGGGAATACGATTCCGAGCACTACGGCCACGGCCGCAACGATGCTCCATACGATCCATTTCTTTTTCATTTGTCCTTTTGTTTTTGTTTGTAGTTTTCCAAATAGGGAATCTTTTTAATCATCTCGAACGAGAGCACATAGTACAGGAAGTCGATGTATCGGTTCTTCGGGAATATGCGGTTCAGGTTCTTGAGGATGTTGACCCCATAGAAATATATCAGGGCATATACTGCGAGCGAGATCGCCGACATCGCCCCGTCGTGGTTGTCGATGTTGTCCCCGACGAGCAGTATCATGGCCATCAGTCCCGATATTACCGCAGCCTCGGATATGCACTTGAAAGCCTTGCGGAATATGAATCCTTCGTGCTGTACGAGCACGCCGGCGAACAGGCCCGTGAAAAAGTTCGCGGCGAATATAATCATGCAGGCCGTCAGTATGTCGTGTATGGGGGCTATGGCGTTGAACATGTACACCAGGGCACCGATCAACACCTGCCATACTTTTTCGCAGAGCCTTTCTATAAATCTCCACAATGCTTCCATAGAGTGTATTCTATTGTTCGGGCAACACGTTCGTCTGCGCCTGGGGCGCCGCTTCCGACTTCTCCAATTCTGCGATCCTCTGTTCGAGCCGTTGCAGCACCGCGGCTAAAGTTTCTCCTTCGGAAACAAGCACGGCCTCGGCTACGGTTACGGGATAGAACGGCTCGCCGTTGGGCTTGTTGGTCATATACATCTTCATTGCTCAATATTTTGAAAGTCCATAACCGTTTCTTCGGCGGCCAGCTCTTCGGCACGCCGGGCTTTGAGCTCCGCAAGGGTCTTTTCGTTCGCGTTGTACTCCGCGTTGGCCGCTTCGTACTCCTCATAATCCAGAGGATAGGTAGCCCGAAAGTCAAGGCCGGACTTACTGCATTTGGCCGCCCTGTCGTCGGACTTGGCCATGACTGCCCGTAATTCGAGCTGCCGCGATTCGAGGATGTCGATCTGTCGTTGTGTTTCCATGGTTCAGATAATTATAAGGCGCAGACCGGGCGGGCTGCGAATTTATAAATCTTGCCGGTGTAGCCCACGGTGCCAGCGCCTCCACTGTAAATAAATATGCCTCCCTGCGCCTGCTCGCACGAAGTATGGACATGATAATTATAACCATAGCACATGGTAGCTTTCAAGCGTAAGAGGGTACGGTTTACGGGGTCTTTCTCCACGTCAGCGACGAAACGCACCCTGTCGTGCATCAGCAGGTAGACCTCTTCCGACGACGGCAGCCACCATGCACCCGCCTCCAGTCCCGTCGTCATCCCTTCCACGGTGATGCCGAAGTCGAGAGCGGCCGCAGCGGCTGGGTAGCGGTACTGTGTCTTACCATAAATGTCCTCGAAGGTAAGCCGTCCGATCAGGTTCGTGTTGATCTTGCCATCCTGCAACATCGTCCCGAACGCCGTAGGATATTGTACCATGTGCTCGGCGAACAGGTAGTCCTTGTAGGTGGGATACACGGCAACCAGATCGGGGTTGTCGACTTCGGTGAAAACGCTTTCCTGAATGATTATGTCGCTTCCCGGCTTCTGCCCCGTGGCTTTCTGGCCTCTCTCCGAATAATATTCCGCGAACTGGTCGAGGACACCACCCGCCGCAGTCCCTTTCGCACCATTCTTGCGGCGGATGTAATACTCCGCTTCACCCGTGTCCAGGATTAGGATACTTTGGTAATCCACATCCACGGCGCGGCGCGTCAACGTGCAGCCTGTTGCCGAAATCTTTTTGTGCCCCTCTATCGTAGACCATGCATTACATGTCATGACAACCGCGGAAAGCTCTTCGGAGGCCGAGGCCACCCAGGAGAATGTAGCTTTGAGTTCCGGTTTAGAATTTATAAGTGCGGCAATGTCTGCCAATGTCGAACCCGCAGGGTACGTAAACGAGAATTCGCGGATATAAATGTTCAGCGTGAATTCACCGCCCGCGGCGAGGTTGAAGCCCGACAATGCCACCTCATAGCTATATGCCCATCTAACTTCGGATGCCGCGTTGCGGAGCGACACGATCAGCACCCGCTCGCCCTGCCGGGCATAGACCACGGCCACCGGGACAAGCTGCGGCGGCAGCTGCTCTGCAACAAGCGTCGCACCCTTGACGAAGCGGATAGTTCCCGTGGTCTTGTCGAAGACCGCAAGGTCACCAACCCCGGCGGCCGGCTTGTCCACTACGACGTTCACGCCGTCGTAGATGAGCGCCCCGTCGTCCTCGATGTAGGATACCGCCGACTGTGTGTCCTTGCGATTCTTGTCGGCCGTGTAACCCGCCTTGTTGGCGTATTTGTTGACTTGTGACATGTTGTATGTAGTTTAAGCGTTCTTCCAGTCCGACACCGCGCCGTTACCCACGGAGTGGTAGACCGCGTTGTTCTTCGTATCGACATAGAACTGCCCTGCGCGGTCGGGGGCTTTCGTCGGCGCACCCTCGCCCGTGACGACGAGGTTGTTGTCGCCCCACACGCCCAGTTTTTTCACCTGCAACTCCGGGATCAGCACTTTGCCCGAGAGCATTTCCATGAGCAGCCTTTCGAGGTGCGTCACGCGCGCTTCGAGCGTGCAGTCCGAGTGCGCGATAACCGAAATTTCGCTGAACGAAGCATCCGACCACGGCGTGAGCTTGTGCCTGGACAAGAAGTCGGCATCGGTGATCTCCGGCCCCGTGGTATAGTAGGTGTTGCCCAGCAGCGTGACGTCGACCTGCGTGAAGGGAGCGCCGCCCTTCACGTCGGGCATGTAGAGCGCTTTGGTTCCGTCGAGCGACAGCAGGCGGCAGCCGATGATCTCGACGGCCATATTTTTCGCCGCAGCATCGGTGCTTGCGTGGATGGTGGCCGCGCCCGTCGAAGTGCCTACGTGCGTGTCGCTGACGCACTCGCAGCCGTCTAACCGAATGGTCTGGTTGTCGGCAAGGCCCGCGCCGACGGGTGAATGGCACGTACTGAAGAGTTTGCAGTTCCGAATCGTCGTGAAATATCGCTCAGATGCGGCAAAGACCGAATCGATATGTATGCAGTAGCAGGCTTGGTGACCGCCGGCGCTGGCGTCCGTATAACTCTCGTCGTTCAGGCAGTTGACGGTCATGTTGGCGATGGTGCATTCGCCGCCCGCCTCGATGATCTTGGCGCGGTTCACGGAGTTGTTCTCATACGAGACGATGACGCCGTCGCGGCTCTCGCCGATAAGCGATATGCGGTTCGCCCCCTTGTTGATGATCGCATACGGGTAACCCATCGCCACATTCTTCGGGGCCTCGTGATCGTAAAGGCCGTTGCGGATAAACACCGTAACCGCGTTGTTCACGACATCGAAGGCGTCCCTTGCGAAGTCGCACGCCTGCGCGACCGAGAAGAAATGCCCCGTCCCGCCCTCGTCCACGGTGAAGGAGTCCGTGTCGAAGTTTTTCAGCGTGGCCCGGCTCTCGGCATCGCACCATGCGTCATAGTTATTGAGCGTGACGATCAAATCCTCGATGGTGACCTTCTGGCCGATATTGGTGGCTGCGGGTATGCTGGTGCCCACATTCAGCCCTCCCGCTACCGACGCCGCCTTGCCGCGGTAGTAGATTTCGTAGGTGCGGTCTGCCTTGAGGACGAACCAGCGGCCCCGCTGGTCGAGATTGTCCGAATAGGTAATGATCCGCAAAGAGCACTCTTTGTCCACGCGCAGCTTCATGCGCACGAAAATAAAGTCCGAAGCTGCGACCGGGATGCGGCTGGTCAGGGAGAAGTTCGACGTCACGCCTGACTGCGTAGGCGTAACGACCATGCTCCGATCCGTGATGTCCGAGCCCGTATTGTTATAATAGCTCTTCGTAAAGTCCTTGAGGATGTAGGCTACGTGGTCTTTGTAGCCTAATTCAGTATTCAATTCTTCCGAAGTCACATATCCGGAATCATTTTCCAGTTCGGACAGTTTCGTGGGAAGCTCCGTGCGGTCGGCCTTGCCCTGGATCATCTCCTGCAATGCCAGTGTCAACTTGTCCCAGGATACGGTGTTGTTGAGCAGGGAGGCGCGGATTTCGGAGCCTTCGACCGTAACCTGTATCTCGGAACCGATAGAGCCGACATATACTTTCACGAAGTCAGAAACCGGGATGGAGGATATGGAGCCGTCGGCATTTACGAACTCGATAGATTGGGTATCCTCGTTGTAATGCAGCCCCATCATCTCGATAGGCAGGTCGATGATGAACTTGGCACCGCCCTTTGTCGTGAAGGTCAGCTCGTAGGTTTTGTCGTTGAACTCCGGCAGTCCTACGCAGGTGTTGAGCAGCTCCCGGATGTCGGGATGCGCCGTGGGGGAGGTGTTGTGCCGCTCGATCTGGCCGCTGACGTCCGGGGTGGGAATTTCTGAGATCGCCTTGTCCGTATAGTTTTTGGCCTCGGTCAGTGTCTGCGCATCCCCGCCGGATATGTTGCTGTTGAGCTCCTCGGACGTGGCGTCAAACACATCGCTGACATTATTCCATAGTTCTGTTGTCTTGGTGTCCGTGTACGACTTTGCTTCAGCCAGTGCGCCCGCCGCAGCCTCCGTCAGCTCCTTTTTGGACACCTTGTCGGACAACTCCTTCCTTATCTCCGTGTCGTCGTAGTTGGAGAGCCCGGCCAGCTTCTCCTTCTCCTGGTCAGTGTAGTCGTTCGTCGAAAGCCCTTTCCCTTCTTCCTTGTCGACCTTTTCGGCAAGGAGTTTGTCAATATCCCCTACCTTATTTACAGCGTCATTTGCCGCTTTTGCCGCTTCGTTCGCGGCGTTTGCAGCGTTAATAGGGGCTTCGGCATATTCTTCCTCCGTAAGTTCGGAATTCGGGTTGTATTTCTTGAATGCCTCGTAAGCACTCTCGCCGGGCAATCCGATAACAAGGCTTGACGCCTCAAGGTTGACAGTTTCCGTTGTAAGGTTGCTTTCGTCTTCGCCACCTTCCAAAAGTGTCGTAGGAACCAATTCGAAGGCCTTGCAGTAGTCGACCGCCGTTTGCCCTCTCTTCTGCAAATTCTCCCACATGGTGAGACGGTACACCCCGATGGATTTTTGCATTGCTCCGCTGATGGTGAAAATCGCGGTGTTGCCTTCGGTGGTGAAATCGACGGGAATGTCCATATGCGAAGGCAAATGGACGAAGAGTCTCAGGTCGCGCCCTTCGAGTGCTACCTGCTGCCCATTGGTGAGTATCGGCCAATGTATCTCTATGTCCTTGCCTATCCGGATGCGTTTCATATTCCTTTCGAGCGTTTATTCTTTTTTGAGAGCGGACATGATACTGTCGTAGAAGACCGCCTTGCACATCTTTGCGGTATCAACGATAATCAATTCCTCCTCGTCGGAAACTTCGATGCCGCCTTCGCTGTGGAGGATGCGGAATGCCAGGTCATGCGCTACGATGCCGTTCATGCCCATGTATATGGCGTTGGCAAACTCTTTCCGGGCGTCGACGACAATATGCCCGGCGCGGGAAATATCGGTGAACAGTTTAAATTCTTTTAAATTCAATGCTTTCATATATCCTGTTTTTGTGTTAATATTGGCACCAGTTGGCCGTCCACATACTGTTCACATGATCCCACAATATGATCCACAGCTTACCCCAATCCAAGGTAATTTCAGTGTTGTTTTGAGAGTTGGAATTGGTGCATATCCTGTGCTGGGTATTCCCGCGCGTCAACTTGACATTGCCGCTGCCGACCTTTCGGATGAAATAAATCTGCCCTTGTTTTGGTGAAGACGGTAAAGTCAGCGTAATCTCGCCCGTAGCCGTACTGAATACCACGCTGTCCATGTCGGTCAGGGTTCTATTGGAAGAGGTTCGCACATTCCTAAGTCTGAAGCCGGTTATGAACCCATTGGGGATATATAAGGCATGATTTCCGGACTGACGTGCAACGGTAGTGGTTCCATCCGATAATGCTGCTCCGGTGACATCTATATACACTCCGTAATTGCCTGCCGTGCCGCCGGCTACGCTGCGGCTTACTTCTGCTCTTATAGACCCATAGAGGGCACCACCCGTTGATGCCGGCCAGGTGTCGACTCCAAGATAAAGATTGGTCTTACTGCCTGTAAACTTAATCAGATTGGAAGATAGAAGCATATCACCGAAGCTGTCTGTGGATTTTAATGCTCCTTCGTCAATTGTAAAGTTGCCTATCGTTCCGCTCGATGCGTTAATAGTCCCTGTAATATCGGCTTTGGTGGCCACGAATGCCCCGTCCTTAGCAACCCTGAACGGCGCATTCGACGGCGTGTTGCTCCCGACGAACAGGGGAATATCGCCGCCCACGAGCCCTGCGATGATGGTATTCTCGGAAATGTCCGTCTTGGAGTTGTGCACCACGAACTCCATACCTTGGAGGAAGTTGATGACGGCATTCTCTGCGAACAACAGGGGCGTATATATCGGCACCATGTCGTTGAGTTGTTGCCAATATGCCGACGCGGATCCCGCCGCCGGCTTGTTGGAAGCGGACGAAGTGTGCGTCTGGCTGCACTGGAATTTCAGCTGCTTATTGTTCGCATAGATCGTAACTACGTCTATGTATCTGGGGCCATTGGAAACGAGGTCGAGGTCATTGCGGTATTCCACTCCCGATGCCCATTCCGTGAGGCGGATTATGCAACCCTGCAAGCCATCCTTGCCGGGAGCGCCGTCTTCGCCGGGGGCGCCGTCATCACCTTTAGGGCCCTGCTCTCCCGATATGCGTACCGGAGTTGCCCAGCCTACCGTCGGGTGCAACAGATTGTCGTCGGCGTCTATTTCTGCCTGGGTCATCCACAGATATTCACCCGAAGAGAGCGACGGCGGGGTGTCGCTCCAACCTGCGGGGGTGCGATCCGTTTTGACCAGCGCCGGCGCCGTGGTGGTGCTGTTATTCTTGGCGTATTTGAAGTCAGTATGCGGCCCCGGCTCCCCATCCTCGCCCGTTACGCGGATAGGCGTCGACCACGCCCCGGCCTTTCCGGTCGATGCGTCTATCGTAGCCTTGGACATCCACCATATACCGACACCAGTGGGCGCGTCACTCCATCCGGACGGAATGGGGTCGTAGGAAGTAGGCTTTGCTGGCTCCGTATCGCTATTTTTAAATACATAGGATGTCCAGTTCCCCGGTTGCCCGTCGTAAGAATACCGCGCCCAAATCGAGGGCGAGGAAAATGCGCCCCAAACACCTTCCACCTTGTTGCGCTTCGACACCCATTCGTAGCGATATGTGGCGTCTACTCCCGTAGGGTCATCCGTCCATGGAGCCGGGGGATTATCGTATTCCGCAACATCGGGAACATCCGGAACGGTGCCCGGATCCTCGGTTTCCGTACGCGTGAATATGTATTCTACACCTTCACCATCCACACCATCCGCGCCGTCGAATGACCACTTCGCCCATAAGGACGCTGCTGAATATCCGCTCCAGTGTCCGCCTGTCTTATAGCGTACGCAAGTCCATTCGTAGGGGCGCTCGGAATTCGGGCCCGTGGGGTTGTTCGTCCAACCGCTCGGTACATATCCGTCTTCGTCGCTGCCAGACGGCGTATTCGGGGCCGTGTTGGAACTTGTGCGTTTGAATATCCATTCTACATCGGTTCCGTCGACACCCGGCGCTCCGTCGAACGAAAATTTTGCCCAAAGCGCAGGGTCGGTGAATTTGCCCCACATGCCATTTACCTTCACGCGCTTGCTGGCCCACTCGTAAGGGGTGTCGCTATCGGGCCCGACGGCATCGTCCGTCCACACCTGCCCGTCCGAGGTTTCGGAGGACGAGGGAATGTAATCGTCCTGCTGCGCGGTGGGTGGCTGTGCAGGGGCTTTGTATTGCGATGTACGCGCGAAAATCCACTCGTAATCCTTGCCGTCCTTCCCGTCGGATCCCGGTTCGCCCGATACGCGCTGAGGAGCAGACCATGATTTAACCTCTCCGTCGACAACGGTGCCGGTACACATCCATGTAGGACGTTGATCCGACATCGGGAGCGTCTCCGTAGTCCAACCTTCGGGCGGTATTTTAAGCTCCGTAGGTTTCGCCGGTTCGCTCTCCGATTTTTTGAATATGCTGACCGTTTCGAGCACCCCGTATCCGCCTAAGTATACCCACTCCTCGGCATCCTTGCCGGGCTCGGTCTTGGTGCCGTCGACCAGACAGCGCCAATGTCCGTTGTTCCAATATACGTCGTCGTTGCGGTTGTATGTTTCCGTGGCGCTCCACACTCCGCGATCTATGATCGTGGGCACCTCTTCGCCGCCGGGCGTGAACTGATGAATGACGCCCGACATGTAGATGTTGTTCAGGTATGCCGAATATCCCGTCATGTTTATCCCGAATACGGACAGGTTTGACAGGTCGCCATATTGCGCGGCGATATTGGACGCAGTGAACTCCCAATCGGAAACTCCCGTTAAATAACGCTGGTATGTCCGGGTTTCGTAGCGGGAGGTCTGCCGATCCTCATTTGAGAAGGAGCCATAGCCCACGAAGGTCATCGACGCCGCCGGATGATATTGGGTGGGGTAAGCTCCCGATACCGGGCGTAGTTGATACTTGAAGGTCTTGTAAGTTGTAGTGTCCAGCTCCTCGGTGATGCGGAAATAGCAGGTGGCGAACCCGGCAAAGCGCCTGTTGCCACGTCCGTCGTCATAATCCGCGGTTGCATTCTCCGAAGTGTTCAAATTGTGGAAGATGCCCATGCATATATCCCCGACCCGAGGACTTCCGATCTCGCCTTCTTCGAGCTTGAGGGTGATGGTTTGGGCCGTGGTGTCGACGCTTTCGATGATCCCGGCACTTGGAGCATACCACGTATCGCCCATGGATATTTCGACACGGTTGTAGCGGAGTTCCGGAACCTCCAGGAATCCCCGAAGTTTCAGGCTCTGCATCTCTGCGTTCCCTTTCTTGTCAATCATGCCGCCCAAGCCTGTCATCCCGGATGCGAAGTTCCCGAACAGGGCACCGTCGTCAAAGGTCATTTTACCTTTGAATGTGTCCGGGAACTGTTTGCTGGCGAATTCCCATAGCGCACGCTTGGCGGAATAGGCATTGTAGTCTGCGGCGGCAGTGGAATCGTAGCGGGTGATAAGATAAATTGAAGCTCCCGATTCGGTAACGCCTATGCGCTGTGCGTACAGGTTTGCCTTCACCTCCGATTCAATGTTGCCGATACGGGAATATGCCGTATTGTCGCCTACCGTATATGTGGCGATATACTCATTATAGAGTTTCTTTTCGTATCCCTGGATGCGTGATAAGCGGCCGCTTTCTCCGAAGCGTGGATCCACAAGGCGAACCGCCTGTCCTGCATCGTAATTCTTTTTGTTTTCCTGACAGTATACGGGATTGGTTTCGCAGTCGTATACGTCCGTGTCGCTGCTGTGTTTCGCGGCATATGATTCTCCGGCCTTCAGAAGCTCCTTTTCAGCCTCCTCGATCCTTTCTTTAGGTAGTTTTACGCCCGTGATGACAAACGTATCTCCAGGCTCGGGATGCATATTTTCTCGGGGAATTATAAGCTGGCTTTCACCGGATGTCTCTACTTGCGCGATGATCTCGAACTTCTTATCAAATCCATCCTCCGGTTTCCACGTCTCCGGTTTGTAGTTTATACTTAGCTCAAAATTCCATCCTTCAAGGCTACCGCTCGTAAAAGTTGCGCCCAGGGTTTCGTCTTTAATCATGTCCGAAGGCAGGAACGGCGTGTCTTTGCAGTACATGACATACGCCTTATCCGTTTGCCCTTCGATGATCTCCCGGTCTACGGTCTCAATGCTGGTGACCGTCTCCGTATTCTTGGGGTATATGTCATCGAAGAACACGACCTGCTCCACAATGTCGCTTCCCGAAAGACCAGGTATTGCGTCGATATACCGCTGTCCGTCCGGCAGGCGAAGCCGAATTTCAGATACATGATTCGTTTCGCCTCCTTGCGGAGCTTGGCCATAGTCGCTTGTGAGATTGCGAGTAGAGCCAAAGACGTAGAACCGGGTGCCGTAGCTCGAATCATCCCCTTTCTTTGCGGGAATGTTTTTCACTACATTCCCCTGTCTGAACTCTTCGGGGGATCCGAAGTCCAGTTTGCCAAAGCATAACGATACGAGGTCGCCGTTTTCCTCTGTCCACCATTCCGTCTCAAAGGTCTCGGCAATCGTATTGAGGATGTCCCAGCACTTATCGCCATTGAACGATACGAGCTTCGTAGCTTTAGGATTGTCAACGGTGATCGTGCCTACCTGCCAGTTTTCGCCTCCGAGCTGCTTGTTCATGTTGGCGACGATCAACGCCGCGAAAGATTCGAGGTCTGTGGTGTTGTGAAATACGGCTTCGGGATTGTCCCCACCCAGCCAGAAGCACACGAAACGCTTCATGTGGTTTTGCTGAGCCTCGAATTTGAGCGTATATTTATAGCCGCCGGTCTTATTGTTGAACTCCGGGCGCACCGTGGACATAATCTCGAACTTGCGGCCTTTATATGTGATGTAGGAACCACGAGCAAATGTCGTTGGTTCAAGGAGATTAAAGGGCAGCTCGATATAGTAGTCTCCCATGAGGACATATTTGATGATAGCCTCTTTGGTGACTGGCGCGTCCAATATTTCTGTTCCTGTCGGAGAGTAAATAATCATTTGCATCAAGGGCTCGGCGATTCCTCAAGCCTCTGTGCAAATGTGTGACTGTGCATTTTAATAACAATGGGGAGCTGTAAAAATATCAATAAAAAAGCAGGGATTTCTCCCT
>OGOC01002235.1_pt1 | contig 13129 bp, 9 predicted proteins | sample 1552561 | NCBI WGS metagenome assembly OGOC01 (sample SAMEA2580148, study PRJEB22360) | human gut metagenome | biome: human gut; feature: human-associated habitat; material: faeces | place: Denmark | collected 2008/2010
GAGCGTGCCGCGTTTCTTATACCCTGCCAAGGGCTACGGGATTATTTCACTAACTTTCAAGTTACATTACAAAATGAAATAAGATCTGCAAATCCTATGATCAATTTTCTGTTTTCATTCGTCGTTTCGCCTCATACATTTTGGCATCGGCCTCCCGGACCATATCGTCCATGGAACGAGGCATAGTATGGGTCAGTACGGAATATCCCATGGCTACAGTAATGGGATGCTCGGAACCGTCAGGAAGCTTCAGAGTTCCCAGAGACGCTTCGAAATCTCTTTGCAGCTTGAGAAATTCTTTTTCGGAATCGGATACGGTCGACAGGAATACGAACTCATCTCCGCCGATCCGGTAACATTTTCCTAAGGAACCGAGATGTGCCGACAGAGTATCCGCTACCCGGCGGATCATTTCATCACCGCTTTGGTGACCGTAGGTGTCGTTCACATATTTGAGGCTATTCACATCGTACAGTGCCAGCAACACATGAAAATTATGGGATGCGTCCAGTCTTTTCAATTCTTCCATATAGGAAGTACGGTTCAGCAGGTCGGTCAGACCGTCGCGATAAGCCAGGCGGCTGAGCAGCTGCATGCGAACACCTTCCTGATAGTTGGTCATGAGGCGCAGGGTAACCTGGACTGCTTCCATGATCAGGAACATAAGCACACCGATCCGTGTGAAGAAGCTGGTCTCGGGAGCACTGCCGAACCATAGCAGCAGGATATCCAGTAGAACGCCAAAGCACAGACACAGAATTCCAAGGTTATGATATAGATTGTGCTTCAGATGCTGCCTTTGATTCTGATAAAACCCCTTGCCGATGGCATAGATAACAAGTGCGATCAGAATGCCAAAAGTAATATGGGTCAGACGAAGACTTTCATGGAAGTCCTTGAGACCGGTCAGATTCAAGCAGAAACGTATACTGAAATCCATGACACTGATCAGGCATACTGTCTGTACCATCACAGGGGAGTACTCTGTATACATTTTGCCAAGGTACAGAAACAGTGGAATGGTGATCAGCATCATAAAAAGTTCCGCAATTGTATGATAAATATGGCTGTTACGCAGGATCAGCTGCAGCATACGGTTATCTGCCAACATAAAGATACCGGTATTCAGAGCAAATAATCCCAGATAAAGCATCTCACTGCCGATGATGTGCTTCTTGTGTAATGGCAGATAAAACAGGATAAATGCCAGACCAAGATGGGCGATCAGGAAGCTGATGCCGAATCCGGGTGCCTTGTCGCGGATGCGGCTTATCAGGATATCTTCACTACGTCCCAGGTACATATGATTGATCTTGCCACTGCCGTCTCCGTAAGGATTATCGATCACCAGGGTGAGCGTGCGCCCGGAATCTTCCCGGTAGATCGGCAGAGAGACATAAGAGGCTCCCGGTGTCTTGCCGAAGAAAACTCTCTCCGGCTGCATGGTCTCATAGATCAGCCGGTCGTCTATCAGGATCGTCACATTGGAACTTTTATAAAAAAAGAAAAGTGCCATGTCGTGAGTCAGCGCAGGAAGCTTCTTGGTCACTGTGCAGGTGCCGCTGATATGGGAAAAATCAACGGGGCTTCCATCGGAGGTGGTCCAGCCTTCTGAAAAGTCAATATAATCCGATATTGCCGGCTCATGGTTCTATTTGGGCAGACTGTAGTACAGTACCGTAAAAATCACAGAACACATGATCAGGAAAAACAGTCCACGTGTAATGGAATATGAAGTTTTGTGATTGTTCGTGTTAGTATTCATATGAATTATATTATAGTAATCAGGTACCATAAAAGTCAATGTTTGTGTTGGGCAGATCAATGACTAAAGATAAAAAAAGTTGCAATGGGTGAAAAAGTATGCTATTGTGATTTTGTTGCCGCTTTAGCGCGGTAAAGATTTACTCTGGAGAGTCCTTCCACGGAAAGCAATTTTCATATTTTCGTATAGAAGGCGCCGAAGGTGTACGGCAGTAAAGCTGCCAATCTCTCAGGCAAAAGGACAGAGCATCTATATGCTTATTCCCATTCTCTTCGGAAGAAATCAATCTACGATAGGACGTCACAAGAGGTGACGGAAGGAGAGGGAATATGTTAGACATGATTAGTAACTTTCTGACCACAGTGGATGATTTCGTCTGGGGCATCCCCCTGATCGTCCTCATTCTGGCTACGGGCCTTTTTCTCACAGCCAGACTTCGTTTTTTGCAGATCACGAAGCTTCCCCATGCAATCAAACACTTAATTGCTAATGAAAAGTCGGGCGAAGACGGCGAAGTATCCAGTTTTGCGGCACTGTGTACGGCATTGTCCGCTACCATCGGAACCGGTAATATCGTTGGTGTGGCAACGGCTATTGTAGCAGGCGGTCCCGGAGCTTTGTTCTGGATGTGGATCGCTGCGCTGGTAGGTACGGCTACAAAGTATTCCGAGTGCCTGCTGGCGGTGAAATATCGTGTGGTAGCAGAGGATGGACACATTATCGGCGGCCCCTTCTACTATATCGAAAACGGTATGGGCAAGAGCTGGAAATGGCTGGCGAAGATCTTCGCTTTTATGGGTGTATGCGTAGGATTGTTCGGTATCGGAACCTTTACTCAGATCAACGGTATCACCAGTGCGGTACATAATTTCTTCGATGCAAATAATGCACATACCGTACAGCTCTTCGGCATGGACTATTCCTGGAGCGTGGTGATCTCCGGAATCCTTTTGACCATCTGTGTGGCACTGGTTGTTATCGGTGGATTAAAGCGTATCTCCACCGTGGCACAGGTCATCGTTCCTTTTATGGCAGTGACTTATGTGGTATCCTGCCTGTTAGTATTGATCTTTAATGTAACTGCCATTCCGACAGCTATCGTGACCATTGTACAGAGTGCGTTTGGTATGCGTGCCGTAGCCGGTGGAGCTTTGGGAGCGGTTATCATGGCAATGCAGAAGGGTATTGCGAGAGGTATTTTCTCCAACGAAGCAGGTATCGGTAGTGCACCGATCGCAGCGGCTGCAGCGCAGAACGACTCTCCTGCCAAACAGGGTCTGATCTCAATGCTGGGTACCATCATTGATACTCTGATCATTTGTACCATGACCGGTCTTACGATCGTAATTACCGATTCCTGGAACGTAGGTCTGGACGGCGTGGATGTTACCACCAGAGCTTTCCAGCAGGGGCTGCCTTTTAACAGCTCTATTGCATCCTTTATCCTGATGGTATGCCTGGTATTCTTTGCATTTACCACGATCCTCGGTTGGGATTACTACAGTGAGAGATGCCTGGAATACCTGATCGGTCAGAAGCCGAAGGCGATCAAAGTATACCGTTGGATCTACATTGCCTGCGTATTCATCGGACCCTACATGACTGTTAAGGCAGTATGGACCATCGCAGATATCTTCAACGGTCTGATGGCGATCCCGAATCTGATCGCACTGCTGGCATTAAACGGTGTTGTGGTGGCTGAGACCAAGAAATACCTTGACAATGCCAAGAAAAAGTTTTAAAAAAGTTCTGTAGCCCTATCACGCGGGAAAATCTATATTTTTCTCGGAAGTGTAGAAGTGAGGAACTATATGAAAGATCTTACAAAGGGCAGACCGTCAGTTTTGATACTGACGTTTGCCCTTCCTATTTTTTTGGCCAATTTATTGCAACTTACTTACAGTCTGGCAGATACCCGCATCGTAGGTACTTTTCTGGGAGATAATGCCCTGGCGGCAGTGGGGGCCACGACGACGCTGAGCAATCTGATCGTACAATTCCTGATGGGAATGTGCAATGGCTTTGCTATTATTTCGGCACAGTGCTTCGGAGCGAAGGATATGGACAGATTGCGCAGATCTTTGGGCAATTCTCTGGTGCTTGGCCTATTGGCAGCTGTGGTACTGACGATAGGAGGGCTTGTATTTTTGCAGCCGATCCTCAGATTTCTGAATGTGCCGGAAAATCTGCTGAACACAGCAACACAGTATGTGTCCGTGATCATAGCGGGACTTGTTGTTACTTTATTATATGATGTATTATCGGCGACCTTAAGAGCAATCGGAGATACCGTGACCCCGCTGATCGTGCTGGCAGTGTCGGTGGTGCTGAATATCGGAGGAGATCTGCTTCTGATCGTGGTGCTGCATATGGGAGTGCTGGGTGCCGCAGTTGCTACTGTGCTGTCGCAGCTGATCGCTGTGGTGGTGTGTGCGGTCTATCTGTGGAAAAAGTATGAAATTCTGCGGATACGTGTGGATGATATGAAGCTGCAGGATGCCGGAATGCTCCGCAATATGTTAAGCTCCGGTCTTTCCATGGGATTCATGAGCTCGCTAGTCAATATCGGTACATTGACATTGCAGACCTCCATCAATAAGCTGGGACAGAATATTATCATTGCCCATACGGCAGCCCGCAAGATCTCCGAGATCTTCATGATCATGTTCAGCGTCTTCGGTCAGACAATGGCGACCTATTGCGGACAAAATCTGGGAGCCGGAAAAATCGAACGGATCCGCAGAGGAATCCTGTTGGCAACCGGTTATACCTGCATCTGGTGTACGCTTAATATTGTGACTGCTTATACCATCGGTGACTGGCTGGTATGGCTGGTCACCGGCAGCAAAACTCCGGAAGTGATCTACAATGCCACATTATATCTGAAGGTAGATACACTGTTCTATTATGTGACAGCGGTAATCTGTATTGTGAGAAACTCCATGCAGGGACTGGGAGAACGGATCGTACCGCTGATCTCCAGCTCGTTGGAAATGATAGGGAAAATTGTGATCGCGGCGACGCTGGTTCCCATGTTCGGATACCCGGGTGTCATCGCAGCGGAGCCTATTGTGTGGTTTATTATGATCATTCCGCTATTGATAAAGATACTGCGTATGCCGGTCTGGAAGCAGAAAACTTAACTGTTTCGTAAACAAAAGAGATATTTTCACTTAACGTTAAGGAAAAATGGCCAAATTTAACAATAAAATACTTGTAATTTTGTCGAATTGTATTACTATATGGAAAATGTTACAATGAATTTACCGAGAAAATACTTAAACGTTTTCGAGATGAACCGAATGTGATAAAGTCTTTTACAGAAAGGCAGATGTGGTAAGCATGAAGAAGACAGAGAATAAGAAAACGAAAGTAAAAGGGAACAAAAAGCCATTTTTCACAATTTCGAAAAAGATACTGGCGTTGAGTCTTCTGCCGATGATCATTGTATGTGCACTGGTGGCTACGGTTGGGGCAAAAGCATTAGAGACCGGAATTGAGAAACAGATTGAGCAGTCTCTGCAGATCGTTGGTGTCAGTGTGGATGAAACCTACACGAATCTGTATGAAGGCGATTACACCAGAGATAAGGGAGGCAAGGTGCGCAAGGGCGGCACATCCATTTCCGGGGAGACACAGTTGATCGATGGATTGCAGGAGAAGACAGGCTTCCAGGTGTCTTTTCTGTATGGAAATATGCGTCTGATCACGACATTGACCAAGCCGGAAGGAGGACGTATTAACGGTACGGCGCTGGAAGACGATGTCTATGCACAGATTCAGACTGGGGAGGCTTTGTTCCTGACGGACTGCAACATTTCCGAAGTAGATTATTATGTATATTATCAGCCATTGATCAATTCTGATGGCTCTGTGATCGGTGCCATCGAAGTGGCGACGCCGATGCAGAATGTCAAGGATACAATCTCGATGCAGGTGAAGGATATTATTCTGATCGCTGTGGCATGTGTTCTTGTGGCGGCAACGCTGGTAAGCGTATTATCCCGTAGCATGGTGAAGACCATGAAGAAGACGAAGCATTTCCTAGGCAGGATCGTGAACGGAGAACTGGATGCAGAGCCGGATGAAAAGCAGTGCCGTAAAAAGGATGAACTTGGGGATGTATATCGTATTTCTGTAAAACTGCAAAAAACTCTCCGTTCGATCGTAACAGAGATCAAGGATTCCGCGGACAATCTGACAACATCCTCCAACAAACTGATCAAGATGGCGCAGGATACACAGGAATCCGTGAATGACGTATATCAGGCGGTAGGGGAAATTTCCGAGGGTGCCAGAAATCAGGCTAACGAGACCACGGATGCCAATGAGAATGTGGTACGCATCGGCGAACAAATCGAGTATATCTCCGACAAAGTGAATTCTCTGACGGATTATGCCGGCAGGATGGCAGAAGCGGAGAAAGCATCCGAAGAGATCATGAGGGAACTGAACAGCTCCAACGAGAGCACCAAGGAATCTGTCCTGCGGGTAGCGGAACAGATTACGGATATGAACGGAGCAATTCAGAATATCACCAAGGCAGTATCCATGATTCAGGATATTGCGGACGAGACAGATCTGCTGTCACTGAATGCCAGCATTGAAGCAGCCAGAGCCGGAGAAGCGGGAAGAGGCTTCGCAGTGGTAGCAGAGCAGATCAGTAAGCTGGCTGACCAGTCTAAGCGCTCCGCAACCGAGATCCAGCAGATCATCCAAAATATCATGGAGTCTTCCGGCAGAATGGTGGAGATCATGGGTGAAGTGGAAGCCAACATGAATCACCAGCAGAGCAAGTTAGAGGAGACCGGTGTGAAGACTGCGGCAGTAGCGGATGGTGTGGAGAATTCCCTGCAGCATATTGACGGTATCCGGGAGAAGATGGATGTCTTAGGACAGTCCGGAAGTGCGATCCGTGATGTAGTGGAAGGATTGTCGGCAATCTCCGAACAGAATGCAGCATCCGCAGACAGTACCATGCAGGCGGCTCATGGCATGAGTGATACCATGACAGAACTGATGAATTCTTCTGAGAACCTGTTGGCATTAGCGGATAAGCTGGAAAAGGTACTGGATGTTTTCAAGGTATAAAGAGGGTGCTGGAAGCTGTCCGGCAGGGAGATAACATATAAATGACAGAAAATGCAGTCCGTTTTTCATAGAAAACCGGACTGCATTTTCGTGTGCTTTATTGACGGGGATACCATCATGAATTACAATATAAGGGATGTGAGGAATTACGTTATGAATTTAAGGTCTTTCACCCACTTATAAGCAAGCTCATATGGGCTTAGACTTTTTGACCCTGGCATAATATCATACGGGAGAGAAGGAGAATGCAAATGAAAGAGTTGGAACGAAGTAACCGGGTGGCCATGATAGCACATGGTGTGATCAATGCAAGTATGCTTTTCATTAGCGTGATCGGATTTGTTGAACACACAGTGTCGGTTCCGGTATTGGTAGTGCTGATGCTTCTTGGGATCATACCGGTTCTTGCAGAATTTATTTGTTGGAAGAGGGATCATGCGGCCAAAGCTATAAAACATCTGTCATTGATCGGATTTGCGTTGTTTTATACGGTGCTGCTTTTTACGGCACAGTGCAACATGGTGTATGCATTTGTAATTCCCATGATGTTTGCAGTCATGCCTTATCATGATGTCAAGGCATTTGCACTTATTAATGTGGGGACGGTGGTAGAGAATATCCTGGTGGTGCTCCTGGGAGCCACACAAGGGGGATTTGGCTATCTGGGGCAGGACGCAGGATTTATACAGATTTCGGTAATGATTCTGCTGTGCATTACATCCATCTATGCTACCATATCCAACCAGAAGAACACCGATGAAAATATAGAGAGCATTACAGCTGCGCAGGACCGCGCGGAAGCAACCTTACGTGAGGTCATGGAAATGAGCAGCCGGATGGAGACTTCAGTAGCTGATATCACAGCGGAATTGAATAAACTGGAAACTGCTTTTGACAGTACCAAAACAGCCATGGAGGAGGTGTCTGCAGGTTCCGGGGAGTCTGCAGCGGCGATTCAGCAGCAGACGTCCCAGACGGAGGCTATTCAGGAAAAAGTAAATACTGTGGGTGAAGTGGCAGAGACGATCGGAAGCAATATGGAACATACGATAGAAATGCTGGATGCCGGAAAAGAAGAGATGACAGGTCTGAAGGAGCAGGCAGAGGATTCTGCAAGAAACAGTGAACTGGCGGCACAGAAGCTGGAAACGCTGGATCATTATATGCAGGAGATGCATTCCATCGTGGAAATCATCAGCAAAATAGCTAATCAGACCAGTCTTCTGGCGCTGAATGCCAGCATAGAAGCAGCCAGAGCCGGTGAAGCCGGCCGCGGTTTCTCCGTAGTGGCGACGGAGATTTCGGGAATGGCCACCCAGACAAAGGATGCTACCGGCAACATCGCGGAGTTGATCCAAAATGTATCCGGAGCGATTGGAGAAGTGGTGACGGTCATCCGTCAGATGATAGACGGTATCGGCAGCCAAAGGGAAGGAACGATGCGCGCGGCGGACAGTTTCACGGCAATTGAAGACAGCAGCTATACGATCGTGGATAATCTGGGTGAGATGCTTCAGACAGTAGAAGCTCTGAAAACAGCCAACCAGGAGATCGTGGATTCCATTCAGACAATCTCAGCGACTACGGAAGAAGTGTCTGCCCATGCCAGTGAGACACTGGAAGCGGAAGAGAGAAACAGAGAGATTCTGCAGAAAATTACTGAAAATATGAATTCTATGGTAAAAAAATAAGTAACGGTTCCTGTGACAGAACGGACAGGATAGAAACAGGAGTGACAGAATATGCATGACAACGGGGTGACTTTACAGAAAAAGGTGTTACAGAATCTGGATATACCGTATTCGTATGAACTGGCAAAACGAATGGAACAATACCGGTCACATCCGACACTGGGGTATCGCCCGGCGGGTTCTAAGGCAGAATTTGAGACCGGAGAGATGCTGAAGACAGAAATGGAAAAAATCGGACTGTCTGAGGTTACAAAGGATGCTGTGACGGTAGACGGCTGGGAATTTCATAAGGCAGCGTTGAGCTACACGAATGCGGCCGGGGAGACCGTGTCAGCAGAATTGGGAGCCTATCAGACAACCTTTGTCACCGATGGCCCGAAGGAATTTTCCATGATGTATCTGGGAAAAGGAACGGAGACGGACTATCAGGGAAAAGATGTCAGGGATAAACTGGTATTGGTGGAGATTAACCAGAGAGATGAGTGGTGGATCAATTATCCGGTATACCAGGCACATCTGAAAGGAGCCGCAGCCCTGATCGCAGTGCAGAGCGGCGGCTACGGTGAAATCGACGATGAAGCTCTGAATGCACAGGATATCGCCGGACCGGAGGATGCTCCCGCTTTTTCCATTTCCAGAAAAGATGCGGCAGGCCTGTTGGAGCTGCTGCGTGATCAGGAGGAAATAACGGTCACCTTTGATGCGGAATCCAGGGTGACCAGAAACTGCACGACTTATAATATTGTGGGTAAGATTCCCGGGAAACATCCGGACCGCATGGTGCTTTTGTCTGCACACTATGATTCCTATTTTGACGGATTCCAGGATGACAATACAGCGGTCGCCTTGATGTTTGGTATTGCAAAGGCGTTGCGGGACAGTGGTTTTCAACCGAACAATACCATTGTGATCTGTGCCATGGCATCCGAGGAATGGGGCGTGGTTGATTCCAATTTCGACTGGTCTACGGGAGCTTATGAGCAGATATTTACCGCACATCCTGAATGGGTGGGCAAGGTGATCGCAGATCTGAACTTTGAGCTTCCTGCGTTAGCGCATGGTACCAGAGCGAGGATCCGCAGCTGCTATGAATACGTCAGCTTTCTGGAGGAATATCTGGCGGATCTGCCGAATCTGACGATAGCCTATCCGGAAGAGACAGCAGTGACATCTCCGATCGAGACCTGGTCGGATGATTTTTCCATGGCGATCGCAGGTGTACCATCCATGGTAAATGATTTCACCGGCGGAAGCTTTATGGAGACCCACTACCATTCCCAGTTTGACAACGATGAGTTTTATGATGAACAGGTATATCGTTTGCATCACGAGCTGTTTGCTCTGCTGATCCTGGCGCTCGATGAAACGGCAGTGGTACCGTTGCAGTTTTCACCGGTGGTGCAGCGGATTCGCAAGGGCTTGGAACAGTGTCGGGAAATCTGCTACCGCGCCGATGTGGCGGGGCAGCTGGGAGAGAAAAAACGGGTTTTGCTTGAAAAAATTGAGGAACTGGAGATTTTAAGTGACCGGGCACTTAGAAGATGCCGGGAGGAATATGAAGCGGTAGAGGAATACAACCGTAACTACAAACAGTTGCTTAGAGATGGAAAATACGACGAGGCGGAGGGACTTTTCCGGCAGACCAGACCACTGGAACAGAAGCTGCTTGCAAGGTTCAAACAGGAGCAGGACGCTTTTGTGCGGATTGACTGGTACGGAAATGTGTTGTATCCTCATGAGATATGCAGTGCAAATCTGAGACTTCTGGGCGGAGCGGTGAGAAATCTGAAGGAACAGAGACTTTCCTCCGCACTTCGTAAGCTGTATCAGGTAGACAACAATGCCTATGCCTTTAATTTTGATGAAGAAGTATATAGGCATTTTACGGATTATGTATTCCATCAGCCGAAGGATCGCCTGAAATGGGGTTACGGAAGGCTGCCGGAGCATGAAAATCTATATGGAACGGTCAAACAGCTTCTCCAAAAAGAAAAACAACAGGAGGCGTTGACAGAATCCGGTATGAAGGAAATGGACTACCGGGAAGAAATTGCCAGCCTGGAACATGCATGCAGCAAGCTTGTGGTCAGTCTGATGAATATCATACAGCAACTGGAGAAATCTGTGGCAGAGATATTCGAACTGTAAGGATGGCGAGAGCAGAGCACGGAACGATCCGCAGGCAACAAAGCCGGGGACTGACATCATCATAATAAGGAGATAACAGTAAATACAATTATGGAAAGTGATAAGTTATATCGTGTGCAGAAGGAAGACCTTCCGAAAGTGGAGAAAATGCTGAATCAGTGCTTTGCACACGATCCGTTGTACGAGACGCTGATTCCGGATCCGGAAGTCCGTAAAAATCTGATGCCGGAGCTGTTTAAATGTGACATGGATGAATTTTATGCGACCTGTGAGATCTTCGCAGACAGCGCGGATCTGAACAGTGTATTGGTGGTATCGGATGAAGCGGAGCCGTACAATGTATTTCAGTTCTATTTTACAGAGGCCATGGCTGCTTTACAGACGGATTCCTATCTGATCAAGGAGGATCCTTCGTTAAAGACATTTCGGAATTTTATGAAGGGTGAGGATTATCTGAATTCCAGCTGGACGGATCAGCTGCATCAGAACCAACGGCTGCACATCATTTATCTGGCAGTGGATCCCACCATGCAGCATCACGGAATTGCAGCGGAGCTTCTGGAGGAAGCCATCGACTATGCCCAGAAGCACAAGCTGATGATCTCCCTGGAGACTCATAATCCGAAAAACGTGGAATTTTATGAAAAATTTGGATTCAAGGTATATGGCGTGATGGAAAAGAATTTCCCACTAAAGCAATACTGTCTGATCCGTGAGGTACAGTAATATTGCTGAAAATTTCAGAAAAATCCGGAAACGCAACTGCCGGTTGACAAAATTTCAAGGGCACTTGGTAGTTGTCAACCGGCTCTTTTGTTATGATTTTCCTATGTCGACGATCTATGTGTGCACAAGAAAACGTTAATAAAAGAAGGAGAGAATGAAAATGATCCTGTCAGAAAAAATAATAATGTTGCGTAAGAAATATGGGTGGTCCCAGGAGGAACTGGCAGAACGCCTGGACATTTCCAGACAGTCTGTATCCAAATGGGAGAGCGGAGCCTCAATCCCGGATCTGGAACGTATTGTCAGTATGAGCCAGTTGTTCGGAGTTACTACGGATTACCTATTAAAAGATGAAATGGAAGAGACGGAATTCACCGATGGAATGACACCGGAGATCACAGAGGGCAAAGTGATCACGGTGGAGGAAGCCAATACGTTTCTGGAAGCTACGAAAAAATATGCTGCCCGGATTGCTCCGGCGGTATCCTTATGTGTGCTCTCTCCTGTTGTATTGTTGTGGTTGTTGGGAATGGCAGGTGCCAAAAGAGGAGCGGTTACAGAAAATGTCGCAGGAGGAATCGGTCTCATCGTACTGTTACTGATGGTGGTAGTTGCGGTAGCGGTATTTCTTCTCACCGGAATCCCGTATAATAAATATGAATATCTGGAAAAAGAAAAGCTGACATTGCAATATGGGGTGTCCGGAATCGTGGAGAAAGCAAAAGAAACATTTGCGGGAACCTACCGGATCTGCATAACCCTGGGTGTTGTATTGTGTATTCTGGGAGTGGTACCGTTGCTGGCAGTATCTATTTTTTTCGGGAATAATGGTTATGCGGTAATCCTTGCTACGGATGCTTTGCTTATTGTAGTGGCGATCGCTGTATGGCTGTTCGTGTGGTCCGGTATTATCTGGGGCGGTTATCAGAAATTGCTTCAGGAGGGGGATTATACTGTGGAGAATAAGGCAGTTAACCGGAAGTATGAGCATGTGACAGCAATTTACTGGTGTGTCTGGACAGCGCTTTATCTGGCCATCAGCCTGCCGACAATGCGTTGGGACATTACCTGGGTCGTATGGCCTGTGGCCGGAGTATTGTATGGGGCACTTCTGGCGTTTTTGAAGATAAAGAATCGGAAAGCAGAGCGCGAATAAGCGGATTGCAAGGGGAAATACGGACGGCGTGAATAAGGAGCGGAATATATGACAGTGGTATGCCTTGTGATACTGGCAGGAATTTTCTGGGGAGATTTTTTCTTAAAAAATTATATAGAGTCGCATGTGGACGAGCGGGAAGAACGAGAGATCTGCAGGGGGGGATTTCTGATCCGCAAGCATCACAACAAAGGCATGATGCTCAATGCCGGACAGAAGAGAAGGCGTCTGGTGGCTGTTGTTTCACTGGCGTTTACACTGATATTGACCGTTGTCTTTATCATGAGTCTGGGACATCGAGGCAACAATTTGCTGCGACTGGGACTATCGCTGTTGCTTGGTGGTGCCTTCAGCAATACCTATGACCGCCTTCGCAGAGGTTATGTGGTGGATTATGTGAGCTTCCCGGTGAAATGGCAGGCGTTCCGCAAGATCGTATTCAACTGCTCAGATTTCTGCATTATCATCGGTGCGTTGCTATCGGCACTTGGAATGCTGTAAATTGAGAGTTAGTGAAATACATTGGCAAAATCCACGAACTCCCGGAGCATG
>OGOC01002236.1_pt1 | contig 13124 bp, 9 predicted proteins | sample 1552561 | NCBI WGS metagenome assembly OGOC01 (sample SAMEA2580148, study PRJEB22360) | human gut metagenome | biome: human gut; feature: human-associated habitat; material: faeces | place: Denmark | collected 2008/2010
TTATTACAAAGATGCGAATGCCCAGTTCCTGAGCTGCTTTTAGTTTTTCGGAAAATCCGCCGGAAGCACCGCTCTCTTTGAGGATGACAGCTTCGGGGCGTATTTGCTGCATCAATAGGCGTTCGTCTTCTCCGGTATGGTAGTAACGTAAATATTCTTCGGGGAATCCCTGGTTTCTCGCTGATTCGCGTGAACTTTCACGGTCGAGAATACGGAAATAGCAACGGCTGCTTTCCATCCATAGCGCTTTCAGTTTGCTTATGCTGTTTACTCCTGTCAGTGCCAGTATTATATAGACTTCTTCCTTTTTTATTTGGCGGACAGCGTCTTCATAATTGTCGCACCATACAATGCCTTCATTATTCTCTATACGGGGGTAAATGCGTTCATAACGGATGACCGGAATCTGAAGTATGTCAGCAGTTTCACTGACGTTCCTGTGCAGCTCTTCGGCAAAAGGGTGCGCTGCGTCTATCAGCAGCGAGATGTTCTCTTTACGGCAGAAAGACTCCAGACTATCTTTATCCATGCCACCTTGCAGGCGGATGCCGTTATGCAGAGGAACTTCTTGTTCATTGCCCTTGGTTGAATAATAGAAGGGCTTTCCAGCTTCCTCAAGTGTTTGGACGGCTATGCGTCCTTCGGTTGTACCGCCTAATACTAATATCATTTTTTATTTTCTGAATAAGTGTTTGAATTCGTGTGCATACAGTCGCGACAGTCCTTTGCGATTGCCGATAGCCTCGCCTACGACAATCATGGTTGTCAGGGTCAGGTTATTTTCTTTTACTATCCGTGCAAGGTCTTTCAGCTCTCCCCGGAAGATGCGTTCGTCCGGCCAGGTGAGGTGATAGCATACGGCTACGGGGGTTGTTTCGGGATACTCCTGTAGAAGTTCCGCCTGCACTTGTTCTGCAATGCTTGCGCTAAGGAAGATGCACATGGTGCTTTGCGAGCGTGCCATGAGATGTAATTTTTCCCGTTCGGGCATGGGTGTCCGTCCTTCACCGCGGGTCAGTATGATGCTCTGTACTTTCTCCGGGATGGTGAACTGCGACTTTAAAGCCGCCGCTGCTGCCTGGAAAGAAGATATGCCCGGAGTGATATGATAACTCATGCCGTATCGGTCGAAGTAGTTCATCTGTTCCTGTATCGCACCATAGATGCAGGGGTCACCCGTATGCAGGCGTACGATGAACTTTCCTTGGTCGTAGAACTCTTTCATCAGTGCAAACTGTTCTTCCAAATCCATGGAAGCGGAGCTGCGGACTGTTGCGCCCGGTTTGGCGCAAAGTGTCAGTTCACGAGGCACGAGGCTGCCTGCATAGAGGATGAGGTCTGCCTTTTCCAGCATCGCCCGTCCTCGCACGGAGATAAGGTCAGGGTCGCCGGGACCTGCACCTACAATCTCGATGTGCCCCCGGCGCTGGGCGCAGATGTCCAGGGTGGCGGCTACCGTATAGTTCTCGCCTTTGCATTTCGGCATTATCAGTTGGCTATTTCCGGAGGACAGCAATGCGGCTGCCTCGCTTACACTGGGCGTACCCATGTGCTTCATCACTGTTTTGCTGGGGTGGGGCACGTCCATTGTCGCCAGTTCCTCGGCCGTATAGAAGAAGACTTCGTATTCCTTTTGGAGCGATTTCACTACCGGTTCGTCACGCTTGACGTTAATCGTAGATATGGTTATGATGGATTGCGGGGAGATGTTGTACTCTTCCAGCTTTTCTATAATGCCTTTCACAACTTTTCTCGTGGGGCTTGCCTGCCGGGCAAGTCCGATGCCGACGTGCACCACGCGCGGCACATAGCAGATGGACGGTATGTCCTTTATATAATGTATTCGCGGAGAGACGATCAGTACCAGCTTGAAGCGGGATAATTTGATGTCTTTCATCTGATAGAACACCTCTACATGAGGGGGAAGGTTCGCTTCCATCCAGTCGGTTCCTTTGTCGCGGATTTCCAACAGCAATGCGGTAGGCTGTCCGGTTACAAAAAGGCTGATAGCCTCGTTCATGCACGCCTTCATCTGGTCGTCGGGAGTTTGGGTAAGCCCTGCCAGCAGGTGGGTGGAAGGGCTCACACAGATGGTCGGAGACCAGCCGAAGCGTTGGGGAAGTTTGTCCAATGCCCACAGTCCGGTAAGGTCGCTTTGAGTGGTTATCACGGGTTCGGCTCCCAATGCACCGGCCACTGTCTCGGTCAGTTCGTTGGCTCCGCCGATATGTCCGGAAAGGACGGAAATGGCATGTTTACCTATGCTGTCCACGCAAATTACGGCAGGGTCTGTGTACTTGTCCTTCACGCAAGGGGCGATGGAACGTACGCAGATGCCTAAGGCTCCGATAAAGATAAACGCGTCGTAACGATTGAAATTCTTGACAGTGAAACTGCCGGTCGATTCGATGTGCGTACATCCGCTTTCATAGCGGGGAGTGAAAATCTCCGCTTCGGGAAATTCTTTGAGCAACAGCCGGGCGGAAGCCATTCCGGTTTCCGAAACGAGCATGATGGCCGTCTTTATGTGGGATGTTTCTGTTTTCATACAGGTTATTTGTTTTTATAATGAATATAGCTTGTCTTGTTATTTTATGAAAGTGTTGCTTTCATGATTTCAATAGGGTTATAATCATTCAGTGCGATGCGTGCTGACGGATGCAGTATCAGCCCGGCGGCTCCGGCTCCTTCCATGAATACTTTTTTACTGTCTGCCGATACGGAGTTAAAAACGATACAACCGTCGGGCTGTAACGCTTCCTTTATCTTCATCAGCATTTCCGGCAGATGTCCGCCGTGCCCGCCTATGAAGACGGCATCGGGACGGGGGAGAGTATCGGTCGCCGTTTGCAGGAAATCGCCTGTGATTGCCGTAATGCCCGGCGTACCGAAGCGGCGGCTGTTGATATTCATCAGTTCTTCGCCCTCGGCACGTACCTCAAAGGAAACGACCGTGAGGTGAGGGAATTGCAGCCGGGCTTCAATGGAAACCGACCCGGTGCAGAAACCGATATCCCAGAATACACGGCGGTGGTTCAGTTCCAGCGCTTGTAACGTAAGCAGGCGGATAGGTGCTTTGGTTATCATACGGGTACGTCCAAATGTGCGAATTGCTCGTCGGGGATACCAAAAGGGCGGGCTTCGGGAAAAGAGGTGGCGCAAAGCAACAGGTTGTTGGGATGCTCGAATCCGCCTTGCATTGCTTCCTGTAGTGTCATGTGGCGGATGCGTTCTTTTTCGGGGTTGCCAAGATGCTCGCCTACATACATGGTGTAACGGTCGTATCCGTATTCCAGCATGCGGGCTGCGATTGTGGCGGGCGTATGTTCCCGGTCGGTAAGGATGCCTATCTTGGGAGCGCGTTCAATCAGGGCGCGGTCGAATTCATTCCAGGGACGTCCCGTCAGCGAAACGGTTCGCATATCGTCATAAGGCATTACGAGGCGGTGTGCTAATGTTTGGAGAGAATTGAAAGAGGGGTATAGCTTGATTTCAGCATCCGGCAATTTCCGTTTCACCGTATTGGCAAAGCCGAAGAACAGCGGGTCGCCCGAAGCGAAAACGATAATTTGCCGGGGGACGGCATCCGTTTGTCCGTATCCGTTACTGCTGAACACTTTCTCATATTGTGAGAATACGTTGTCCAATGGTACGGTAATGGAAATCCATTCCGCATCATCCGGCAACAAGTTTCCGACAATTTCTTTGTGCCGCACTCCCCCCGAAAATACTTTCCCGTGCCGTATGTGTTCCAATACTTCCGGCGGAAAGAAAGGCGTCCGGTTATCGTCCGTTCCTATAATGATAAATTTTCGTTGTATAACCATTCACTTACCACTAATCGTTAATTCTTAATCGTTGTTTCACACGTCTCGTCCCGGTCGTAACTGTTCCGCATCATTGTAGCACAAAACGGCGTTTACTAATGTTGCAGCAAGGTTGCTTCCGCCTTTGCGTCCTTCTACAATTATTTTAGGGATGGCGGTGAAAGGCTTTGTCATGTGCTTGGACTCCTGTACGTGTACGAAGCCCACCGGAGCGGCGATAATCCCAGCCGGATGCGCTTTTCCTTTGCGTATAAGATCGCATAGTTCCATTAATGCTGTCGGAGCGTTGCCGAATACAAAAAGGGCGTCTGGATGGTCTTCAACGGCAAGGCGTGTGCCCGCTTGTGTGCGGGTGATGCCTTTCTCCGTTGCCATTGCTGCGGTACGGGGATCGCCGAGATAGCATTTCACCTTTACGCCCAAACGTTCCAAAGCTCCTTTACGAATGCCGCTGGCAGCCATTGTCACGTCGGTAACGATGGTCCGTATGCGTTTCCCGATGATACCTTGATATAGTGTTTCCACTGCTTTTTCGTCTGTGTGCAACAGCTTTTCCATTTCAAAATCTGCGGTGGTGTGGATGGCGTGTAGCAACGCCCATTTATGGTCGAGGGGAATGTCCCGGTTCCTGAGCTCTTTCTCGATGGTACGGAAGCTCCGTATCATGATGTCCTGCCCTTTACTAGCTCCATACTGGGTATTCCCGGTCGCAACCTCCTCCCGGTAATATCCCCGCGGAGTAATCATCGTACCGTTCCATTCGTACGATTGCGAGTTGCCTATCAGTACTACGGTAAACATATCCGTCTTTTCGGGGTCGAACGCTTCCAGCGTCGTTATGTGCACTTCCTGTTCGGGACGCCCTGCCTGGCGTACATAGCCTACGGGGGTCTGTGGTGAACGTCCTTCTTGCAGGAATAACTCTTTCAGCCGGTAAAGTTGCCAATAGCGGCCTTCACTTTTGGGATTGTAGACGGCTGTCACGAAATCGGCTGCGGCAGCGGCAATGATACGTTTCTCGATGCGTTCCCACGGGGTCATCAGGTCTGAGAGGGAGATAACGCAGAAGTCATGTCCCACAGGAGCTCCCAGCAGGGAAGCCGCTTTCTGGAATGCGCTGATACCGGGCAGGGAAATAATCTCTGCGTTACTGTTCCGTTCCCGCTTCATTTCATACACAAGCGGCGTCATACCGTAAATCCCTGCATCGCCCGAACTGATGACGCACACCGTTTTTCCCTGCTCCGCCAGCTCGAAAGCTTGCTCGGCGCGGATACGTTCGCGTTTCATTCCTGTATCTATACATTCCGTATCGGGGCGCAGGTACGGAGTGACAAAGCGGAAATAGTATTTATAGCCCACCACTGCATCCGCTTCCTGTAAAGCGGCAACAACAGCGGGTGTTATGTCTTGCTTATTGCCCGGACCGATGCCGGCGATGATTATTTTGGGTTGTTTCATTTGCTATCTGACTTATTGCTGTCTGTTCTGCAGAGCATGGTAAGTGTTACGCCTGCAGTTCACAAAGATACATTCTATTTATCACATTATGGCATGAAAAGGTGACTTTCTCACTCGTTTTTTTCCCCTGCCGCATATACCGCTTTCTTTTCCATGATGCCCTGTGTGCGGTGCTTCAGTCCGAAGCGGATATGGTCTACGAATATCTTTTGTATTTCAGGGATTTGCCCTAAACCTTCCATGCGCACATGAACGGTATAACCTTCTTTTTCAAGCATCTCCCGCCATTCTCCGGCAATATCGTTTTTGGCGTGGTCGCCGGCTACAAACATAAAAGGAACGAGTGTCACACTCTTTGCTTTGGCCGCTTTCAGTTGTGCCAACATGGTTTCAAAGGTGGGATAGCCTTCGATGGTCCCCACATGGAAGTTACCGAATCCGGCTACTTTCAGCATATAGTCCATCTGACTGTATGTAGCAGTACCGGGCGTATAAGTGCCATGCCCTACCAATACGAAGTGTTCTTTACCCTTTTTCTTTGCACTCTGCTGCACCGAAGCATTGAGGCGTTGTCCTAAAATATCAGTTACTTTTTCCGCATCTTCCACCGAATAGAGTAGGGGAGTGCCTACGCGTATCTCCTTGAAGAAAGGCAGTACGCTTTCCACATCACGGCGGAGCGACTCCATTTCCACACCGTCAATGATATTGGTACTTTGCACAATAATGTGTGTGTAGCCCTCTCCACGCAGTTGGAGTAGCGCATCCAGCGGGGTATTTTTGACAACGCCGCGTGTCTTGAGGCGGCGTATGATGATGCGCGAAGTATAGGCTTCGCGAAACTCCAGGTCGGGAAAAGCCTTGCGTGCTTGGGCATTGATAGCATCAATCGTCTGCGTACGTGTATCATCGTGCGTCGTGCCGAAGTGTACCATAAGCAATGCGGCCTTTTCGCCAGGTTTCATGCTTGCAAGCATATCGCTCGACACGAAGTTTCCCCCTTCGTGAGCGGAGCAGAAGAGAGAAATGGCAAGGAGCAGGGAAAGGAGAGATGTTTTCATAAATAAAAGTAATTACTGTTTTGTAAAAATGATTGCTGTTTTTTTATTTCTTAAACCGTACCGACAAACTCACGTATACCGAGCGTCCCGGGCTGAGCGTGGAGAAGTTATTGTTCCAGGGGCGGTCATCTTTCTTGTCGAAGATATTCTCGATACCTACGCCCGGTTCCAGAACCACGGATTGCAGATTGAAGGTGTGGCGGGTATTCAAATCCCATTGCTGGAATTTGGGAGCGTAACCGTACGTTTGCGAGTAGCGTTCGCCTTGCAGGTGTCCGTGCACGTTTACGTTCAGGCGGTAGAAGCTCCAGGCGTGTTCCCACTGGCCGTTGATGTTCCCCATGTGCCTGACGCTTTTGTCTATGGGCGACACTTTGTAACTGCCGTCGGCTTGCAACTGCTTGGCCTCGGTGTCCATGTACGTGTATCCGCCGCCTGCCCTGAAGCCCGCGCCTAGGTTCAGGCTGGCGTTCAGGCTGATGCCTTTGGTCTTGGCTTTGTCCACGTTGTCGCGCTGACGTATCTCGTCGAAGGTGGCGTGCTTGTCGTCCAGTCCCATGTCGTGTATCTCCTGATCGGAGAGGGTGCGGTAGTTTATCATGTCGCGGATGTTGTTGATGAACCCGGTGACGGACACGGAGAGCCGGCGGTAGTTGTACTCCGCATTCAGCGAGTAGAAGTTGTTCTTTTCTGGTTTCAAACCGATGTTGCCCGTGGTGTAGCGGTTGCTGGTCTTGGATTCGTCGGTGGCGTAAAGTTGCGACAAGGTAGGCGTGCGGAAGCCTGCCGCGTAGGCGGCACGCAGGTTCAGTCCGCCGAGCTTGTACATCAGCGATACGTTGGGAGTGGCATAATTCTTGAAGTTCTCGTTGTAGATGTAGCGTATGCCCAGTACGGCTTGCAGGTTCAGGGGCAGCTTTATTTCATCCTGTGCGTAGAAAGCGAGGGTGTACATGTGGCGGGAGTCGATGTTGTCCGATTCGCTCTCCAGCCCCTCGTTTACGTATTCTACGCCGGCAGACAGTTTGTTGCGGCTGCCCAGGCGGAAAATACCCTTGATGTTTCCGTTGTAGTATCGCACTTGTTTGCGGGTCACCCGGTCGCCCGGCAGATAGTTGCCCGACTTCTTGAAGTACATATAGTTCGACGAGTAATTGTCCGAGTAGAACTCTGCATCGATGTAAGCCGAACGGTTTATCATGTACTTCATGCCGGCGCCATAGGTATAGGTCTCGTGTTTCAGATTGTAGGTATAGGCGTCTTTCTGTACGAACTGGCCTTTACTTTTGGCATAGTAGGTGGCGTCCTGCGGACGGCGGGTTTTGTTATCAAAATAAGTACCGCGCGCGTAGAACGATAGTTTGTCTGTGGCATTGAACACGAAACGCTGGTTTACGGTGTTGGAGTAGAAGCCTACGGAAGTAGGGCGTCCCGTTTCGTAGCCGTTCTCGTCAATGTTGTTGTTCTGCCAGCTTCCTGTCTGACGGCGCTGGTAGGAAGTATAAGAGGAGAACTTGCCTGCATTGACATCGGCATTGACGCTCTCCGTCAGTCGTCCCTCACCGGAGTAGTGAGTATAGCTGGATACGTTCACGGTGTTCCGGGCATCGTCCGTGATGATGTTGATAACACCGCCTATGGCATCGCTTCCGTATAGGGCGGATGCCGCGCCGTTCAGTATCTCGATGCGCTTGATGTTGGCCACGTTGATGCGCGTGTAGCGGTCTTCACCAGCCAGACGTCTGCCGTTTTCCAATATCAGTATGTAGTCCTCGTTGATGCCGTTCAGGCTCATGGTAGTGCCCATGCCGTTGGTGTAGGAAGAGATATTGGGCGTCAGCTTCACCAGCGCTTCTTCCAGCGTAGATACGTTGGCGCTGCCTATTTCTTTGGCTGTGATTACGGATACGGGAACGGGGCTGTCTGTCATGCGGCGGTGCGTACCGGTTCCGGTCACTACCACCTGGTTTAAATTGTTATGACTTTCCGTCATGCGTATCACGACGTCATTTACACTCTTTGAAGTGGAATACCGTTGCGGTTCATAATTGAGATGTGATACTTGCAGGGTTTGTTTGCCATCAGGCAATCCCTTGATTATAAACTCTCCTTTTGCATTCGTAGTTCCCCCCTGCAGACTATGGTCCACCCGAATATTCGCTCCGACAACAGGCTCTCCGGTTTCAGAATTCAACACACGCCCCTTGATTGTAACCTGAGCGGACACAACACAACATACACCGACCAACATGGTGGTCAAAATAAGTTTTTTCAACATTTTGTGATTATGCTTAAATTTCTATAGTTTATGTTCTTAGCCCCGAGAACAAGTTAACTATTGTTTCTTCCTTAGGCAGGTTTCCTGACTTCATCCTGAAAGTTCGCCTTCCCGTGCATCCGGCACAGTGGCAGTAGTAAAACTTTCAATAGATGGATGTTACAGTAGCGGGCACTGCTCCGGATTCACACCGGATTCCCTTTTATGTTCAATCGGACGATTGAAAACATCACCTAAAGTGCTGCAAAATTACTACATTTAATTTGTATCTCATAACATATCTAAAAATATTTTTAGTAACACGAAATTTACACTACCTCTCAAGAAAAGAAACTGATTATTATTGTACTTTTGCAACATTACCTCAATTAATTATTTTCAGGATGGAAAAGAGCGTTCAGACAGCAATCATTTTAATTTCCGAGTCAAGTCTGCCCATAGCCAGGAATATAAGCAGAGAGTTAGCAGAATCCGCCATATACCTCAAAGGAGAAGCAGAGGGATGCGAAACAATCACCTCGTACAGCGGATTTATGAAAGAACATTTTTCCGATTTTAAAGCAATCGTTTTTATCGGTGCACTCGGCATCTGTGTGAGAAGTATTGCTTCCTGCATCCGGAACAAATATACCGATCCGGCAGTGATTAACGTTGACAGTACCGGACGTTTCGTTATCTCCGTACTGTCCGGACATATCGGAGGCGGCAATGAACTGACACGAATCGTTGCGGGAATCACCGGAGGGGAAGCCATCGTCACCACCCAAAGTGATAATCAACAGTTGTGGGCGCTGGATACGTTTACCTCCCGTTACGGATGGAGAACTTCGGCAACACCGGCTTCCATGAATCAGGCTATTTTTCAGTTTGTGAATAAACACAAGACAGCCCTGCTGCTTAGTGTCAAGGATAAAGGAACGGCCGAACTTGAACAGAGCTGTCCGGAACATACAGATATCTATTATAGATTGGAAGAAATACCGCTGGCCGAATACCAATTACTCATCACTGTTGGTCCGTGGGAATATGACGCTCCTATCCCGACACTGCAGTTCTATCCGCCCGTGCTTCATATCGGGGTAGGCTGCAAAAAAGAATGTTCTCCACAAGGAGTCTGCATTTATATGAAAGATGAATTATTGCGACACCATCTTTCTCCACTTGCAGTGAAAAGCATTTCAACGATTGAACTGAAAAAAGACGAACCGTTGATTGCAGAATTACATACGCAGTTCTCAAACAGTGAACTACATATTTATAAAGCCGAAGAACTGGCAGATATCAGCGTTCCGAATCCCTCCGAAAAAGTGAAAGAAGTGACAGGCGTTGATGGGGTGGCCGAAAGTTCTGCTATCCGTGCCTCCGATTACGGCAGATTGTTGATGGAAAAGCAAAAAAGAATACTATCCGAAGGAAATAATTTCACCTTTGCCGTAGCACTTTCTGCTGATAGTGACCGCAACAACGGGCATATCGAGATTGTGGGGGCCGGTCCGGGCGACCCGGAATTGATTTCTGTAAGAGGCAAGAGAATGCTGGAAAAGGCAGACCTCATTCTTTATGCCGGCAGTCTGGTGCCCCGCGAACTGACGTATTACGCCAAACCGGGCGCTACCGTTAGAAGTTCGGCAGACATGACATTGGAGGAACAATTCACCCTCATGAAGTCTTTCTATGACAAGGGATTGTTTGTGGTACGTCTCCACACAGGTGACCCGTGTATTTACGGAGCTATTGCCGAACAGATGGCATTCTTCGACCAATACGGAATGAGGTATCACATCACTCCCGGCATTTCTTCTTTTCAGGCCGCAGCAGCCGCCCTCAAATCACAGTTCACCATTCCTGAAGAAGTGCAAAGCATTATCCTCACACGTGGAGAGGGTCGGACACCGATGCCCGAGAAAGAAAAACTTCATTTGCTGGCGCGCTCGCAAAGCACGATGTGCATCTATCTAAGTGCTGCTATTGTGGAGCAGGTACAGGAAGAACTCTTGCAAGCCTACTCTCCCGAAACGCCCGTAGCTGCCTGCTACAAACTCACTTGGAAAGAAGAAAAGATATATCGCGGCAAGCTGAAAGATCTTGCTCAAATTGTCCGTGACAACCATCTGACTCTTACTACCCTGCTTGTAGTCGGTAATGCCATCGACCACCGGGAGGGATTATCCAGACTATATGCTGATGAATTCAAACATCTTTTCCGCCCATGATACTGATTTTCGGAGGAACGACGGAGGGACGCACTGCCGCTGAAACCCTCGATGAAGCAGGACAACCCTTTTATTATTCCACACGTGGCACCCTTCAGGAAGTCACGTGCAGAAATATGACGCGACTGACCGGCAACATGGATTCAGAAAAAATCATTTCTTTCTGCCGTGAACACGACATCCGATTAATAATAGATGCCGCCCATCCATTTGCGCAACAACTCCACCTGAATATCTTCCTCGCGGCAAAAGAATTAACGATCAAGGTAGTACGTCTGGAACGTATCTATCCGGAATTATCGGAGGAAATCATTTGGTGTGATGACTTCGAAGATGCCGTCGCCCGTATGAAACAGGACGGTATAGAGAAACTACTGGCTCTTACCGGCACTCAAACTATTACCAAGCTACAAGGTTTCTGGAAAGAGCATGACTGTATCTTTCGGGTTCTGGAACGGTCGGAATCCGTAGATATTGCCATAAAGGCAGGATTCCCCAAAGAAAAACTGATTTTCTATCAACCCGAAGAAGATGAATCACTCCTTTTTAAGCAACTTTCCCCGCAAGCGATTATCACAAAAGAAAGCGGCAGTTCGGGAGGCTTCATCGAAAAAATAGAAGCTGCTCTGAAAAACGGAATCAAAATTTATGTGGTCCGCCGTCCTCCCCTGCCCGAGGGTTTTATTACAGTAAATGGGAAATACGGATTGAGACGGGCTGTTGAACTAAATGTACCGGGATTTTATGCCCTAAGAAGTGGATTCACTACCGGAACCTGCGCAACAGCCGCAGCCAAAGCCGCTTTACTTGCATTGACAGAAGAATGTTTTGAAGAAAAAACGGAAGTGACATTACCGGATGGAGAAAGGGTCGTCCTACCTATATATAAGGTAGAAAAAACGGATGAGAATACCGCCACTGCCAGTGTCATCAAAGATGCCGGAGATGACCCGGACGTTACCCACGGACATCAGATTGTAGCCACTGTATCTTTTTCCGATTCTCCCGGCATACATTTCCTGCAAGGAAAAGGGGTGGGAAAAGTCACACTTCCCGGATTGGGATTAGCCGTCGGTGAACCTGCCATTAATTCGACTCCCCGGAAAATGATCGTCAATGAACTATCCTTGCTTTATGGAGGAGGGCTGGACGTAACTATCAGCGTTCCCGAAGGAGAAACACTGGCTCTGAAAACATTCAACCCGAAATTGGGAATTATTGGAGGGATCTCCATTATCGGAACTTCGGGTATTGTGAAACCTTTTTCTTCGGAAGCATTCGTCGATGCCATACGCAAGGAAGTGGAAGTGGCCTATGCAATTAATGCGGAACGATTGGTTATCAATTCCGGAGCCAAAAGTGAGAAATTTGTCCGGAGCCTCTATCCGAATCTCCCTCCACAGGCTTTTGTGCATTACGGAAACTTTATCGGAGAGACATTAAAAATAGCAGCAGAGACTGGTTTTCAAAAGGTAAGCATGGGGATTATGATAGGAAAAGCGGTAAAACTGGCAGAAGGACACTTGGATACTCACAGCAAGAAAGTCATAATGAACAAAGACTTTTTAAAAGAAATAGCTATTCAGTGCAGCTGTTCAGATGAGACTTTAGCATTGATCGAACAAATGACGCTTGCCCGCGAACTATGGGGAATACCAAACAAGAAAGATAAAGAAATTTTGTTCAACAAGTTGGTACAACTATGTCATATACACTGTACACCACTTTTTCCCAAAGGAGAGCTCGCCATTTTATTAATCAATGAGACTGGGGAGATTTCATATCAATTTCACTCTACCCTATTCTAAATCTATTATTGACAGGTTTATTTCTATACGGTTTTGAAATAAGTCAAGTCATAAAAAATAAGTTGAAATATAATCCCAGCGAGCATCTACTAGAGAATTAAAAAGTGAAAATTTGCTGTCACCTGTCACATGTTTGTATTTAAACATCTGACAATGAATGAGTAGTGGTGTGACGGCAGCATGTGACAGCACAGTGACAGTACTTTTGCTGTCACATGTTCTCCCACGATTCTTTCTTCTCTTCCTTTTCTCTTTCCTGAAAATCACAACCTGTATAGCTTCATATTTTTTAGTCATAGGAAAACATTCGTTTCATACCTTCAAACCATTGGTTTCATGGGATGGAACTTTAGTTCCATAAGCTTGAAACTCTAGTTCCAATTGCTTGAAACCATCAGTTTCAAGGCTGGAAACTCTAGTTTCTCTTTGTTGAAACTTTAGTTTCAAACAAAGGAAACTTGCTTGGAACTTGCTTC
>OGOC01002245.1_pt1 | contig 13085 bp, 9 predicted proteins | sample 1552561 | NCBI WGS metagenome assembly OGOC01 (sample SAMEA2580148, study PRJEB22360) | human gut metagenome | biome: human gut; feature: human-associated habitat; material: faeces | place: Denmark | collected 2008/2010
GTATACCGTAAATGGCCCGATGGTAAGAAGTTCATTTTTCATCGGTTTCCTCCTGTTATCTCATTCTTATTTCCGTCATGATCTTCGCTCCCGTATGCGGACAGAAAACACTCCAGCAATGCAGCATTGGCCCGGTCATTCAAGGCGCTGTTTCCAGATTCTGCTACATCACATTCACCACAGATATCCACGCCCAGGATTCCCTCTGCACATATTTCTCTGACTCTCTTCAGACATTCCAGCATCGTATTCAGGCGCATATCCCCCTGGCTCCAGTTCGTGTCCGCATCATCCTTGCAGAGAACATCTTTATCCACAGAAATGTACAGCGGCAGCTTTCCCACATGCTTGCTTACAAACGCACACACCTGCGCCTCTTCCATTTCCAGAAGCTTCTCTCTGCTCAAGAATTCCACCTTTTCCTGAATCTCCGATTCCACTCTGGAAAAAGCTTCCTCATCCGGGCCGATCAGGATCACCCTTTTAAGCAATGGAAGTTCCATAACAGAATCGTAGATCCATCCTCCGCAGGAAAGCAGACCTCCGAATGCCGGCGGCTGCATATCCGTGTGATTGTCAAATACAAGAAGCGAGAAAGGCTCCGATATCTTTTCCAGCCAGATCCTTGTCATATAGTGATAGTTTCCGGAATCAATAAAATGGATCTCTCCGGAAGAATAAGGGGCAATGCGGCTGCGAATGGCATTCATCGCATCCTCATCGCAGTAGCAGTTAGTTCCGGGAATGTCCCTGGCCTCCACCCGGGATACTTCTTTTCCCCTCCAGAACTGCTGATCCTCATATATTCCGGAAAAATCCATCATCAGAATCTTAATATTTTTATCTGTATTTTTCATGTGCACATCTTACCACGGAATGGCAGATGATGCAAGAGAAGGGTCAGTCCTTCCACTCTTCCAGTTCTTCATCGGAACCGTCCAGAAGATCCTTCAGGCTGCCGGTTTCCGCCTGGTCTTTGCCTACAGCCCAGAGCTTCATCTCCACATTCTCCGGTTCTTTTTCCCATCGGGAATTCTTCTGCTTTTGCTCTTCTTCCGGTTCTGTGGATTCTTCTGTCTCTTTTCTGTCCGTAGAATATCCGTCTGTATCCTGTGCCGTCATAGCCGTTGTAGTTTCTTCTGTAGTTTCTGTTACAGGTTTACTCTCTTCCTCCTGATCCTTCTCTTTTTTTCGGAAGATTCCACGTCTGGACTTTTTCTCCGGTTCCGTTTCCATTGCTTCAACCGGTGTACTCTCGGCCACATTGTCTGTTGGATATTCTGTTCCACTCCCACTCTGCAACTCATTTAGCTCATTTTCATCCTGCGGTTTTGTATCATCTGGCATATCCATATCTGCTGTTTCATTTACAGCATCTGAACCAGCCTCTTCCTTCTCTGCCTCCGCTTTTTTCGCGATTTTTCGAAGTCCCAGCTTCATAATAATAAAAAATATGATATCCGCAGCTCCGTCACACACCAGCACCCAACCGGAAAAGATCAACAGCGTCATGATCTTTGGAAATCTTCCAAACAACATCACAATTCCAAGTGCAATAAAAACAAGACTGCCGATCAGAAGCACACTCCATGCACCGCGTCCACCTTTTTTCAGAAGAAAAGCACCTTTAAATTTCCACAGACTGTCAACCAGTACAAATGCACTGAGCATCCATGGAAGCAGCTTGATCACGATGGAAGGTGTCATAAAAAGGAACACGCCCAGCACGAAAACAACTACACCGCTTAAAAGATCCATGATCGTAGCAGTTGCTTTTCCACGTATGTAAATATAGATATGATAAATGCCAGCTCCGATGAGGATCAGCCCGAATACTACTTTGCAGATCACGTCCACCGTCTGCGTGGGGATCAGGATCAGGCAAAGTCCCAGCAGTATATAAAATACTGAGGAGATGATCTCACCCTTCAGAATGTTGTTGATTTTTTCACCCATGTTCCTTCATACCTCCTCTGTTATTCCAACAGTATAGCTCTTTTCCACTGGTCAGTCCACCCTGAACCGTCAAAAAAATTTCTTTTTTCCAGAAAAATATTCTTATAATTCAATACAGCCTGAAGGATTTTTCCGGCGGCATTTCACCGCGTTCCTTCAGGCTGCATTTTACTTTTTATGTTTCTTCTTTTTTGTCATAAGACCACCGATCCGTCCGGTTTCTTTTGCAGAGAGGCTTTTCCACCCGTCTTTGATCACTTTATCCAGGACTCCCATCTCATCGGCAATCTCGTATTTCAGTTTTTCTGCCTGGGAAAGTTTCCCCTCCAGGTATGCCTTTACTTCTTTCTCCCTGTTCATCTTCCACACTCCTCATCTTTTTTATGGAGTATGAACAATTTCCGGAGAAATTATGCATTCTGAAAAATATGTCCGTCCTTTACGGATGCTGTCAGCTTTAATCCGGGATAATGATGGCCGCAATGATATACGCCAGGATTCCGGCTCCACCCATCAGCGTGATGATCACCCATACCAGCCGGACAAGAGTCGGATCGATATTAAAGTATTCCGCAATTCCGCCGCAGACACCACATAACATACGGTTTACTGATGATTTATAAAGTTTTTTGTTGCTCACAATGCTTCCTCCTTTAATCTTCTTCAAATTCAACCTGAACGTTTCCCATTCCGCAATCCAGTTTTATATTTTTTACGGCAGCTTCATTTGTGATCTGTTTATTTCCGGAAGTAATGGATGTTTCCAGAGAATCATCCACCTCCAGATTTCCAAGACCACATTTCAGCTCATAATTATACTCAGTAGCTTTTCCTGTAAGTGTAAGCTCCATATCTCCCATACCACAGCTTCCTTTTAAATTCTCCACCTGAAGTTCACTGATGTCGGCAGTTCCCACTCCGACTGTAAAATCTGCTTCCTTTATATCCAGGCTGCTGGAATTTTCAATGGTTCCGGCCCCCACATTTACTTCCATCTGCTCCGCTTTAAAATCACCATCCAGTTCGATGGTTCCGGCTCCCATCTGAAGTTTTATCTTCTGAAAGCTTAAGTTTTCCGGGCAAAAAATTTCTATGGAACGGTTTCTCACTTTTTGATTGCTTGCAATTCTCAGACTACCGTTGTTATTGCTGATCTGAATGCGATTGTGATCCTTCCCTGAAACTTTCACCTGGACTTTATCCTCATTCCATGTTTTCAAAACCAGTTCTTCGTATCTCAGATCACAGAAAAGGTCTGACACAGCCGAGGCCTCATATACTTTCGTATATGCGGAACTGTCTGCACTGTCTGCCAGAACGCCCTTCTCAGTTACCGCGCTCTCTGCAGCTGCCTGAAAATCGTCCTCCTGCTCATCCATATCTTCCTCGGAATCTTCCACTTCCCAGCTGTTTTCATGATCCAGAACACGAAGCACCTGCGTGATTCCATGATCCAGAACACTCACATCTCCCATAGTCGCTCCCATGGCAGCTCCGCCGGCAGTAAGTCCCAGGCCTGCTACACCGAATACCGCTGCAAGGATCAGAATTACCTTCAGAAAACGTTTCATACTTTTTCCGCCTTTCTTCCATTCAGGAGATTACTGCAGAATCCTGTAAATTTCCGCAGGATCGCCGGCAGTATCTTACCTGTGAACCACACCGTCAGTGCCAGTAACAAAAGTCCAAGTGCCATCATCAGAAATCCGATACCGATAGTCAGGATCCCGGCCGACGGAAGAGATACCACCATGGCAATTCCAACAGCAATACACGCAACTGCACCGATTACAAGAATGATCGATCCCGCTCCCGCAAAAAATGTCAGCAGGAAGGGCAGTAACGCCAGTGTCACCAGAATCCCCAGTGCTCCGCCAAACAATCCTTTAATCAAAGGAGCCGCAAAAACAAGAACGATCAGCGCAAGGATGATCCCTGCCTTATTCTGCTTCTTCTCTGCATGATAGCCACGCTGGGCCCGACTTTTCCTGCGGTTTTCGGCACTTCCTGTATCATGAGGCTCTTCTTCCTGTCCATCTCCGCGTACTGTTATTTCTGTGTACTGATCTGGCATCTCCCCGTTCTCTTTCACACGGGTGTCCTGATATCCGTTCTCTGTGTATTCCCCGTAATCTTCACTGTTCTCCTGAAGATCTGCCTTGATGATCGCGGCAACCTTCCCCGGATTTCCCAGTTCCCGGATCACTTCTCCTTCATTCTCCGGACCTGCATCATCAAAATATCCTTCATAATATTCCAGTGCCTCCTGTCTCTCCGCCTCTGAAATATCGGAAAGCAGCCGTTCAAGCTGTTCCATAAACTGCTTTCTGTTCATAATTATACTCCCTCCTCAAACATCCTGGTAATCTTGGATGAATAGATCTCCCATTCACTTCTGTAAAGATTCAGCTGCGCTGCGCCCTTATCTGTCAGCTTATAATATTTCCGGTTTCTGCCTGCATATTCCATATTGTAGGCTTCCAGGCATTCATCCTTCTGAAGCCTTCGAAGAACCGGATACAGCGTGGATTCTGAAACTTCCAGAACACTTCGCACATCCTGGGTGATCTTATACCCGTAGGTACCGTCCTTCTCTCTGGAAATAACAGCCAGGACAATCGCATCCAGGAGGGCTGCTCCTGTATTAAATACCATCTGCTCACCTCTCTATGACCTGTAAAATGGACATTCAACTTCCACCTTACTACATGCTCATGAAACGCGATGGCGTTTTTCATTCACATGATAAGCCATGTAATATTGTTCTGTGAATAATACTATATATCGTATAATATAGTTTTGTCAATAGTATTTAGAAAAATCCTTTCATCCTTTATAATATTTTCAGCAGTTTGAGATTGATATTATGGAGGAAATTATGACAGATTCAGATAAAATACAGACATTACCGCTTCCTTTTCTGGAGCGTATGAAAGAAATGCTTGGAGATGATTATGACGCTTTCCTTGAAAGCTACGAAAATCCCCGCACCTACGGTCTACGTGTAAACACCGCCAAGCTCTCCTGCCAGGATTTTCAGGCGCTTTCCCCTTTCCCTATCCGGCCGATCCCGTGGATCAATACCGGATACTTCTACGAGGAGGAAAGCCGCCCTGCACGATGTCCTTACTACCAGGCGGGTCTTTATTATCTCCAGGAACCAAGTGCCATGACACCAGCTTCCAGGCTTCCTATCGAACCTGGAGATTTTGTCCTGGATCTCTGCGCAGCTCCCGGAGGAAAAGCCACTGCCCTGGGGGCAGCCTTAAATGACACCGGATTTCTCCTTGCCAACGATATCAGTACTTCCAGAGCCAGAGCCCTTCTTAGGAATCTGGAGCTTTTTGGCATGAAAAATATGCTCGTCACCGACGAAAAGCCCGCCAAACTTGCCCAGCGTTTTCCTGCTTTCTTCAATAAGATCCTTCTGGACGCTCCATGCTCCGGGGAAGGCATGTTCCGAAAAGAGGAAGCACTTGCCCGTGACTGGACCCCGGGAAAATCCGCAGAACTTTCCGATATCCAGAAAGACCTGATCTTAAAAGCTGCCGATATGCTCCGTCCAGGTGGAATGATGCTTTACTCCACCTGTACCTTCTCTCCCTGCGAAGATGAAGAAGTTGTAGCCTATCTTCTCCGTGAGCGTCCGGATATGGAACTTATGGAAATGTCAGGATACGAAGGATTCTCTCAGGGTCGCCCGGAATATGCCAGTACAGCAGACACTTCCGATTCCGAAATCGCATTAAACTTAAATACATTTGATCCGGAAGAACTTCAAAAATGCGTCCGAATCTTTCCACACAAAATGGATGGCGAAGGTCATTTTCTCGCCCTGTTCCGCAAAAAAGGTGACTCTCTTCCACCCGTTTTCCGCTTTTCCGCAAAAGGACCGGACAAAAATACCCGGAAATGGCTGGAGGAATTTTTCTCTGAGATCGGCCTGAAAACCATTGGCGGCCAGGAATTTGACTGGAACCGTGTGGAAGTCCGCAAAGATAAAGTGTACTATCAGCTGCCTTTCCCGCTGGATCTCCGGGGGATCTCCTTCCTTCGAAACGGTCTCTATCTGGGTGATCTGAAGAAAAACCGATTTGAGCCGTCTCAGCCACTGGCGCTGGCTCTTCATAAAGGAGATGTGGAAGCCGTTATCTCTCTGCCAGTTTCTGATGAGCGGCTTACCCGTTATCTGAAAGGCGAAACTCTTATGATCGAGCCGGAAGAGGCCGCTCACAAAAAAGGCTGGCATCTTCTCTGCGTGGACGGTTATCCTCTCGGATTCGGAAAACTTGTAAACGGAATCCTGAAAAACAAATATCCTGCGGGCTGGAGAGTATAAGCGCTCCGCCGCAGGATATTTCCCCACATCAATATAATATCGCATTTGCCAGTCAGAGACCGAACCTTTCTGCAAAGTAAGTATTCGGTCTCTGACTTTTATTTTTCACAACAATATTTCTCACAACAGAATTTCTTTTCCCAGCGTAAACGAATAAATATACCGTTCCTTCACTTTCCGGCCTGTCATCCGCTCTAGCGCCTGGGCATAATCTTCCAGCTGAACACGATAACGGTCGATCAGTTTCTGTTCTTCTCCACGTTTCACAAAGTCCGTTTTATAGTCCACCAGAACGATTTCTTCCGCCTCTATAAAATACGCATCAATGATTCCCTGCACCAGAACATCTTCCTCACACTGCCACTCCGGTTCCAGCTCCGAAGCTTTTCTTGCGATCACAAAGGGCTGCTCCCTAAACAGCAGCTTCTTCTCTGAAGCCGCTTTCATCCTCTGGCCGAGAGATGATTCCCCAAAGTTCCAGATGTCTCTTACCCGGACAGACTCAGCCTCTTTTCTTTCCATCTTCTTATTATCACCCCATTCTCTCAGCTGACTGCGGATTTCCTCCTGGCTTCCGGCATGTCCGTAATCCAGGCACTCCATCACCCGATGATAAGCCGTTCCGCGAAGTGCTCCTGTATAACCTTTCTCTTTTTTCTCCTCGATAAACCGAGGAACTATCGGCTGAATTTCTTCTTCCGTCTCATAATCCACCGTCTCTTCAAGATCCTGTTCACTGTGGTAACTTCTCTTTTTCAGTTCTGATACACTGACTTTCACAGGAAGATCTTCCAGATATTGATATGGATATATGAAAGAAAACCGTCTCTCGATCTCTTCCCGGATCTCACTGTCAAAAACTCTGCCCGGATTCCAGTTTTCCAGAGTTTCTTTCTTCATTTCCCGCTCTGCCTGTTCCACAATCTCATTTTCTGTAAGATCCTGTGCTGTGATCTTCGTCACCACAAATTCCGAAGGATCCCCATACAGTGGATTCATCCGGTTCATAAATATTCCATATTCATGGAAAAGTGACGACATACACCTGTGCCTTGCAAGAGATGGAAGTACATAATCCCAGTAAGTTTTTCCACGCATACGCAGTCCCAGAGAAAGCAGCTCTTCTTTACTGTCCCTTAATACGGACAGTGATGTCAATTTTTGTTCCAGATCTCCCACTGTTCCACAGAGAATCAGTTTTTCTTTTGCTCTGGTAAGTGCTACATACAGCACACGGAGTTCCTCCCCCAGACTTTCTTTAAGAAGTTCCCGGCGGATGATCTGTTTGCACAGGGATGATGCGATGATCCTCTTTTCCGGCAGTATGGCGTCCGCACCGATGCCAAGATCCGGATGGATCAGAATACTTGCATTCATATCCCGGAAATTAAACCTTTTCCCCATTCCTGCCGCAAACACAACAGGAAACTCCAGACCCTTGCTCTTATGAATGGTCATGATCTGCACAGCACTTTCTCCTGCCCCGGAAAGGTTCACCTCTCCGTAATCCACCTGATACTGCTGCAGCTTCTGGATATACCGTACAAAATTAAACAGACCACGATAACTTGTCTTCTCGTATTCCATGGCTTTTTCCACCAGCATGTTCAGGTTTGCACTTCTCTGTGCGCCATCTGGCATAGCCTTTGCATGGTTTCCATATCCGGTACGTTCCAACACTTCCAGGATCAGCTGGTGAACCGGCGTATATGCAGCCATATCCCGGAGTCCGTTCATTGTGTCCCAAAAACGGGATAGTTTCTCTCCCAGAGTTTTTTTCTTCTCCTCAAAAATCCGGTGTTCCCGATAATCCTCCACAAATGCCCGCACACATTCACAGATCATTCCCTCCGGATATGCGATCCGAAGCTCTGCCAGCTCCTCTGTGGTGCATCCCACAATGGGAGAACGAAGCACACCGGTCAGAGGAATATCCTGAAGAGGATTATCCAGCACCCGGAGATAATTCAGAAGTGTAACAACCTCTGTTGTGGAAAAATATCCGGTTCGGGACGCCGTATAGGACGGAATCCCTCTTGCAGCCAGCACTTCCCCAAAAGTCTCTGCCCATCCGGTGGCAGAGCGGAGCAGGATCACAATATCTCCATACCGTACAGGACGGTACTCCCCGGTTTCCTTGTCAAGCACAAGGTCATGTCCCACCATGGAACGGATTTTTCCTGCAATGGCCAGAGCCTCCAGCTCCCTTTCATTTTCCGGTGCGTCCACATCGGAATCCTCCAGGATCTCCCCGTCTTTTTCCACAAGAAGAACCTCAGTCTTTACGAATTCGCTATCCTGTCCCTCTGAAAAAGTGGCTCCCGGATACAGAGCTGCCGCCTCATCATAATCAATTCCACCCAGATCCGCACCCATGATCTGGCGGAAAATAAAGTTGACACTTTCCAGAACCTCCGGTCTGCTTCGGAAATTTTTGTGAAGATCGATCCTCTGCTCCAGGCTGTCTGTCAGAGAATAGCTTTTGTACTTCTCCATAAACAGCTCCGGACGAGCCAGTCGGAACCGGTAAATACTTTGCTTCACATCTCCTACCATAAAGATATTTTTACGGTCATTCACCCAGCCGGAAACATTCTGCATCAGAATTTCCTGAACCAGGTTGCTGTCCTGATATTCATCCAGAAGAACCTCATCGTATTTCTCGGAAAGTTCCCTTGCTGCCTGGCTTGGCGTACAGATATCTCCTTCTTTTTTCAGAAGGATCTCCAGGGCAAAATGTTCCATGTCTGAGAAATCCAGGACATTTTTTTCCCTCTTCTTGTCACTGAAACGCTGTGCAAAATCTTTGGTGAGTTTTACCAGCATCTTTAATGGTCCTGCAGATGCCAGCGTCAGCTCCGTCAGTTCCTCAAGACTGCACTGAAAATACCGGCTTCCCAGATCTTTCAGGATATCCTTTGCATCTTCCCGGATATCTTTTACCAGACTTTTCAGCTGGCCGGATACCCCTTCCATCTTTTTTGTGGAAAGCCTTGCAAATGAAAGATTCTGCAGAGTCTGTACCATCTGATCATAGTCCTGTTTATCGGACAGTTCCTGCAACTGCCGGATCAGCACAAGATCTTTCTGCAGGGCATCCAGATACAGTTCCGGTCCCTCACTTTCTCCACAGATCTCCATGGCACTCCGGTTCAGTTCTTCTGCTTCCTTCAGCGCACTGTCCACAATTTCCCACAGAGACTGGTACCACTTTGTTTCCACAATTCCTTTTTCCGGGTCCAGGCAGTAATTCTCCACACAGCCATCCAGCCACTCTTCGGGCCAGGGATTACTAATGGACGCATCATACAAATCCAGAACATGCTCTTTCAGGCTTTCATCGGATTTCCCTGCCGCATAGCATTCCACAAAAGTGGTAAAATCCTCATCGCCCTCTGCATAATAATCTTCAAAAAGCTCCTTGAGCACGTCTTCCTGCAAAAGCTTCAGTTCTCCTTCATCTGCTGTCCTGTAACCCGGGTCCAGTCCGATCAGATGAAAATAATTCCGGATCACATAGGAGCAGAATCCGTCAATGGTCGTGATCTGTGCAGTATGGATCAGTGTCATCTGTCTCTGTAGATGCTCATTATCCGGATCTTCGGCCAGTGCCTGATCCAGGGCACGTTCAATACGTTCTCTCATCTCTCCTGCTGCCGCTCTTGTAAAAGTCATGATCAGAAGGCGGTCAATATCCACCGGTTTCACAGGATCCATGATCTTACTTAAGATCCTCTGTACCAGCACTGCGGTTTTACCGGAACCGGCCGCCGCACTGACCAGAATATTCCTGTCCCGGAGCGTAATGACTTTTTCCTGTTCTTCCGTCCATTTCACAGCCATTTATTCGTCCTCCTTCATGATTTTTTTCCACAGGTCACTTTCTGTGAACGACGGCAATCTGTGAAACTCATATCCCGGTATCTTTCTGTCAAATCCGCAGACCGTACTGTACGGACAGTAAGTGCAGGCATTCTTTTTTCCAAGCTCATAAGGTGCCACTGCCGCATTTCCGTCCAAGATCGATTCCCGGATATCGCAGATCTTACGGCGCACATATTCTCCCAGCGCATCAAACTGCTGCCTGGATGCCACCGAAGACCGCCTGCTGAAACTTCCGTCCTTATTTCTGGACACTGGTATGGATGCAAGAGTTTCATCAATCTTTATGCTTACATCATCATCCGCCTGGACCAGACCGTTCATTTTCAGTTTTTTCAGCATCTGATCCTGGACCCTCTCTACGTCCGCATGGATCTTCTCCTGGATCATGGGATCCTTCACATTATAATAAAAAATTCCCGCAGGAACAATTTCCCGGTCCGGATACTTTCTCTGTTCCACCTTCAGTGCACCATCCAGATAGATCATCAGCTGCAGCTGCAAGCCATGATACAGCGCCAGCATATCAAAGGAAGTATTTCCGGTCTTGTAATCAATAACTTTTACATAGACCCGGTTGTTCTCCGGTTCTTCCATAATATCCACACGATCGATCCGGCCACCTTCAAATTTCACCTCAAAACCTTCCGGCCGGAATTCTCCATGTTTCAGCTGTTCCTGCAGTGCCCGCACCGTACGCCTTAAGATCCGTCTGGTCCGCTCGATCATATATTCATTCCTTGCACTGCTTTTGAGAACTGTATTTCCGTAATCTGCGGAAACCTGATCCAGACAGTCATCTATGATACGGTTTCTTTCTTCCTCTGTAAGATCCGCCCAGTCCAGTCCCTCTTTTCGGACTTCCGCCGCAAATTTTTCCAGTGCCATGTGCATCACATTTCCCATATCCATAGCACGGAATTCATATTCCGCCCGTTCTGTCACTTTCAAGCCATACTGCAGGAAATGTGCAAAGGCACAGGCCGCAAACCGCTCCAGCCTGGTAGCACTGTACGGAGAAACTTCCCCGTAAAGAATTCCTGCCACCGTTTTTCCGATCATATCCGACGGACGTTCCGAAAAAGATACTTCTGTCAGCCGTTTCACAAGTGTCCTATATTCCGGACTCTGAAGGTACCAGCTGTACAGTTCCTGGAACACTGCATCATCCCGATACGATTCTCCCGCAAGACCTTTCAGCAGATAATCCAGACTGATTCCCGGAAGTTCCAGAAGCTCCATGGAGTCCTGCGCTTCCCCACACTGCCGGATCTCCATTTCCGGAAACATTTCCCGGATATTATTAATCAGAAATGCCGGGCTTAAAGCCTTTCCCTGACTGTCCGACTGACAGAAAGAAAGGCAGAGAAGTTCTCTCGGCTTGGTCATATTCAGATAGAGATAAAATCTCTGCGTATTCATCAGCTCTTTCGGACCAGGTGCCAGCTGTATCCCCTGATCCTGAAAAAATTCCCGGTCAAGCTCAGTCAAAATTCCCCCACCGGAAGTATTCTTGGGGATATTCCCCTCATTGACTCCAACAAAAAACAGTGCACGGATATCTTTCAGCCTGGTTCTCTCCATATCTCCCACAAGTACCTGATCCATACTTGGAGGAATCAATGCTACTTTGGCCTGATTAAGACCGGTCTCCAGAAGCTGCCGGAAATCCTGGCGGCTCACTGTCTCCTCACCCAGGATCTCCACCATGTTGTCCAGAAGTTCCATAACGATCCCGTATATCTGAGCATACTCCTTCTCCATGGCCTTGTCGCCCTGTTCCTTAAATTTCAGTTCCTGATGTTTCAGTTTCTGCTGCACCTGGCTCTTCAGGGCAAACTCATAGAGAATGGTACAGTATTCCCGTACCGTCTTCTTCCCGCCTTTAAAACTTAACGCCAGCTCCCTGGTCTCATCCGCAAACCGCTCCCGGATCTCATTAAGCCTCTGAATGCTTTCCGGCGGCATTCCCCGGTAAATACGCACCCACACTTCATCCCATTTCTTAAATCCACGGATGCCAAGAGCCAGCACATAATTCTCCAGAAGATCTGCTTCCTCCCTGGTCACGCAGGACATCCCGCACCGGAGATAACGGAATACACTCTCATAGGAAAAATCCTGCACTGCCATCTCAAGTGCCGCACGGAAATATTCCACAAAAGGATTCATCAGAACCGTATGTTTCTCATCAATGAAATACGGGATCCCGGCTGCTGTAAACACCTGCTTCGCAAGATTTCCGTACTCCTCCAGGTTACCGGTGATCACCGCGATCTCACCGTAACGGCAGTCTTTTTCACGGACAAGTCTGGCAATCCGCCGGGCAGTTTCTTCCATCTCTTTCAGAGGACTCGTTGCGGAAAACATACAGATCTCATCCTGCTTCTTTTTATATACGTTTTTCCGGTAACGGAAGATATTTTTTTCCAGAAAATGAAGAGCCGGTGCCTGGGAAAACCGGGATTTTCTCACATCTTTCAAAAGGATCGATTCCTCAATATCCCTAGTCAGTTCCGAAAGTCCGTGGATCATCTGACGGCTCATATAAAAAAGCTGATAGGGCTTCCCTCTGGTGCTTAAATTCTCGGTTGCATCCATAGTCACCGTCACCATCACTTTTTCACAGACAGCAAGCAGCTCTCCCACCACCCGCATCTGAATGGGCGTAAAACCGGTGTATCCATCCAAAAGAAGAACACTGTTTTTCATCTTTTTTGAAAAAGGAAGGGCTTTTTCCAGAGCGTCCATCACTTCTTCACCTGTCATATAATGATCTTTCAGATACCCGATAAAAGCCTGATAAAGAACAGATACATCTTTCAGTTTCATCTGAAGCAATGCTCTGTCACTGGAATCCTCGATCATCTCCTGGATCTCACTGTCCCGGATATCGTACTGCATAAAC
>OGOC01002247.1_pt1 | contig 13069 bp, 12 predicted proteins | sample 1552561 | NCBI WGS metagenome assembly OGOC01 (sample SAMEA2580148, study PRJEB22360) | human gut metagenome | biome: human gut; feature: human-associated habitat; material: faeces | place: Denmark | collected 2008/2010
GGCTTATCAATGGATTCTTGTACTTTCTCTTTAACATAATGATAGAATGATAAAAAATCTTGTGTAGATAAACCCGTAATGGATAGTAATTCATTATCAAATTGAGAAAAAAGCTTATCTATTAACTGCTCTGTTTGTTCCTCGTATCTTAGATCTCCCATATCAAAATATGAAATGAAAGCCGCTGCTGAAATCAATCGATGTTTCTTTTCAACATCACTAAGTGATGCAACCTCATTGATTGATGGCAAAAATCCCTTATAATATGTAGCTGTTATTTTTTGAAGATCGTTTTCTATTTCTTCATATTCTGTTATATTCTGAATTGGAACGATATTAGAAGGAGATGTACTCATAAGTAATCCAGCAAGATATAGGTATTGTTTTTGAGGGGACATGAGATTAGTTTTATTAAAAATATCTGATGCTTCTGATGCTTCTTCTCCTTCCGCTACACTAGTAACAAACTGAGTTGCTATCCATCCAAGTAGTTCTTTGGTATCAATATTTCGCAGTCTTGATTTTAGCTCTTCAATTTTTTTCTCCATTAAATATCTACCTCTTTTGCCTTTATTTACAATTAATTATCAATCTGAAACGGCTGTATATAATTGTTGTTTGAGCGATATGCAAGGTTACTTGTAACAGGATATGCGAAATAGAAAGCCTCTTATATCTCCACCATCTCAAACTGACAAGTGTGTTTCTTACTCTTCTTATCATAATTCACGCCAACAAACAGCACTTTTCCATGATAATCCTTCAAACAGCGAATATAGTTTCGGTCTTTGATCTGTTCCAATGCAATACCAGCGGTTTGATTCCATTTCAGTTCCACGATCATTGCCGGGTTATGATTTCCAGTTCTCGGTACAAATACCAGATCTGCAAAGCCTTCTCCGCCCTGCAACTCCCGATAAACCGCATAGCTGTCTTGTGCGGAATAGTATGCTAGACTCAGCACACAAGCCAGCGAATTTTCATTGTTGTACTGAATCACAGAACAGTTGTCACTGTGAACTTCCTGAAGCATTTCCGCCACCTTTTCCGCATTCTGTGCCAACGTCAATTGCAGCAGCTTGTCGGAACGATGAATGGCATTGTTGACCGTCTGGAATTCCTGCCCCTGGATAGAATTGAGAAATTCCTGCCGCACTTCCTTGTTGGGAATCCAGGCGGTTTTTGTATCGAAGTCGTAAGTCAGATAGCCCAGATGCACCAGCAAAGTCAAAATATCATCCGCGGTTTCAAAGGTACACATATCGTTCTGAAATGTTTTCGTATTGATGGAAATATGTTCTCCGGCAATCATCCGAATGATTTTATCCCGCAAGCCGTTCTCATTGCGAACGATATACATCTTCAAAGCCTCATAGGTTTCTGTCTGTGTCCAGTAACTGTCAAAGATGCCATTCATCATCGCTGATGTTACAGATCTTGGATTGTAAATCGACACACCATTGACATTATAGCCATCGTACCAATCTTTCGTTTGTTCAAAAGACATATGATAACGTTCACAAAGCTGCTGAACCTCTTCTTCCGTAAAGCCAGTGAACTCTGCCAATCGCTTTTGATTGGTCATAGCGTATTCGTCAAACATATTCAGTGCAGAATGTTGACCGTATTTCTTGATTGGAAGAATCCCAGTCATATAGGCAAGTGCCACATAGGGCTGTCCTTTCAGAAGATCCCGCAGAAAATCCAGATATTCCTTTTGAGCCGCTGCATTGTCCCGATGTACCCGGAAAATAGAATCCCACTCATCAATGATAAAGATAAACTTTTCTTCGCATTGACCGTACAGATCTTCTAACGCAGTAATCAAACTGGTTTCTTCCGGCTCTATCCCGGAGAATGTTTGTTTCATCTCTTTTAGCACACGTTTCTGCAAGAAGTCCAGCATTTCATGGACATTTTTGGTTCTGCTCAGGAATTTCTGCATATCGACATGAATCACATTATACCGGTTCAGGTGCTTTTCAAAATCCGGTGTCTGTGCGATTTGAAACTTGGAAAATAATTCTCTCGAATCGCAGCCCTTGCTGTAATAAGCCGTCAGCATATTCTCTGCCATCGACTTCCCGAATCTTCTGGGACGGCTGACGCAGATCTCCTTGTTCTCTCCAAACAGGCACTTGTTGGTGAAAGAAATCAGCATGGTCTTATCCACATAAATTTCAGAATAAGTAACCGTAGAGTAAAACAAATCATTTCCCGGGCTCAGATAGATTCCCATGATGCAGCACCTCCGTTTTTTTCTAGTATACCACAAATTTAAGAAGAAATCAAGACAACAATGCCGTTATAAAATCTAAAAATCCTCCCCTGCTTTTATATTTTGCAAAGGAGGATTTTTGAAGTGATTCACTTTTCAATGGAAACCGCGACACCTGATTGAAATGTAAAATCCAGTCGATCGAAAGAAACTGTTACTTTTGCAAGTAAATGCCGAACCAGTGTTTCATCAAATTCGGTAATGTGATGCGGCTGAGCAGCCAAAAATTCCTGCAGTTCCCGCATACGGTCTTTCTGCTCCTGTTGAGAAACATTTTCCCTTAAAGCCTGTTCCTTTTGCTCTCGCAGCCGAAAGATCTCCTGTGCTATCTCCTCATAATCCTCATGCCGTTCTGCACATTCGATCAACTTTTTCTGAAGAACATCTGACTTTCTCTGTATTTCCTCGGGCAGATTGGATTGTTCCATTTCAATCACTTCAGTCATATTTTCCTGTAAGATAGAAAGGTATGTTTCACTGCCGCCTGTCAATTGATTCAAAGCATCCACAAAAGCTTGTTTCAAAGATTCCTCATAGACTGTCCGTGCATGACACGCTCCTTTTTTCTCCAATCTGGTCATACATCGCCACACCACAGATTTGCAGCCTCGGTTATTCCAGTGTATTCTGCGGAATTGTTCCCCGCATTCAGCACAGTAAAGCAAACCAGTAAAACAGTGTTTTGCACTAAATCCACGCCGTCTGCCCATACAGTCCACCTGTGAACCACGCCTTGCAATTTCCTCCTGTACCTGTAAGAACAATGCTCTGGGAATAATTGCCTCATGATCGTCCTCCACATAATACTGCGGCATTTCACCGTTATTTTTAATGCGTTTTTTCTTGAGAAAATCCACAGTATATGTTTTTTGCAGAAGGGCATCTCCCATATACTTTTCATTTTCCAGAATTAACCGAATCGAACTGTCATGCCATCGGGTATTTCCTCTTGCTGTTCGGATACCGTCCCGTTCCAGTCCCCTTGCGATCTGCTGACAGCTTGCTCCCTCCAGATACTCCCGATAGATTCGTTTTACCGTTTCCGCTTGTTCCGGATTGATCACAAGATCTCCGTTTTCGTCCTTATCATAGCCAAGAAAACAGCTGGCATTGACCATCACCTTTCCCTGTTGAAACCGATACTGCATTCCCAGTTTGACATTCTGACTCAGAGATTCTGATTCCTGTTGTGCCAGAGATGCCATAATGGTAATCAGCACTTCCCCTTTCGCATCCATTGTGTTGATGGACTCTTTTTCAAAATAGATTGGAATGTTTTGTGCTTTCAGCTGTCGGATGTAATTCAGGCAATCTACTGTGTTTCTGGCGAATCGGCTGATGGATTTTGTGATGAGCATATCAATCTTTCCGTCCATGCAGTCCTGAATCATCTGATGGAACTGTTCCCGATGTTTTGTGGAGGTTGCACTGATGCCGTCATCGGCATAGATTCCAGCAAAGACCCATTCCGGATTCCTGTGAATGACTTCCTCATAATGTGCAATTTGTGCCTGATAGCTGGTTGCCTGTTCCTCTGTATCCGTGGAAACACGGCAATAGGCTGCCACACGAATCTTTCGAGTTTCCTGTGACGCTACAGCATGATTTCTTTGCTTTCGGGGTGGAATTGTAGTGACCTTTGGCATTGTTGCATTACTCCTTGTTTTGTATCAAATGATAAAGATATTCTGCCTGCTGAAATGGCGTATTTCCATCTAATTCTGGTATTTGCTGCGGCAGTTCCAACAAAAATTTTGTCTGTGGACATACTGGCTTTCTCCTCGTTTTTCCAAGTCGCTGCATTACATCTGCACGATGCTGCCACTCTGCATTTGCCCGAGCATATGTTTCTTTGTCCAGAATTGCCGGATAAAAAGCATCTCCAAGGTAGCATTTTCGCTGCAGCATTCGACGAACAGTGCTATGTGCCATGGGATGACCTGCTGCTCTTGCTGCCGACTGTAAACTCATACCAGCAATATAATTTTGAAAAATAAGGCGAATCTGTGCTGCCTCTGCCGGTATAATCACAGCAGCACCGTTTTCAATTCGGTAGCCGTAAGGAATCTGTCCCATCAAATCTCCTCCTTTAACAGCAGACCGCATTTGAGCCGAAATCCAATATGATTCCGATCATACAGAATTATTTGTTCTGCAAATGCAGAAAACCATGTCTCCTGAAATTCTGTCAACATTGCAGAATGCTGCTCTGTAAATCGCAGCAGCTGCTTTAATTCTGCAATTATCTCAGTTTCTCCATGTATTTCCTGTTCCAACTGTGCAATTTCCATACGGCAGGACTCCGCTTGCTTCTGCAAAGCATTCATTTCCTGCCGGAATAAAACAGGATCTACGACCTTTTGTGCATACAAACGGTGCAGTGTGTTTTTCTTTTCAGCATGAGATTCCAGCTGCTTTTGCAGTTCCTGCATTCGCCGGACATTTTCATCATTGCTGTTCGTTTTCAGCTGTTCTAACAATGGTTTCAAAATGTGCTTTCTGCTGAAAATCAGTTTGTTCAACATCGTAACAAAAGTGGCTTTCAATACCTCCTCCCGCACATATTTCATAGGACATTTTTGAGCACTTTCAATATGAGCAGCACACGTCCATGCAATTTCATTGCCGCTGTGGATCCTGCGTTTGCAAGTGCTGCCGCATTTGCCGCAAATCACCTTTCCGGAAAAAGCATATCGCTTTTGATACTTTCCTGTACCACACACAATGCCTTTTTCGGCAGCTCGCTGTCGAATGACTGCATTTGCTTTTGCAAAAGTTTCCCGACTAACAATCGGTATGTGGTGATCTGAAAGAAGATAACATTCCACTTCTCCATGATTTTTGTGCCGATGAAAATGTGCATCTGTATACGTTTTCTGCAGCAGCACATCTCCCACATATCTTTCATTCGCAGCAATTCCACGAATCGCAGCATCACACCAATGACGTCCATTCTTGAAGGGAATCCCCTGCTGTTCCAACAGATCTGCAATCTGACAAGAACTTTTTCCGGATAACAAAGCAGAAAAAATGTATTTCACAATTTCTGCCTCCTCAGGTTCGAGAACCAGCTCTCCCCTGTCATTTCTGCAATACCCGTAAGGGAAAGACGATGACACATAGGTACCGTTTTGAAACCGGTGCTGTACCGACCACTTCTCATTTCTGGATATGGATAAAGATTCTTCCTCTGCCATGCTGCTGAGTATCGTCAGAAACAATTCGCTTTCCATACTGCCGGTGTCTATGTTTTCTTTTTCAAAGAAAACGGAAACCCCAATTCCTGATAGTTCCCGAACAAGAGCGAGGCACTCCGCCGTATTTCTGGAAAACCGACTGATGGATTTCACCAAAATACGGTCTACCCTGCCCATGCGGCAAGCCTGTAAAAGGTCTTGCAGTCCAGGACGAATTTCTGCTTTTGTTCCAGTAATGCCGGCATCATAAAAGATACCCGCAGATTCCCACTCTGTATGCAGTTTGATCCACGCCGCATAATGTTCTTTTTGTGTTCCCAGACTTTCTATCTGGTCATCATGCTCTGTGGAAACACGGCAATAAGCCGCTACACGACATTTTCGATGAACAGCTGCAGAGCGATTTGCCTCAATTTTGGTAATAGTTTTCATGCTTCTGCACCTCCTTTTGACGTGTCCATATTACCTCTTTTTCGGCGGAATTGCAAGCGTTTTCGGCAATAAGTCCACGTAAATCGGAGAGAAAGAATGCCGATTTTTGAGCGTTAATTTGTCATATTCCTCAAAAGAAATCAAACCGGAATGATATAACGCATCAGTCAGCTTTTGAGCACGGTGGTAATTCAGTTCATCCATCAATTTTTGTTGTTCCATAAAAGAATCCTCACTGATTGAAATTATCCCAAGAAACATAGCCGGTCACATACTGTCCCACCGGTGTTTTTCCGCAGAACTCCGGCTTTGTGGTGATCCGATAACGACCGTTCTTGCAGGCAATACCATCATACAGATAGTAAGTACCGTTGATTCTTCTGGTTACAGATGTAGTTTCTGCACTGGCGAACAATGGCGTGTTGGCACGAATGGCAACCTTCTGCCCCTTGGTGAACTTACCGCCATTGGTGTAAACCGCATTTCCGTTGGCATCAAATACAGAATATCCGACCTTGCAGGCTTTCTTCGCATTCTCCAAAGAAGTGTACGCCCCTAGCTGCGACTTTGCATCTGCCCAAGACTTTCTCACACGGTAAAGCTGCTTTGCAGAAGGTGCAGAAATAGTGGGAGTTCCAGCATTTAAATAAGACTGTACCTTTTTCTTGAACTCCGCCCAATGAGGCAAAATGTACGCCGGACACATTTTGTACCGATTGTACATGGTGTTCAACTGGTCAATCGTTCCGTTTCGTCCGTCACGAACATTCAGCCAATGTGTATGCGTGTAGAGATGGTTAATGTCCAATCCATATTGTTTCAAAAGTGCTGCGGCAAGTTTCGCACAGTTGTCCTCCGACTTCTTATCCGTAGAATTGTACGCAGAGGACATAATGCACTCGATGGCGATGGTTCTTCTGTTGCCGTTCCCAGAACCGTCAGCGGCGTGCCAGCCGCTCAGGCTGTGAGGCAGATTCTGCCATGCACACACATTATCCACATAGTAATGAACTCGCACGTCATTCATGTTGTTATTGACGGTTGCCCTCGTGTACTGCTCTGCAGGGGTCGTGCCGCTTGCTACGGTGATCCAGTCTGTGTTGTGAACTGTTACACCGATAACTTTGCCCTCCATGGAAACAGAGGGCATATCGATGTGGTTGGGGTTATGTTTGGTGAGTAAATACTCGTTGACGGTGACACCACCAAATGTCGTTGTTGCATCGGGTCTTAAAATAGTCATATTACTTGTCCTCCTTGTCGGTGGTTTCTTCTGTTCTGCCGATTTTTGTTTGCAGAACATCAATTGCTTTTTGGATTGCAGGCGGATACGGGATCCCCATTAAACTTGTATTTTCCACAATGGAAAGCAGTTCGTTCAGGCAAAAGCTGATGCAGACTGCATCCCGGATGTAGTTGGTATTCAGCAGAATATCCATCCGAACTGCAACGACGATCAGCATTAAAGTGCAGACTTTTTTCGCCAGACCGAACCAGCCAGCTTTGGAAGAAAGTCCGCCGCTTTCCGTGTGTTTCGATTTTTTCATCATGGCGGTGATGATGCCGGTGAAAAAGTCGATTGCCATAAAGACGACTAGTGTCACCAGAGCGGAGTCCCAGCCGCCAAAAATGGCAGTAAAAAAGCCGCCGACCAAGCCGACAGCCACGCAAATACTATCTTTCATTATATTTTTAGTCCTCCAGTACTTTAAGGAATCGGATTTTCGGGTGAGAATTGTTGCTTCTGCCCACCCAGGCAAGGTAATATTCGCCGTCAGAAATGCCGGTGCATTCTGTGATGGTGGTGATAAAGGTGTCCGACTGCAGCCATTGGAAATCCAGAGAAACCGCACGATTTGCATCGATCTCTGTATTCACATACACGCCAATGGGAATGTCAATTTTCTGCGGTTTCGGTACCAGATACAAACTTCCGGCTTCGCTGGAACCCGACTGATAGGACATCACGATTTCTGCATTTTTCGTCAGAGATAAGGGCTTTGCACAAACGGTCAAAACCGACTTATCCCAGTTGAAGCACTCCTGCGAATAGGACAGCACAAAATCATTTGCTGCACTGCAAAACTGCGGATAAGCAATCAGAAAATCTGTCATTGTCTGATAGCTGCCGTCCAGAATCATGCTGAGATTCGATGCATAGGTCGAAATGGCATTCTGCCCGGACTGAAATAGAATGGTGTAATTTCTGCCGCTTGTCAGGTTGTCGATTTGCTTTTGCAGGCTCTCCAAAGTACGTTCTGTCTTTTCTGAATAGACTGTAACCTTTGTGCTAAGCCCATTGATTTGTGTGCCGAAACCATCCCATTGTGCGATTTTAGCGGCAGTGATCTGATCCAATGCGGATTGATTTTCGTGGGTATGTGCCTTTTCATTCAGTGCTGCAATGGCTTCCCGGAATGTTTGGATATTGTAAGTTGTATCATCCTCGAATTCCTGAAGAGCACGCAGCAAGGAAAGTTCATTTGCCGTCAAATCATCTAAAACATCCAGATTTTTATGAATGTGTGCCTGCTGTAAAAGCGGCTGAACAGCAGCTTGAATCAGTGCTTTTACAGCGTCAGTATCCGGATAATTTGTCAAATCCGGAGAAACGCCATCCTTTCCGTCACGCCCATCTCTACCATCTTTCCCCGGTAAGCCATCTTTTCCATTTGTGCCATCCTTACCGGGCAAACCATCTTTTCCGTCCTTGCCATCAATACCGTTCCTGCCTTTCAAACTTTCCAGCCATTCTGCAACTGTTCCCACAAAACCATTTTCTATGGCAATCTCATAAGCAGAACGACCGTCTTTTCCGTTTGCTCCGGTTTGCATCTCTGAGAGCTTTTTCAAAAGCTGCGTATACAGATCCGGCGTCGGCGGAATTGACGTATCCCCATCTGCAATAAAACCAGACGGTCGAATGTGAAGAGTTACCGGTACCGTTGTCGCACGCAGTGTAGTATCGCTTTCTGCATCGTAGCCAAACAAACTCATCTTCACTGTACCGGGATGCAGTTCGGCAGGCAGCAAGCAAGTTGTTCCCTCTGTGCCAAGCACCACGTTGTATGTTTCTTCGCACTGGGTGAACTGCACCACCTTGTGCAGGACTTTCCAAGCCCCATCAAATACAAATCGAACCGAAACAAATGCGATCTGGTCAGAAGCAATGATCTCTCGCTCCAGCACTTCGATTTTTTGTTGTTTCACTAAGAATTTCATCATCCGTTTTTCACCTCGTTCCATGTATGAGTTTCCGTATCATATTCCAGATAGCCATCTACACACTGGATCTTTTTCAGATAATTGTTGTAGGAATGTTCTCCGGAAGACATCCAGTTGACTGGTTTGGTGATGGCGTTCCACTGAGCGATCGTTCCTTCATATGTGATGGCTGTTAGACTTTCACAGTATGTCAGCATATTTTCCCCAAAGGTTCTGCAATTCGCAGAAATGGTAAGGTTGGACAATGCTGTACATCTTGTAAACGCAAAAGAGCCAATGGAATCACACGCAATACGGGCAGTCTTCAGTTTTGTACAGTCGCTGAAAACATACTTTCCCCATGTTTTCACGCTGGCAGGCACAGTAACTTCTGCAATGGCAGTGTGCTGAAATGCAAACGACTGAATCGCAGTAACTGCCTGCGGAATGGTAACGGAAGTCAGACCGGCGGTATAGCCGATTGCAGCATCTTCCTGTGCAAAAGCGGCATCCCCAATGCTGGTCAGTGTAGCCGGCAGAGATACCGTTTTCGCATTGGCACAATGATAGAACAGACGATCGCCCAAGCCGGTAATGCCATTGCTAAGCACGATCTCCTTGATCTGGTTGTTTTGATAGAACACAGAATCATGAGAAGTATAGTCGTAGGTTGCACCCGTTCCACGCAAAAGCAATTTCCCGTTTGCATAAAGGATATAGTAGACGTTTTCTCCGCATTGTCCGCTTTTTAGAATATCACCGCCGATTAAGTCATCCACCTTGGTCTGCAGTTCGGAAATCTGACTGTTCATCGCATCCAGCCGCTTTTGCAGTTCGTCCAGTGTGGCATTTGTCTTTGCCATTTCGGCAAGCATTTCCGTCACTCTGCACTTACCAAGAATACACTTGCAGTAACCGCATTTGCTCTCATCTGCACGGCAGTCTGTCAGATCGGAATCCAGAATACTTGTCGTTCCGGCACGCAGTCTTACAACTGCTAAAGTCAGATAAGTCGTCACATTGTTGTTAGTGAAAGCAGGAATGGTTGGACTGGTGGCTGCTGTACCTGCCAGAACACGAATCCCACAGGTACGAGTGGAACGATCACAGTAGATTCCGATCGCTACATAACGATTCAGAGATTCATCTACATAAGAAGAAAGGTCGATGGTATGTAGGGTATCACTGATAAAATAATGTCCATCGATCCACGCCTTGCCCGTGCCGAATGTAACGGATAAATTTTTAATTGTTGGTGCAAAGCACTGCCGGTATGTATCCAGAATCCCATTGCAAATCAGGCTGGACAGATATGCGGTGAAATCCTCTGCGGTATACACCCGGTCAAGGTTTTGTGCGTTAAAAAATCCATAGGAAAAAGACATATGAATATCACTCCGTTTCTTTGAAAGTCGGGGTCAGACTTCTGCCGTTCTGGTCGAAACTCTCCACCATGCCGATCAGCTGGATTCTGGGTTGAATCAAACCAAAGCGTTTTTGTTCCATGGTTACATAGTCGCCCACAAAATAATCCTTGTTGTACTGATACTGGGTCGAAAAAGCAGCGATGGCGGATTCCGATGCCGTTTTTGGCTGCACCAGATGTTCTGCACCGCTGCTTTTCAAAATTTCCAGATATTCCGCATCCGTCACATCTTCTTCCTGTGCGGTGTTTCGCTCATCCACATACACCTCATAGCGGTCAAGATAGGTCGGCTCTGTACCGGAACAGAAGGTCGTGCGTTTTCTGGCACTGCCCTCACCGCAGCCCAGCACATAGGCGAAGTTTTTCTGCACCGCATCGTCCGCCGCATAGGAAAAGGACAGCAGATTGTTGTACGCATCGGAGAATACAATGTGGGGATTTTCATCCTGCAACAAACTGCGGTCTGTTCCGGAAAACAGATTGCATTTCAGTTTATTTCCATCCAGCCGCACATTTGCTGAACCACCGATGGTTTCACAAAGGTTGTACAGCCATTCCAGAATGTTGTCATAGCTGACCTGCATTCGTGCGGTTTTCTGCCAGCAGTCACCGGAAACCGTTCCCATGGAAAAACCGGACAGATTGCGGATTCCGGCGGAGATCACATTGCGGGACAGCACCTTGCGGACGATGTCCTCATAACTGCCGTTTGCGGTGATGGTGGGATAGATGATTCTTCGTTCCAGCAGACAGGCAAGAAACCGTCCGGTGACTGTCAGATAATCGCCTTTCTCGGCATCGGTTTCCAATTGCAAAGACTCAATGATGCCGAAGTGCTGTGCATCATCACTCCTCGCCACAATTCTGCCACGCTGAAAGATGGATACATTCTGCGGACTGGCAGCGATGTACACCTCAAAGCAACCGCACTGGTAGAACTCAATGTCCCATAAGAGCGAAGAATAACTGTCGCAGATGGCTTCCAGTGACACAGAAATCTGGTCTTTCAGAGCCGTCAAGCTGTAAATTTCCAACTGCATTTCTCACACTCCCAGATAAGAATTGCGGTGCATCAAAGTCACTCGCAGCTTTTTCACCCCACGAACTGCCTCGACCCGAAAGATATTTGTGCCTTCCTTCAAGGTCAGCCAAGTCGAACCGGAAACCAGCCGGTTCAGGATATTGCTGTCTACGCCATTGCGTGTCAGCGTGACGGTCTTGTTTCCGGTTTTCGTGGTAACCGTAATGACATCACCGGTCAGAATATCGCCTTTGATTTGCAGATACTCGCCGTTTTCGTTGTAGATGGTCGGTGTCACTGCCACCACTTCCTGCGGAATGTCGCTGGGCAGTGCCTCAATTCGCAGTGTGAATCCGGTTTCATCTCCGTCATTGGTAATGGATAAGGCATCACTGTTGGAATACACACCCAAAGGAAACGGAGCATCGCTCTCCGGAAAGGGAAAGTGAAATGCTCCGGTGATGCCGCTGTAATAGGCATAGAAAATATCCCGGCTGTACCAGTAAATATCCGGACAGAGAATGGAGATCTGCCCGCTGATCTGCTGCTCGAAATTTGACACCTCGCAGGTTTCTACATACCCCTCGGCATAGACATCGATGTTCGCCGTCTTGTACCAGATCTTGATGTATCGGGACGGCTTGACCACATGATACAGCTGATGCCGCCGTTTCTCGATCCCAATGCCACGCATGGCAAAGGAGATGACCACGTTTCGTTTTTCGATGAAGGCATTGTTGAGGTAGCTGCCGTTCATGCCAGCATAGCTTGAAGTGGAAATCGTTCCGGCAGGCGGATTCAGACCTTCGATTTTGGTAGAACAAAATTTCACCTGTCTTTTATTGACTTGGCGTATGTAAGTGTGGTATAATATGCTTGATATCATGTAGATTGAGTTACTTTATAACTAAAAATGGAGGAAGTAATATGGCTGAATGGATAGTACCATGTAATCCAAAATTCTATAAAGTTGATGATGCTTTTAAGGCATTAAAAAAGTTAGATTGGAAACAAGCATCCAATAAGATGAAAATTGGAGATATAGTATATATTTATGTTTCAAAACCAGTAATGGCAATTCGATATAAATGTAAAATCAATAAAGTTGATCTTAAAGAAATTGAAATCGATGATTCTGCATTTGTAATTAATGGAGATTCCTATTCTACATACCCAATACATATGGAACTTGAATTTCTTCAAGAATACACAGATGAATTGACAATGAAGATACTGAGTCAACATGGGATTAAAGGAAATATTCAAGGTGTACGACGTGTGATAGGTGAATTGCATCAATATATTGAATCTATATAGGAATTACATTTCCATCGAATTTCTTGTTTGCCTATGACAGTGCCTTCGGCGATTGATTCGTCTGATTCACCGTTTTTCGGTTGTCCGTGTTGTAATAATTGTTCACCGTCCCACCGGAACTGTCGGGCAGCATCGCTCTGGAGATTCCATGCAAGCTGTAATTCAAATCAGAATCCATGGTCAGCTGCATGGCT
>OGOC01002255.1_pt1 | contig 13038 bp, 9 predicted proteins | sample 1552561 | NCBI WGS metagenome assembly OGOC01 (sample SAMEA2580148, study PRJEB22360) | human gut metagenome | biome: human gut; feature: human-associated habitat; material: faeces | place: Denmark | collected 2008/2010
TTGTAACTTTACCTAACGTTTTTAACGCAATGCCATGGGGTCAATTTTGGGGAGCATTATTCTTCCTCTTCATGATATTTGCCTCTTATTCTACTGTTATTGCAGTCTTTGAAAATATAACTGCCTGCATCCGCGATCTTACTGGCTGGAGCCGCAGTAAAACTATTTATATCAATATAGTGCTGATAACAATGCTTTCTATGCCCTGTATACTTGGTTTCAATGTCTGGAGCCATATCCAGCCGTTAGGTCCTGGAAGCTGTATCCTTGATTTAGAAGATTTCTTTATCAGCAACAATCTACTGCCATTAGGCAGCCTCGTTTATCTGCTATTTTGCACACAGCGTTATGGCTGGGGCTGGAACAATTTTATCAAAGAAGCTGATACCGGCAACGGTCTTAAATTTCCTAAATGGATGCGGTTTTATGTCACTTATATTTTGCCTCTGATCGTTCTTGGAATTTTTATCAACGGTTATTTCGCTCTATTTAAATAGACGCTTCAAAAAAACGAAATCTATTTCTGGGTACTATCAAGCATTTTTATGAAAAAAGATCTCATTTTTGTATCAGTACAATACTATTCACAGATAAATGAAAAATCCCCTGTGCTTTGCACAGGGGATTTTATTTACTCATCAAATGCCAATTTTCTTATTTTTCAAGAACATCCACATCGGACCAGCCAGAAAAATCGAAGTATAGGCACCACTGGCAAAACCTACCAGCATAGCGAAAGAAAAATTATGTATAGTCTCTCCGCCAAAAAGGAAGATTGACACTATAGCAAACAATGATGTTGCCACAGTATAAATTGTCCTTGTCATACACTGCCAAATGCTGTTATCGACCATCTCGCCCAGGCTTTCACTGCGTCGATGTATTTTCAGATTTTCACGAATACGGTCAAAAATAACGATCGTACCGTTAACAGAATAACCGACTACCGTCAGCAGTGCTGCAACAAACGAAGAATCCATTTCCATTTGGAACAATGAGAAATAACTCAATACTACCAAAACATCAATAATAAGTGCTATAATTGCCGCTATTGCAAATTTAAACTCAAACCTAAAGGTAATATAAGCAATCATCAATACCCAGGAAAGAACTATTGCCATAGCCGCCTGCTGTACCAGTTCTGAACCGATTGTAGCGCCAACCTGCTCAACACGCTGTATCTGATAATTTCCAAGCTTGCTTTGCAGATCATTCATCGTAGCTCTTAATTCAGTATCCTCCACAACACCAGTACGAATCAATACACTGTTGGCTTCAGTTTTGCCATCACTGTTTTCCAGTTGGATGATACTATTGCCCATATCATGTTCTTTCAGGACATCCCGAACCTGTGCCACATTGACTGGATTTTCAAAAGTCAAATCAACAATACTGCCGCCTGTAAAATCAATTCCAAGATTAAAACCACGGGTAACAATAGAACCAAAGCCGATCAACAGAAAAATAATGGTGATGGAAAAGAAAATTTTATAATTCTTTACGATCGAAAACATTATTTATTCACCTCCTTCGGAGCAGAAACGCCAAAGAAAGCGGGATTTTTAGTGAAATTGCTTGAAATCAAAAAGCGCAGCAAAAATTTAGTCACAGTAATAGCCGAGAACATACTCAAAATAACACCAATAGCCAATGTTACTGCAAAGCCTTTAATCGGTCCAGTACCAAGATAGAAAAGAATAACGGCAGCCATTAAAGTCGTTACGTTAGAGTCAAAAATAGTTACAAACGCACGATTAAATCCTGCATCCATTGCTGAACGTAAAGTTTTACCATTGCGAATTTCTTCTTTAAATCGTTCAAAAATCAAGACATTAGCATCTACTGCCATGCCAATAGACAGGATGATACCAGCTATACCAGGCAGAGTCAGCGTCGCATTCAGATACCGCATCACTAAAAGCAGCATCATTACATAAAGCAGTAATGCAATACAAGCTACAATACCTGATAAACGGTAAAACAGAATCATAAATACAAAAACACCGATAACACCGATTCCAAAAGCTTTAATACTTTTTTCTTTAGAATCCTGACCTAATGTAGGTCCAACAGTCCGATTTTCCATAACCTCAATTTTCACAGGCAAAGAACCGCTACGCAGTAAAATAGCCAAATGCTCAGCCTCTTCCATAGTACGTGATCCTGAGATTTGAGCTCTGCCGCCAGTTATAGCTTCCTGTACTACAGGATTGGTAAGCACTTCACCATCTAACACAATAGCGATCGGTTTACCTATGTTACGTGCGGTAAGATCAGCAAACTTTTTGCCGCCTTCATCACTGAACTCCAAACCGACAACAGACTGGTTGCCCTGAGAAATTTGCGCTTTAGCATCCTTTAAGTCTTTACCTGTCAGAACAGTTTTCCCGCTGACATCTTTAAATTCCAAAAGTGCGGTACGTCCGAGCATCGCAATCGCTTTATCAGGATCTTTAACTCCAGGAAGCTCAACAATAATACGATCCTTACCCTGACGCTGTATAACCGGTTCAGTCAATCCAAGTTCATTGACACGGCGTTCAATAATTTTCACTGAACGATTAACTGCATCATCATCAACCTTTAACTCAGGTGTATCAACAGCCTGAAGCACAACATGTGTACCACCCTGCAGATCAAGTCCCTGTTTAATGGAATTTGACAAAGGCGAAATATAAACACAGAAACCCCCGATTATCGCCAACGAGATAATCAAGAATTTGCCTAATTCATTCCATCTCAAAATTAGCTGCCCCCTTTAGTAAGTTCATCAAAACTTTTATAAACAAGCTACTCACAAAGAGTAACGTTTGTTTCAGTAACCAGATACTGCACCGGTTTATCATAATAATCTACTGGTATTTTACTGCATAACAGGGCATTATAAGTCACACCCATCAGCACAGCTTTATCAACCTGTGCCAAGAAGCGGTCATAATAACCTGCACCCATGCCTATTCGGTTCCCATTTTTAGCAAACCCAACTCCAGGCACCAATACCAAAGCTATTTCATGTGGATTTATCACAACATCTGTACCACTAACACTGCGGATTCCGTAACGGTCAAGTGATAACTGGCCAAAACCTTCAAACCGCACCGCACAAATCTCTGTTTCTGAAATTATCTGCGGAATACAAACCGTTTTACCAGCGAGTCTCGCCTGCTCTAAAACAATGTCTATATTCGGTTCGTTTCCGAATGCCAGATAACCAAAAATGACGTCAGCCTGACGATATTGTGGCGAAAGCATAATATTTGCACAGATTTCTTTGCTCCAGCGGTCAACCTGATCCCTAGAAAGCTGATTGCGCAAAGATTTTAACTCCTTGCGCAATTGTTGTTTCTTCATTATTTTTCTGCCATTTCCTGCTTAACGGGATCTTGAAAAGCACTGATAGCGGAACGTGCAAAATCAACTTCCACGTCTTCAGCCAGCTTCAAGGTAACCTTTTTTTCACTGATAGCGGTAATCACACCAAACATACCGCCAATAGTCACTACTTTATCGCCTTTTTTCAAAGAATCAAGCATTCTCTGACGTTTTTGTTGTTCTTGTTTCTGAGGACGATACAGCATAAAATAAAAGATACCGCCCATTAAGATAAACGGCCAGATCGCATTGATCATCGCCATAGTATCTCCACCTTGCATGGGAACACCTCCTTCATAATTCTCCCCTATCTGGGATTATATTCGCCATAAAAACGAAAAATCCTGTTTTAGCCTCGATAATTTTCTAAAAATCTTTCGCGCAGCTCAGGGAAAGTATCACTGGCAATAGCAGAACGAATCTGCTTTGTAAAATCAAGCAGAAAATGTAGATTGTGAATCGTAAGCAGCCTCAGAGCAAACAACTCTTCTGCCTTAAACAGATGCCTGATATAGGCCCGTGAAAAATTACGGCAAGTATAACAGCCGCAGCGTTCATCAATAGGACGAAAATCCTCAGCATATGCTGCATTCCGTACAACCAGCCGTCCTTCTGGAATCATTGCTGTACCGTTACGCGCTACCCTTGTTGGAAATACACAGTCAAACATATCGACACCCAGGTTTACTGCCTCTACTATACAGTCTGGGGTTCCAACTCCCATTAGATAACGGGCTTTATTCTTTGGCATATGCTCAGTTGTTTGGTTTAAAATGTCATACATCAGCGGCTTAGGTTCACCAACACTCAGTCCACCGATTCCATAACCAGCAAAATCCATTTCCGTCAGCTGATCAGCACTCATTTTTCGAAGTTCCGGATACATTCCACCCTGAACAATGCCAAACATAGATTGGTCTTCACGGGTGTGTATATCTAAACAGCGTTTGGCCCAACGCGTAGTTCTCAGAGTTGATTCTTTTGCATAATCAAAATCAGCCGGATAAGGAATGCATTCATCAAAAGCCATTGCTATATCGGCGCCTAATGCTTCCTGTACTTCTGTGGCTATCTCTGGCGACAGAAATTTTTTTGAACCGTCAATATGCGACCTGAATGTCACACCTTCTTCTTTGATTTTTCTCATGGCTCCCAAACTGAAAACCTGAAATCCACCGCTGTCTGTCAGCATCCCCCGGTCATAACGCATAAAATTATGCAAACCTCCGGCTTTCTTGACCAATTCGTGGCCAGGCCGTAAAAACAAATGATAAGTGTTAGACAAAATAACCTGACTGCCCATAGCATATAATTCTTCTGGCGCTAATGTTTTTACGGTCGCCTGTGTTCCAACAGGCATAAACATCGGCGTATCAAAAGTTCCGTGCGGAGTATGTAATTTACCTAATCGCGCGCCGCTCCGACTGCACTCTTTTATTAATTCATATGTAACTGCGTGCATAAATTCTCCTAAAAATTATTTATTCAAATCAGTAATAAACATAGCGTCACCAAAAGAAAAGAAACGATAATGTTCGCGTACAGCTTCAGCATAAGTCGACAGCATAATCTCACGTGTTGACAGGGCTGATACCAACATCAAAAGCGTGCTCTGCGGCAAATGAAAATTAGTTATCAATGAATTTACCAGTCGAAAGCGATATCCAGGATAAATAAAGATATTTGTCCAGTTCCCGCCAGCTTTAATCACACCACTTTCACCCGCAGCTTCTAAAGTACGTACCGCAGTAGTTCCTACAGCAACGATACGCCGACCTTCAGCTTTAGCCTTATTAATAGCTTCAGCCGCTTCAGGTGAAACAGAGTAAAACTCTCTGTGCATCACATGATCTTTGATGTCATCAACACTGACAGGGCGAAAAGTGCCAAGACCAACATGCAGTGTTACAAAAACCTCTTCGCAGCCAATATCCCTAATCTTTTGCAAAAGTTCTTTGGTAAAATGCAATCCGGCAGTTGGTGCTGCAGCACTGCCATTCTCTCTTGAATAGACTGTTTGATAACGTTCCTTATCTTCCAGTGGTGCCGTAATATACGGAGGCAGCGGCGTTTCACCCAAACGATCCAAAATCTCTTCGAATACGCCATTATAATAAAAACGCGCTATTCTTCCGCCAAAATCCGTATCAGCAATAATATCACAGGACAAATCATCACTAAATTTTATTTTTGCCCCAACGCGCAGTTTGCGACCAGGTTTAACCAAAACTTCCCAATCCGTACTGTTTAAACGAGTCAGCAAAAATACCTCAACTCTTGCACCAGTATCCTTCACGCCATGCAGACGTGCCGGAATAACACGTGTATCATTAAAAACCAGTAAATCATCATGCCGCAAATATTCACATAAATCATAAAAATATCTGTGTTCTATTGTTCCCGTATTTTTATCTACAACAAGCAATCTTGAGTGATCGCGCGGTTCCAACGGATACTGCGCAATCAATTCCTGCGGCAATTCATAAGTAAAATCTTTTACCTGCATCTTAATCTCCGGTTTCAGTAAATTTTTTCAACCCTGGTATCTGTATAATAATGAGTTAAAATTTCTTTATAATAGTCCCTGCTGCGTGGCGGCGCACTATTTGCCATCCCACGTACTCCCCACTGGGAAAGCCCCAGTCCGGACCCCTGCCCACGACCTTTAAAAGTTACCATCTCACCTTTTTCACCGCTGACAAAATGCAGATCCTTTAAAATATCTTTAAAACTAATACTACGTTCGCTGACTTTTATCGGGACTTCCTTCCTGCCGATTTCTATTCCATAAGGATTTTCAATAGGAATCTCAATAGAATTTGGTACAGGACGGTTGACTTCCACTTCAAAAAAAGTACTGTTGAGCCCTAATATTTCCTGCACCTGCTGTCCTGTAAAAAGAAATGTCCCGCCGCTGCCGCTGAATAGCATTTCCTGCACCCGTCCGCTGGCAGTGCGATCATTTCCAAACATTTTGCTACTGCCTTCCAGCGGTGATAAACGTATGCTTTCAAGTTTGCCGACAGCATATCCACGCGTCGATAAACGTCGTTCGATCTCACTTGCAGGCAAAGCTTTTTCCCAGTTATACATAGGTGCATCCCAGTCGTAATCCTTCACACTGCGCAGATAAGGTACATATCTACCCCACACATCGCGGCTGTTTTCCGTCTGCCCGCCACCACTTTGGTGATAAACAGCTTCAATTGGCTGCCCGTTATAAGTGACTACCATTCCCGCTGTGACATCGACCAGTTTATTAATAGCCTGTTTTTCTGTTGTCAGTCCATAATAATCCTGCCCTTCTTCACTGGCTTTCAGATCATAACCTAAACGACTGCGGTTTCCAAGCCTGTTATAAGCAAGCGACCTTGCTGCTACAGCCTGGGCCTTAATTGCCTCATCAGGGAAAATCACAGGTATTTCTTCGCCCACAACACTATATAAATACTGCTCTAACGGCAGTACATTGACCACATCTAAAGTCTTTCCGTCAGCGGAAATACGTACCTCAAAGCTGCCACGGTAAGCTTTTTTATTTACTTCAATGGGCTTGCCATTTTCTTTTACCACAAAACGTAACGTTTTGGCGCCAAACTTCTGCGCACCCAAATTGACAGTACCACCCTCAGCATTTACAAAATACCTATCCGGTTTCAAAACCATTTCCTCTCCGGTATCTGGTACTCTTACCATCAGTTCATCCTCACAGCTAAGCTCAGCTGCAAACTGACCATGTACGACAGCAACAGCAATATCAGGTGATGAAGCCATTACTATGCCACAATTGATACAGAATACCCATGCGACAAGCAGCAGCAGTTTTTTCATGAGGACGCCCCCTTCTCTAAAACTATTCTAACTTTACCTTAGGCTTCTTCTCATAACGGTCCCTTTCACTGAATACGCAGCCACAGTATGGCTGACGATATAACTCCAGCTCTAGGCTTATATCAACACCACGCTGATAACCTTTGCGAAAATCCTCATAGTAAAACGGGATATCAAATTCCTTCCCAGCTTCTTCAGCCATTTGTATGATCAGTTCATGCTTCTGATACGGACTGACTAATAAAGTCGTTGAGAAAGCATCATAACCATTTTCTTTGGCATACTGAGCTGCATAACGCATCCGCACTCTGTAGCAGTAAGCGCAGCGTATTACAGGTTCATCCAGCATCCCTTGCACACAAGTTTCCAGAGGGTAGCTTTTATCTACAATCAGCTTATAACGTTTTTTCTCGCATAACTCTCGTAAAGCATTTAATCGCCGTTTAAATTCCTTATATGGATGGATATTTGGATTAAAATACAAAATATCAAAAGCCTTGCCGTCAACCAACAGCTTCTCTGCAGGATAGCATGCACAAGGTCCGCAGCAGGCGTGCAATAGCAGTTTCATCACATCATCCCTTTTCCTGGAAAGGCACTCCCAAATAACGATACGTTTCACGTGTGGCAATCCGCCCCCGCGGTGTACGCTGAAGCAGCCCCAGTTGCATAAGATATGGCTCAATTACATCCTCAATAGTATCTGTTTCCTCACTTACTGCAGCCGCAATGGTTTCAATACCAACAGGGCCACCGCAAAATGTTTTAACAATCGTTTGAAGAATGCGTCGATCATTGCGGTCAAGGCCATAACGATCAACCTCTAAGCGTGCTAAAGCTTCATCTGCCATTTGTCCAGTAATAACCGCAGCACCTGACACCTGTGCAAAATCGCGCACGCGCTTTAACAAACGATTCGCTACACGCGGAGTTCCGCGACTGCGGCGTGCAATTTCCTCTGCTCCGTCAGCAGCGATCTCAACACCTAAAATCTCAGCAGCACGTGTAATAATAAACTGTAATTCATCAGGCTTATAAAATTCCAGCCGGCACTGTACACCAAACCGATCACGTAAAGGAGCCGCAATGGCTCCTAAACGTGTCGTAGCACCAATAAGCGTAAATTTGGGCAAATCTAACCGCACGCTGCGTGCACTCGGGCCTTTACCGATAATGATATCCAGCATAATCTTCCATGGCTGAGTACAAGATTTCTTCCACTGTTTTGGATAAGCGGTGAATCTCGTCAATAAAAAGCACGTCATTATCACCTAAATTAGTCAAAATCGCTGCCAGATCACCCTGTCGTTCAATAGCAGGGCCTGACGTAACACGAATATTAACATTCAATTCATTGGCAATAATATTTGCTAATGTGGTTTTCCCCAGACCAGGCGGCCCAAATAAAAGCACATGATCTAGCGCTTCTTTCCTGTCGGCAGCAGCCTTGATGAATACTTCCATATTCTGTTTTACCTGATTCTGCCCGATATATTCGGCCAGGCGGCGAGGACGCAGGCTGTATTGCCATACATCGGCGTCCTGCTCCTGTCCGGTAATAATTCTTTCTTCCGGCTGCATTATTTCCTCCCGGCAAACAATTTGAGAGCCTGCTTAATAATTACCTCACTGCTAAGTTCTGCATAATTCGGAATCTGTTTTAAAGCAGGCATGATTTCCGAATTAGAGTATCCTAAAGCACACAATGCTTCAATAGCTTCATCCACAGCAGCACTACCCGTTTCTTCATCTATTTTATAGAATCTACCATCAGATTCTTTTACTAAATTAGGTATATTGATTTTCAAATCACCAGGTGCAGCACCAAATACCGCCGCATCAGTTTCCTCACCTTTTTGCCATACACCATCCAACTTATAATGATAATAAGAGTTAATAGCTTCTCCCAATGCCAATGCATAACCGGTGTCACCATTATTAAGCACATCTGAATCTCCACCGGACAATTTGGTTATTTTCTCTTTATTATGATTGAAAGTTACACTTGAACTCCAGGTAAAGTTCTTTGTTATAATATTACGTGTATTAAGAGCCAACTCAAAACCTTTATTGCTAGTCTCACACATATTTAAATTAGTAGTATAATTCGCTTTAGGTCCGCCATCCGGGGAGAATGCTCCATTAATAACAGGAAGTGCCTTGTTCCATATAACATCTTTTGTTTTTGTATTATAATATTCCATACTGACATCAATGCGATTATTTAAGAATGCAGCGTCAATACCAATATTCGTGTTATACGACTTTTCCCATGTAAGCAAATAGTTCGGAATATTCTGTGAGAATTTATAAATCGGCGTCAGAACACCTCCTAATATCATATTTACAGCAGTAGCATCCAATGATGCAGCAGACGAATACGGATCAATCCCCGCTGTACTACCCGTAACACCATATCCGAAGCGAATTTTCAGATTACTCAACCAGTTAGTCGTACTCTCCATAAATTTTTCATCAGAAATTCTCCATCCCAAAGAAAAAGCCGGGAAAGTATCCCATTTATTACCTTCTGCCAGTCTGGAAGAGCCGTCATGGCGGACAGATGCAGCAAATAAATACCTACCCATATATGAATAGTTTAAACGACCGACATATCCCATCCCCTTAGACATACTATAAGAAGTACTTCCCGAAGTTGCGGAATTACCATCAAGAATATTATGCCATAAGAATTTATTATCAGAAACACCTTTTTGATACAAAGTAGTGACATCGCTACGATTGTGGTTCCACGATGTAACTGCAGTAAGAGTTATATCATGCACTTTCTTAATTTGGAAATTGTAAGTAAGTATATTTTCCCACTTATAATTATACGAACGGTTGTCCTTAACTTGTGCCTTAATGCCGTCTGCCGTTTGATTTGCCTTATACCATTGAACAGATCCCTCTCCTGTGAAAGTGTTACTACGTGAATATCCCAAATTAGCACCAGCACGAGTAATAAAAGTCAGCCCTTTAAGAGGAGTGATTTCCAAGTAAAGATTAAAATAGACCTTAAGGTTTTGAGCCTGATTGCGGTACAAACTTTTATCCTCATTTAAAAGATAATTATATACTGTAGATGAAGGATCGGCAACAGGTTGCGGATTGATGCTTCCATCTTCATTATACAAGGATCCAAGAGGATTTGACGCCATCAAAGTCTGTAAATCAGAATCAGCTTTATTTTGATGTACATAAGACAGTTGAGCATCAATGCCCACCTTCATCCACTTTTTAATCTTATGATCTACCCGGATTTTAGATGAATAAAGTTTATAGCTATCTTGTGCAAACTGCCCATCCTCATTAGAGAAGTTCAGAGAAAAATATGCCTTTGTCTTTTCCGTTCCACCAGCCACAGAAACAGAATAATTCTGTGTTACACTGGTTTTCAACAAAGCATCCACCCAATCTATATATTGGCCATTTTGATGTGCACTCCATTCAGCATCAGTAGTAAACAGATTTTTATCATCAGCAACCGAGCTCCAACGTCCATCGCCAGCACCAACAGATGCATCTCTCAAGGTTTGTATATAACTTTCTCCACTACGCATCTCCGGAGTCCTTGACCAGCCGTTTACACCTAGGTATGCATTAAAATTAACAATTGCTTTGCCTTCCTTACCACCTTTAGTAGTAATTAAAATAACACCGTTCGCACCACTTGAACCATAAATAGCTGTCGAAGAAGCATCTTTTAAAACTTCAATGCTTTCAATATCATTCGGATTCAATGTAGAATAATCCCCCGGCATACCATCAATTATAAATAAAGGATTTCCGGAATCCTTCTGGAATGACCGGTTACCACGCAACTGCATCTTTACTCCCGAACCGGCCTGTCCCGATTCACGCGTAATATCCAATCCTGCCACCTTACCTTGTAAAGCCTGCATCGGATTTGAACTTGGATTCATCACTACATCTTCACTTTTTACAGAAGTGATAGCCCCTGTCAAATCACGTTTTTTCATCGTACCGTAACCCACAACAACCACTTCATCCAATGCCTGTGTGTCCGAAACCATTTTCACATTGACCGGTCCGTTGCCTGTCACAGTCACCGCTTGTTCTTTGTAACCGATATAAGAAATGACCAGTTCTTTTCTTCCCGCCGGAAGATCGATAGAGAAGTTACCGTTAAAATCGGTAATCGTACCTGTACTTGTTCCTTTCACAACGATAGAAACTCCAATCAGCGGCTCCCCGCTTTCATCAATGATAGTTCCTTTCACAGTTTTCGTTTGTGTGACAACTTGCACCATAGTATTAGAAACTCCATCTTCTGCATAAACAGCGTATGACAGAGGGGCAGCCAATAAAGACAACCCTAAAATCATGGAAGCGCGTCTATGATGATTCTTCCATGCTTCAACAAATGCATTACATCTCATTCGTTCTAATTTAAAGTTAATATTAATTCTCGTTGTTTTGCAAAAACTATTCGATTATAATCTTAATTAAAGACGAATCTAATTTTAATACGTACTCACTTTTCATACCATATTTCTCCTATAAAATATATTTTCTCCATTAAATACGCAACTATATATTATACTTTACTTCAAGCAGCTCCAACAAATTCTTTGTTTTGTTGTTGAATAAAGAATAAAAAGTGTAAATTTGTACCTAGATGCCACTTAAACTAACCACATATTATCATGGGAAGGACATTCCTGAATTACCAGGAAAAAACGCCTTCCATTCCAAAGAGTTATTTCAGATTTATGAAGCGACTCCGGGCTATACTCCTTTATTAATAGTGGCAACAGAAGACGGCAGACCTATGGCACGCCTGCTTGCCGCCATCCGCAAAGCGAAAAAGTGGCTTCCCTCCTCTTTAGTGAAACATTGCGTAGTATATAGCGAAGGTGAATTTCTGGATGAGTCGCTTTCGACCAACAAAGAAAAGGCAGAAGAAGTCTTTGGCGATATGCTCGAACATCTCACACAAGAAGCATCGCGTAGCTGTGTCCTGATCGAATTCCGAAACCTCAATAATTCGATGTTCGGTTACCGGGTTTTCCGTGCCAATGATTATTTCCCTGTCAACTGGCTGCGGGTACGGAATTCGCTGCACAGTATGAAAAAGACGGAAGACCGGTTCAGCCCGTCACGCATCCGTCAGATAAAAAAAGGACTCAAGAATGGAGCCAAAGTAGAGGAGGCACATACCGTGGAAGAAATACACGATTTCTCACGGATGCTGCACAAGGTTTATTCCTCCCGCATACGTAGATATTTCCCTGCCAACGACTTTTTCCGTCACATGAACGATATGCTAATCAAAGGACAACAGGCAAAAATATTCGTAGTAAAATACAAAGAGAAAATCATTGGCGGTTCCGTCTGTATCTACTCGGGAGATGACGCGTACCTTTGGTTTTCCGGAGGAATGAGAAAGACATACGCACTTCAATATCCGGGTGTGCTAGCCGTTTGGAAAGCATTGGAAGACGCACACCAACGGGGATTCCGCCACATGGAATTTATGGATGTAGGACTTCCGTTCCGTAAACACGGTTATCGTGATTTCGTTCTTCGCTTCGGAGGAAAACAAAGCAGTACCCGCCGTTGGTTCCGCATCAATTGGAGTTGGCTGAACAAACTCTTAGTCAAATTTTATGTCTAAATGTAATCTCAAGATTACAAAACAATGTTTTATGCTCCTTTCCCACCATTTTTTCTGTTTAATAATCCAATAATTAAATGCAGAAATATTTCTTTATTAGATAAGAAATGTCTTTCTTTGTGCTGTTTTATGCCTTATAAGCACAGATTTAAAACCAAATAAAAAAAGTATAGTTATGAAGATTTCACACATTG
>OGOC01002257.1_pt1 | contig 13025 bp, 10 predicted proteins | sample 1552561 | NCBI WGS metagenome assembly OGOC01 (sample SAMEA2580148, study PRJEB22360) | human gut metagenome | biome: human gut; feature: human-associated habitat; material: faeces | place: Denmark | collected 2008/2010
TATTTTCACTCCATACAGTCAGACAGTTCAGAATCCATCAGCCGGGTACTGGACGGAACTGTAGATCTGGCTCTGGTAGGCCAGAATACACGTGATGAGAGCTGCGTATTTATTCCTTTCTGCCATGATGAGCTGGTCATAGCAACTCCTGTAACAGATCACTATCTTGCACTCAAGGACAGAGAAACACCCGCTATTTTTCATGATTTCCTGAAAGATCCTATTATCCTCAGGGAAAAGGGCTCCGGCACAAAAAAAGAAATGGACCTTTTTCTGGAGCGCACAGGCATCACAACAGGCAATCTGAATGTGATCGCCCGCATGAATGACCTGGAAAGCATCAAAAAGTCCATTGTTAATGGTCTGGGAATCTCTATTCTTTCATCACGCTCTGTCAATGACCTGCAGAGGACAAAGCAGATTCTTGTCTTTCCGCTGGAGGAAGCTGCCCATAAGCGCAGTTTCTATATAGTCTACAGCAAAAACAGGATTCTGAAACCCCATGTGAAGCAGTTTGTACAGTTTGTGCGAGACTATTATATGTAACTGTTATCTGCCGGCATCCAGCAGTTTCACAAACTCTTCCTCCGGCATCGGTTTGTAAAAATAATAACCCTGGATATAATCACAGCCGTTGTCTCTTAAGAACTCGACCTGCTCTTTAGTTTCAGCACCTTCCGCTATAATCTTTATATCCATAGTATGTGCCATTTCAATGATGAAGCGGATAATACTGCGTGTTTTGGTATTGGTTTCTATCTGCCGCACAAAACTCATATCAATTTTCATAATATCAAAGTTGTAATTCTGGAGCATTCCAAAGGAAGAATATCCGCTTCCAAAATCATCCAGGAGCAGCAGAATCCCTGCTTCTCTTAATGCCTCCAGAGTTGCATTTCTGTCTGCCTCAATGGCAGCATAGGAAGTTTCTGTAATCTCCATTCTGCACAGACCGGACGGCATGGAAGCATCTGCACATTTCTTCTCCAGCCAGTTCATGATCGTCTCATCATAGAAATCCATCCATGACAGATTAGTTGATACCGGAACTGTGATCTTATCGGACTGATAACGTTTCTTCTGAAATTCATTAACCGAATCCAGCACATACAGATCCAGTTCGGAAATATGTCCGCTTTCCTCCAGTGCAGGAATAAATACACCCGGCGAAATAAATCCCTTTTTCGGGTGGAACCACCGGATCAGAGATTCTGCTGATGCAATCTTTCCGGTCATTGCATCCACAACAGGCTGAAAATATACTTTGAACTGTCCCTGCTCAATCCCTTCCTCCAGTTCACCTGCTAATGTTGCTTTATCTATATATGTATTCTTCATGGAAGAATCATAAATCTTATATGACTGGACAAACTCATCTGTAATATATCTCTGGGCAATCTTTGCCCTGTCGATCATTCCATTCACAGACATTTTTTTCTTTTCAAGCATAAAAATCCCACATTTGACAGACAAATGAAGTGTTTTTCCTCCCCGGGTAAGTTTCTTCTGACACATTCCGGTAAGCATATCCAGATTGAGATTCTTACGTTCTACCAGACAGATAAAATGATCTGCGTCCTCACGTGCCGACACCAGAGGCTTCAGCTCTGATTTCCGGACATCTTCGTACACTTTGCGCAGCATCATATCTCCGATTTCTGTTCCAAAAAGTTCATTGACTGCCTTGAAATTCTTAATATCGAAAAATACAACCGCATATCCGGTTCTGTCTTCACTTTCTTTCAGAATCCGTTCCACATGACGGATAAAACCCTGTCTGTTATATCCGCCCGTCAGAATATCCTGTTCAAATTTCTCCGTAATATCCTCAACTGTAGCTACAATAATGTCAAAAAATTTATTGAGGTAAAAAAATGTATAGTTCTTTAAACATTTCTCCCCTTTTTTATTAAACTGATGAACAGAGAAAGAATATCTATCTTTCTCCTGCAGTTCTTTCCGAATGGTATCAAGACGCACACATTTTTCATATACGGATTTCTCATCATCCGGAACAAATTTCTTCATAACTTCAGTAACATAACCGGAATAACTGATCTCTTCTGCCAGAACCATCTCCATGGCACAGATACCCGGATGATCCAGTCTCACACAGTCTCTCTGCCCGTCAATAATCTCTATTCTGTCAAAATTCTTTCTGTACAGCATATGCGGAATCTGCTCTGAAAAATAGTTCTCTGTAATATCAGAAAAATAGATCAGTGCTTCCAGCCTGTCATAAGAAACGTTCCGGACCATCTCAACTGTGGTTCTGATCATCCTCAGACTGATTCCTTTTGCGGCATACACAGGACATTCCCATTGGATCATATCTTTTCCCTGTGTCAGACACTCCCTCAGATTATCTACACAAAATACCTTTCTGTACTGAGTTCTCACTTCTCTCTGCGGAATAGACTGACTGATCCGCTCAATATAAGAATCCAGTGGTTCATTTACATCTTTCAGCTCCAGTGAAGCAATCCTGCTGTTTGCCATAATACAGCTTCCATCCGAAATATTTACTGTAACTGAGGCAAACGCATCTTTTGCATGACGTATGATCTTATCCAGCTGTTTCAGATATTCATCATTGATATCCCGGATATACATCATGGCAATCTGGTCATCCGGTTTATATTCTGCACTTCTGATGACTTCCATACATACCCAGCGATACTCCTGTTTTATCAGAGTTCTGTAGTTCAGGTAAATGCGTTCTCTGCCTTTCGCAAGTTCTCTTCTCAGATTATCTATACTGCAGAATTTCAAATATTCTTCCTGATCCTCTTCATAAATATACTTATAATCAGCCATCATTTTAAGGCTTTCAGAAAGACTTGGAAGCATGGAAACAGTACTGTCTTTTCCTCTTATAACTGTATAAGTATCTGTCGAGAGATTAATCTTGAGTATCCGGTGAAAAATAGATGATAACATTTTCATCGCATCCTGCAGGTCTCCCGTCATCTTATCATGCAGCGCAATCGTACTCTCAACACGATGAAAGACCGTCATTGCATCAAAGGGACGTGTGAAGTAATCACTTGCTCCCAGCCCATAAACCCGACGGATGCTATCTTCGGAAGTCTCTGATGAAATACAGATAACAGGCAGCATATCCAGCCATTGCTTTTCCTTCATAACAGCAAGTACCTGATAACCATCCATTACCGGCATGATCAGGTCAAGGAGCACCAGCTTAAAATCCTTATGGCATCTTTCAAGGATTTCAACTGCCTGCTTTCCATTTTCAGCTTCACAGATATCATATTTATCTTCCAGCATACAGGAAAGGATTTCTCTGTTTAATTGTGAATCATCAACGATTAATATCTTTGGCTTACTCATATAATGTATGCCCTTTCTTCTGTTATTATGGCTGTGTGAAAATTTAACCGGACAGATGTCAAAAACAGCTGCTCGGTTATGCATAATTCAAGTATATCATTCAAAGGATAAAAGTCAATAATTGGAAATATCGTTTTATCGCTGTTCACCGGTAAAAGTTTTACTGAGAACAGAGTGAATAGCAACGTTTTCATACACTGTCAGTATATAATTCCCCGTTTTCTCTTTACAAAGATTCACATTGATATATAATGCATAACCAGATCAAGGAGGAGCACAGGCTCCTCCTTGTCAGTCAGTTACAGGTTTTTCTTCTTATAAATAAACCATGATGCAGCTACAGTAAACACCAGCAGATAAAGAAGCAGAATCCCAATACCGGTGTAATTCACCGCCTCACCTGATGAAATGCTTCTCATCAGATGGCTGGTCTGGGATAATGGCAAGGCTGATACAAACTTGCCTACAAATCCCGGAAGTTTCTCTGTTGAGAAAAAGGTGTTACACAAATATGCCATAGGCATAATGATATAATTGGAAAACCTCGGCACGTCTGCGTGGTTTTTTGCCAGAAAGGAGACCACCACGCCGATGGCTGAGAATACCGCTCCGTTCAGGAACATCACCAGAAAGGACCATCCGTTGAAGATCAGTCCTGTCTCAATAGGTGCTGTAAGAAGCAGTATGATTCCTCCTGCATACAGACCGCGCAGACTTCCCCCGATGATCTGTCCGGCAATAAACTGCCATAATGGTGTGGGGGAGATCATCACCTGATCAAAAGCCTTCTCATACAGTCTCTGTACGTTTAGGTTCTGCGCAATGGCGTTGAAGCTTCCGTTCATAGTTGTCAGTGATACCACACCCGGAATCAGAAAGTTCAGGTATGGCTGTCCATGAGAAGTGGTCTGGATTCCCATTCCGAATACGATCAGATACATTAGCGGTGCAATCATTGCCGCCAGTGTGATTTTATAGAAATCCCGGCGGAATTCTACCCACTTCTCCCATAATATTGTTATAATTCCCATACATTTTTCTCCAGATTATTCTAACTTTTTTCGCAACCTCCGCAGGGGACTTCCCTGATTCAGTTAATATCTGCTATTTTGAAATCAAATGTTTCCCGGCTCTTTCTACAAAGACGTCTTCCAGTGTTGTCTCACGAAGAGACGCCTGCCCTGTAAGCTCTTCCAGATACCGGATTGCTTCCTGTCGTGTATGGAAATAGTGATTCTGCGTTCCATCTGCTGTCATCTCGTCCACTGCATAAGCACCAAGACTCTCGATCAGTGCTGACGGAGTACTTACCTCCTCCAGCTTACCATGATCCATCAGTGCCACACGATTACAGAGACTCTGTGCTTCTTCCATATAATGAGTAGTCAGCAGGATCGTCAGGTTTTTCTCATTAAGCTTACGCAGAAGATTCCACATCTGTCTTCTGGAAAGAGCATCCATACCTGCTGTGGGTTCATCCAAAAGCAATATCTCCGGATCTGTCAGTAATGCCCGACAGACCATCAGCTTACGCTTCATTCCACCGGAAAGCTTACGGACTGTACGTTTGCGAAACTTCAGCAGGTCACAGAACTCCAGAAGTTCTTCTGTTCTTTCTTTTATCTGCTTTCGCGGCATAAAATAGAGCCTTCCCTGGTATTCCATAATCTCATCCATATTCATATCCTGACGCATAGAATATTCCTGGGTGATCACACTGATTTTTCTTTTCAGATCAGGACGTTGTCTCGTAAGCTGCTGACCGTCTATGAGGATTTCTCCCTTTGTCGGAAGAAGAAGGGTTGAGAGCAGGCTGATGGTCGTTGTCTTGCCTGCTCCGTTTGGTCCGAGAACACCAAAAAATTCCCCTTTTTCAATTTTCAGGTTCAGGGAATCCACAGCTGTAAAATTGTCAAAGGTTTTTGTCAGATCTTTTGTCTCTATCATTTCTCTTCGGCTTTCTCTTTGGCAATGATCAGGGAATAATATCCTGCATCATCCGGAATTTCCTCTACGCTGTTGTAAATATGTTCATCCGGCATACCACAATTCTCTACCATACGGACTTCGCGACCGCTTCTTTCAAGGATTTCCTTTACCTGATTCATTTTTCTGCCTGATTTCATCAGTACATAGGTTCCCGGCTGATCAAGTTCACTGTCAAGGCGGTGAACTGCAGGCTGTACATGAAGAGGCTGGTTCCACTCTGTAAGCGGGATATTCAGGCGTGCTGCTGTTGCGCAGAAGGAAGTGATGCCGCTTACCAGTCTTGTCTCATATCCATCTGCTTCTACTCTCTTCTGCACATATGAAAATGTTGAATAGATAGTCGGATCTCCAAGTGTCAGAAATACTACATTCTTACCTGTATCAAGTGCTGCTTCCAGCGCCTTGGCTCCTTTTTCATGGTTCAGTTCCAGTTCTGCCTTATCGTGTGTCATTGGCATATAGATTGGCAGAAGTTCTTTGTCTGCAAGCTCAGGTACTGCCTGTACTGCGATCTTATATGCAACTGTTTCACGCACCTCTGCGCCCGGTACTGCAATAATATCATTCTCTTTGATCAGGCGCACTGCCTTTAATGTCATAAGTTCCGGATCTCCGGGGCCAACTCCTACTCCGTATAAAATTCCTCTCATTACCATATCCTCCTGTGATTTGCATATACATTTTTATGATATCAGAATTGCAGGAGCTGCTTCGCAGCAAAGCAATTCACAGATATTCATTTATTGTGCTCACTGTTCACTACGTTCTCAATGATGTTGCGTGCGGACAGTACTTTTTATTATACTAAAACAGGATAACTTTTTCAACAAAGTATTGACAATTAATTTCAATTGTGGGATGATGAAAATTATCGAATTTAAGTGAGGAAAGAAATATGAGAAAGATTTTTTCAGTTCTGGCAACTTTGATCTGCTGTCTGTCAGTATGGACTTCTGTTCCTGCTGCACAGGCTTTCACTCTTGATAAAGAAGATGGGGAGTATTCCATCCAGGTAGAGCTGGAAGGCGGAAGCGGCAAAGCCAGTGTCACTTCACCGACTTTGATCACTGTGAAAAACGGCGAAGTAACTGCCGATATCCAGTGGAGCAGTTCTAATTATGACTACATGATCGTTGACGGTAAAAAATATCTCCCTGTCAATGAGGAAGGAACGAATTCTGAATTCCAGATCCCGGTTACCATTATGGATGAGAGCATGCCGGTAATCGCAGACACTACTGCCATGGGTACCCCTCATGAGATCAATTATACCCTGACTTTCTATTCCGATTCCATCGGTTCCAAAAGCCAGATGCCGCAGGAAGCAGCGAAACGTGTTGTTGCTGTTGCACTTGTTATTATCGTAGGCGGTGGGATTCTGAATTATTTCGTAAACAAGAGAAACCGATGCTGAACCAGGCAGACACCTGCATCTCAGTTCGGTTAAGAAATACAAAAAAGCTGCCATACGGCAGGCTTTTTGTATTCTATAGCTTTATTCAGCCATCTCCACTTCCAGCACATAGTCTACAGGATCCGGCAGTACAGGATCCGGACCAAGGTCAACAAATGCGATATCCGGATAATCGCTGTGCACCCATAAAGTAGAGATTGGCACTTCATGTCCGTCATCCAGGGCACGTACTTTCACAATCTTATTCTTATCAAATCCAATCAGCGGCAGTGGTCCTAATGTATTCTCATAAATATGGACATAATACTTGTTTCCATTTCTGGTGATACGTCCGTAATCCGGTTTCGGGATATCTGCTGCCGGAGCGCATCCATAGATACTGTCATGGTTCTTATCCATCCAGCGTCCGATTTCCGCCAGGATCGCGGAGGATTCTTTCGGGAATTTACCTTTCGCATCAGGTCCTACGTTCAAAATCATATTTCCACCCTTGGAAACGCACTCTACCAACTTCTTGATCAGCATGGAAGCCGGTTTGTAATAATGGTCGTTTGCACAGTATCCCCAGTTGTTGTTCATGGTGAAGCATGCTTCCCAGACCATCGGGTTGCCTTCCTTATCGCAGATTCCTTCCGGCGGGATGATCTGCTCAGGGCTTACGAAATCGCCATGGTACGGTGTCGGATCACACTCATACAGGGATCCTCTTCCCTCTCCGCTGGCTTCCAGACGGTTATCGATGATAACCTGCGGCTGTAAGCTGCGCACCATGTTGATCAGCTTGGTTGCGCCCCATTTTTCCCCTCTCATATCGTCGTAGGAGAAATCAAACCAGATGATATCGATCTGTCCGTAGTTTGTACAGATCTCTTCTACCTGATTATACAGATATTCTGTATAACGTGAGAAATCACGGTTCTCATTTCCGCACTCTTTGTGGTTTCTCATCGGATGGATACGATCTCCGTAATGCGGATAATCCGGATGATGCCAGTCAAGCAGTGTGAAATAGATTCCAACCTTAAGGCCTTCCTCACGAAGTGCCTCTACATACTCCTTGATCAGGTCTCTTCCTGCCGGTGTGTTTGTCACCTTGTAATCTGTGTATTTACTGTCAAATAAGCAGAAGCCGTCGTGATGCTTCGCTGTCAGGACTACATATTTCATACCTGCAGCCTTGGCCTCTTTTGCCCACTGCTTCGGGTTGTAGTCTCTTGCATCAAACTCTTTCATAAATGGAAGATATTCTTCCTCAGGTATTTCCTCTACGCTTCGCACCCACTCGCCTCTTGCAGGGATAGAATATAATCCCCAGTGGATAAACATTCCAAAACGGGCATCCTGGTACCACTCCATACGTTTTTCATATTCTTTTCTGTCAAACTGATACATGATTTTTTCCTCCTGTTTAGATTAAAAGCATCAGCCTTTGATAGCTCCGGAAAGCATACCTTTTTCAATCTGTTTATGGAACACGATGTAAATGATAAGCATCGGAATTACGGACATTACTACATATGCAAACTGACTTCCGATCTCCTGTGTATGTGCGGAAGAGAAGTTCAGCATCGCACGTGAAACTGTGAAATATTTGGTATCTGTCATCAGGATCATGGAGAATACAAGTTCACTGTATCCATAGATGAATACGAAGATCGCCTCTGTTGCGATGATCGGCTTGCAGACAGGGAAAAGGATCTTCCACAGCAGCTGCCAGTTGTTACATCCATCAATGATCGCCGCCTCATCCAGGTTCCTGGAGATTCCATCCATGAATCCTGTATAAAGGAATATCGCCTGGGACATACCAAACGCAACATAGATCAGGATCAGGAAGAACAGGTTGTTCTTTGCATTTAATGCTGTTGCAATGTTGTTGATCGGGATCAGTGTACAGTGAACCGGAACCATTACTCCAATCATGAAGAATACATATACCCATTTCAGGAATTTGTAATCTTTTCTTGATAAGATGTATGCTGCCATCATTCCGACTACAGTATTAAATACAGTTGTCAGAGTTGCTACAACCAGGGAGTTCTTGATGGTATTCAATGCATCCGCTGTTTTGTTTGCGCTGATATAGTTCTGGAACATAATCTTCTTAGGGAAGCTTAACAGGTTCAGGTAAATCTCTGAGTTTGTTTTGAAGGAAGCCATTACGGTCACTACTACCGGAAACAGTGTAACAACTGTCCACAGGATCGCAATAACGTACAGCGCTATCTTTCCTCCATGCATTTTCTGTTTATTAGCTGTTTTTTCCATATCGTCTCTTCTCCTTCCGCCTACATTGCAAGATCTTTATCTTCACGGAACAAATGATTGGTTATAAGACTCAGTACAACACCCAGCACTAACAGAATAACGCCGTATGCACTGCTTCGTCCGAACAGCTTATAGGAGAATCCCTGTGTATAAAGCATGATTGAAGGTGTGGAGCTGATATCGTTCGGGCCTCCTCTTGTCATTGCCCAGATGATATCGAATACTTTCAGACATCCTGTAATACACAAAATAGAGAATACCTTGAAGGAGTTTTTCATCAGAGGAAGGATGATATAGCGGATCCTCTGCCATCCTGTAGCACCATCCAGCGCTGCAGCCTCATTTAACTCATCAGGGATCGCCACCAGACCAGCTGCAAAGATCAGCATGTTATATCCGGCATACATCCATTCGTTTACCAGAACAACGATCCAGACGTTTACAGTCTTTATCGTCAGCACATCAGGGATCGTACCATGAAGGCCGAAAATATTTTCAATGGTATTAAAGATACCAAAGTTCGGATTTAACATAAATGTCCACATCAGGGCTACTGCTGTTGTTCCTAACATATTCGGAAGGAAGTAGCAGGTTCTGAAGAATCCGGTTCCCTTGATCTTTGCAGTTACCAGCATTGCGAGACCAAATGAAAGCGGCATCAGGATAACAAAACCACCGATCATAAAGTACACACTGTTGAGCATTGCATTCCAGAACAGATTATCTGAAAAAATCTTCTGATAGTTCTCAAGTCCTACCCATTGCTTTGCCGCACCAAACATACCGTTCCATTTACGGAATGATAAGCCTACGGTATCAAAAACAGGGTAGATGACAAAAATAACAGTTATTAAAATTGCCGGAAGAAGGAACGCTAAAGAAAGCGCAAGATCTTTTTTGTCCAGCTTCTGTTTTACCTTTGGTACAGATTTACCTGCCATATGTATACCTCCGTAATAAACAAGGGGAAGCAGATGATGCTCCCCCCTGTTTCTCTTATCCACACATCATGCGTTCAGTCAAAATTCTCTTTATTCGTAAGCAGACATTTTGTCAACGATATCGTCTCCAACTTCCTGTGCACTTGCGCCTGTCGCTAATGCCTGAAGAGAATTACGGATTGTATCCATAGCTGCTGTGTTGCTGTCATATGTAGGAATCTCAAGTTTAGACTCTGTATTCTCAGCCATGATCGCATTTACATCGTCAAGCAGATAGTTACCTGTATCGATCGTAACCTTCTCAGCATATGTTGTCGGGCTGGATTTGCACATTTCGTTGATGGAATCTACACTTGTAAGATACTTGATGAATTTAACAGTTGCTGCGATTTCCTCATCGCTCTTGTTTAATGTAGTGATGTAGTATGTATCAGAACCGCCGCCCATCTCTACAGTCTTGTTTGCTTCGTCGATATAAGGAATTCTTGTAACACCGATCTTCTGAGCATCGAAGAGAGTTGTATCGGAGTCATTCTGGAAGTTACCGCAGTTCCATGTTCCGTCAACTGTGAATGCAGCTTTTCCTGCCTCGAACATATTTCTCTCTGTGTTGAAGTCTGTGCTGAGGATTCCATCTCCCCAGTATCCTGCATCGATCATATCTTTCATCTTCTGATAGATTGCAACCATCTTCTCGCCGTTGTAAGCCTCTTTGTCGCTTGCAAGATCATCTGCGATGCTTGTTCCGTAAGCTTTCAGAGCAAGAGCACTCATCAGATGCTCGAAGTGATAGTTATCTTTGTCAGAGTAGTTGAATGGCTGGATTCCTGCATCTTTTAATTTTGCGCAGGCATCAACAAGATCATCCCAGGACTCCGGAACATCTACGCCAACCTGATCAAGGTAATCTTTGTTGTAGTAGAGACAGAGCTGATAAGCGGACCACGGAATACCATAGGTTCCTTCAATGCCGTCAAACTGTGTTGTCTCCCATGCAAAATCCTGAACTCCCTCTTTCCATTCCGGATACTGTTCAAAGTATGGTGTCAGATCCAGTATATATCCTGCATCTACATACTCTCTTGTACGGCTTCCGCCATACTGAAGGAATGCGTTCGGTACATTACCGGAAGCGAAATCTGTTGTAAGCTTCTCTTCGTAATCAGACTCTGTAGAAATACTCTCATCTGTTACATGGATCTTTCCTTCGTTCTCTTTATTGAACTTCTTCAAGTGCTTGTAATACCATTTAGCCTGTCCGTCTGTATCAGATCCGTTGTTAAATCTGAATGCTACACGAAGCTCAACGTTTTCAAAATCCATATTGTCTACATCGTAGTTTGTGTCACCCTTTGCAAATACGGCGCTTCCTGTTACGCCTACTGTTGACATTGCTGTTACACCGGCGAGACACAGTGTTGCAACTTTTTTCATTCGTTTCTTCATGAATAAATCCTCCCTTAATATGATTTTTTATTATATAGTTTTCCCATTGATGTTCATAAATTGATCAATCGATGATCGCCTCAAAGATCGGCTCTTCTTCCTCAAGCTCCAGGCATACACAGTAGTTCTTTGCCCCCTGAAGCTTCTCCGGAAGCTCTACCTCTATCATCGAGTTTCCTTCGCAGCACTTTAATGCGCGGCACGGAAGCTTTTCTCCTGTGCTTACCACATATGCACCCTTTAACTGATTACCGATGTTCAGCAGTTCAACTCGATATCTCGGTGCAAGGACGTGTACGTAAAGCTTATGTGGTCTCTTTGTAAATTCAATGCTCGGGATCTCATACGGATAGATACCAACATTCTTGGTTCCGTAAATTGCTTCCGCATTCTCAGTCACGTATTTACCAACCTCATTCATAACCTCGACACAAGCTTCCGGAACAGTTCCGTCTGCCATTGGTCCTACGTTCAGCAGGTAATTTCCGCCTCTGCCGACGATCTTGAGAAGAAGGTTCAGGATATCATCCGGATTCTTCCAGTTTGTATCGTATTTATTATAACCCCATGTATCATTTACAGTTGCCGGTACTTCCCAGTCACCGTCGTATGGAAGACGTGGGATAAAGTTATCACCGGTGGTCATGTAATCGCCCTTCTGGTGTCCGATACGTCCGCTGATGATGCAGTCAGGCTTAATACCCTTAACCCAGTCTCTTAATTCCTGAGCTTCGTCTGCGGTCATTCCCATCGGAGTATCAAACCAGATCAGGGAAATGTTATCGTAATTCTCAAGAAGCTCTTTTAACTGCGGCTTGCATTTCTCATCGAAGTATGTACGGAATTCCGGCTTCCATTCGTTCTTGTCTTCGTAATCCTTCTTATAGGCATTGTCATCATCCCAGTCCTGAGCCTGTGAATAATAGATACCCATTGTCATGTCATATTTCTTACAAGCATCAGAAAGCTCTCTTAAGATATCTCTTCCTGCAGCCTTCACTACATTAAAATCACTGACTTTGGAATCGTACATTGCGAATCCCTCGTGATGCTTGGAAGTAAGAACGATATATTTAACACCCCACTGTTCTTTCGCTCTTTTCACAAACATGTCCGCGTCAAATTTGTCCGGATGGAACTCATCTTTCAGCTTTCTGTAATCTTCCTTGTCAATGTTGAGATTGTTCTCGATCCACTCTGCGATACGGTCTGTCTTGGTGACCTCGCCGGTCTTCGGATCTTTCCACTCTCCTGCAAGGATGGAATAAAGTCCCCAATGGATGAATAATCCGTATTTGGCATCTTTATACCACTGCTGCTTTGTGTCTGCCATAACCTTCTCCTTGTTTCGTATAGCTGATTTTCTTGTTACGTAAAACGTTTCGTTTTTTGTTAAGACTATCTTACCGCATCCGAAGCAGCTTTTCAAGTAAAATCATAGGGCAAAAATCATTTTTCCTATTTTTTACAATTATTCCGTCTTGTTTTTGTGTACTTTTTCGTATCAGGTTTTGTTAAACGTTTCATTTTTATCAATTTTCTGTACAATACGCTCGTTTTTTCTGATACTTTATGTGTAAAAAATGTCATGTGTATTGAGGCGTTTTCTTTTTCAT
>OGOC01002267.1_pt1 | contig 12988 bp, 5 predicted proteins | sample 1552561 | NCBI WGS metagenome assembly OGOC01 (sample SAMEA2580148, study PRJEB22360) | human gut metagenome | biome: human gut; feature: human-associated habitat; material: faeces | place: Denmark | collected 2008/2010
ACTTCCAAAGGAGCCGTCGCCAACCGTATCATCAAATACGATTACGACCCGCTGACGGCGCACGCCGAGTTTCGTTACGCCACGATCTACCGTGCGAACGGCGACGTGATCAATCTCGACGTAACCCAAGCTTGCGACTACGCCGCCCCCGCACGTGCCATCTACTGGGGCGCCCGGCAGATCATGCTGGAAGTGGGCCGCTTGCAACCGGGAGATATCGTGGAGTACGAGATCGCCAAGAAAGGTTTCACCTACGCCTTGCTGACGGCGGGCGACGACGAGCGTTTCATCCCTCCTATGCGGGGACAGTTTTACGATATCGTCCCCTTCTGGGCTACTGAGCCTACCGTGCGTAAGGTATACCGGGTATCCATGCCGATGGAGAAAGAGTTGCAATTCCAGTTCTACCAAGGCGAATGTACCTCTTCCATGCGATATGAGGATGGACGGAAAGTATATACCTTCGCCTCCGACGATATCCTTCCTTTCGCCAAGGAACCGAATATGGTAGACCTATTCGACGCTGCCCCGAAGCTCATGATGTCCAGCACGCCCCGCTGGGAAGATAAATCCGTATGGTTCAATAAGGTTAACGAGGATTACGGAAGCTTTACCGCAATCCCGGAAGCCCAGAAAAAGGTAGACGAGCTGATCAAAGGCAAGAAAACGGAAATGGAGAAGATAGCCGTATTGACCCACTGGGTGGCCGATAACATCCGTTACTCCGGAATCTCGATGGGTAAAGGCGAGGGTTTCACGCTTCACAACCTAAAGATGAATTATACCGATCGTTGCGGTGTCTGCAAGGATATCGCCGGCACGTTGATCGCCTTCCTCCGCATGGCCGGTTTCGAGGCTTACCCGGCGATGACCATGGCGGGAAGCCGTGTAGAAAGCATCCCCGCCGACCATTTCAACCATTGTGTTGCAGTGGTAAAATTAAGCAACGGTACCTATATGCCTTTAGACCCGACCTGGGTGCCCTTCTGCCGGGAACTTTGGAGCAGTGCCGAACAACAGCAAAACTACCTCCCCGGTGTACCGGAAGGTTCGGATCTTTGTATTACGCCTGTTTCCGCTCCCGAAAACCATTATTTTCGCATCAAAGCCAATAATAAACTGGACAAAAACGGTAAACTAACCGGACAATTCACCCTCACAGCCGAAGGCCAATCCGACCTGAATATACGCCGGATATTCACTACCGGCTGGCAAAGCGACTGGAAAAATTCGATGGAAAGCCAATTGCTGAGTATTTCTCCCAAAGCCAAACTATTGAAAGTAGACTGGAGTAAAAATCCCAAAGACTATCAGGCAGCCCCGATCAAAATCACATTCTGGTATGAAATTCCCGATTATGCAATCATCGGCAACGACGAAATGGCGCTGGTTCCTTTGACTATGCACGGACTTTACGACCAGGTTCGCTCATACCTCCGGATCGACACAGATATTCCGGAACGTCAGTATGGATTTAAAGACGGCTGTTCCCGTTTGGTGGAACTGGACGAGACGATTCAGTTACCTCAGGGATATCGTCTGGTGCAATCCGTCGAAGATAACCGGAAGAGCCCGGCAGCCGATTTTGAAGGCTATATCCGGCAAGAAAACAATAAAATCGATATACACCAAAAACTGGCCTTGAAAAAAAGAGTATATGAAGCCGGGGATTGGAACGGTTTCCGTACTGCCGTAAATGCTCACAAAGCTTTTGGCAATCACCTGATTATTAATAAATAAATCCGATCAGATCCGATATGAAAACAAATACTATAAAAAACCTGTTTTTCTGGATATTCCTCCTTTTCTCCGGTTCTTTGTCAGCCATCCCTTCCGAAGCGGAATTCCGGAAATTAGCAGAAACCTGGACTTTACATCAGGACGGTAGCCAGGAATATCGTTATTACAAAGAGCTGACCCTCTTTACCCATACAGCGATGAACTCTACTTATGGCCAGACTTTTATCACTTATAATCCCGATTTTCAGGAATTAAAGATACATAGTGCCTACGTAAAACAAAAGGATGGAACGACGATCCAAACTCCGGACAATGCCTTTGTCGAAGTATTGCCTGCCGGTGCAGCGGATGCTCCGGCCTATAATCGGTTGAAAGAAATGGTCATCGTACATACAGGACTTGAATTAGGAGCTACGATCTATCTGGATTATTCGGTTATTTCCAAGGCAGGGTATCTCCCGGCAATCGATGTATGCAAACCATTAGAAGAAAGTTCACCGATAAAGGAATACAGCCTGACCTTCAATTTACCGGCCTCCGTTATTCCGCATTATGCCCTTCTTCAGCTAAAAGCGCAACCCCAAAAATCGCAACGACAAGACAGGCAGCAACTGAAATGGACATTCCGCAATCTACCGGCCCGATCGAGAGAACAGGGTACCGGTTTACAGAACGGTGATCTGGCCGGAATTCTGTTTACCACTTATCCCACAGCTGCACAGGCTTTACAAAACCTTTACCGGCAATTCGATCCGGCTCCCACCCCACAGATACAGGAGTTAGTACAACTCATAACCGAGGGATGTCAGTCGAATTCAGAAAAAATAACCCGTATCCAACAATATATTCAAACGGAGCTGAGCGATTGTCCGCTCTCCCTCTCTGAAACCGGTTTCCGATTCCGTCCTTCGGCCGAAGTGATCCGGACAGCTTATGGAACTGGTATAGAAAAGGTTAATTTGATGACCAACTTATTACGGGTTGCCGGAATAAAGGCAGTACCTGCAGCCGCTTATTCCATCCCTTCGGAAACAGACAACTGCGGTCTGAATGCAATCCGGGAATTTGTCATATTAGCCGAGGCTGACGGACGACCTTATCGGTTGAGCGTCCAAAATGCCGATCCGGCTGCAACAGACTGCACTTTCCTTGTCGATTTAGCCGAAGGGAAGAAATTGCTTCCTGATCCCCCTATCGCTTCGATCGGTTATCAGGCTTCGATCGTCATCACTCCCCAACAAGAAGCCGATATAGACATCAAAGCTACCCTCAATAATCTATTGATTCCCTATACTTCCAACTACGCCGGTACCTTACTACCCGGTATTCGGGAATATACTGTCACTCCGGGTGAAAAAACGACGACTATTTCCGGTAAAGGAAAAGCGGGATTGAAGCAGGAAGAAAATTATTACTTTTTTTATCTTCCTGTCTGTTATAAAGGAATAACGGGAAAATCCTATGCCTATTACAACACTTCCCGGTCAAAGAATTTATATTTACCGGCTTCGGTAGACGAAAATTATTCTTATGATATCCAGCTTCCTGAAAATCTGACTCTTTGTACACCGATTCAAGAAAAGAAAATCGATAACCCTATCGGTAGTTTCAAAATAACGCTGACTTCCGAAGGTTCTAGTCTCCACATCGAGCTAGCCCTTCAAATCAAAAAGCAACTCATAACGCCGGCCGAATATCCGGCTTTCCGTTCTTTGATAACGGAATGGACCGACCGGACCCGTAAACCGATACTTTTCAAAACGGTACAATAAATACGAAACGCCCCAAAGCCGAGGCCTGAGTTCTAAATGACACTGAACTCAGGCCTTTGCGTTTTTACAAAAGTTGAAAGAACGACCAAGGTTACAACGGTTAGGCTTAATTTCTGAAACTTTTGCAACCATTGCAACTATTAACCGGAAAAGTAGCTCGCATCAACTTTTCTACTTCAGAATCGTTACATGATAAGAAAATTCAATTTCAAATTGAAAGTAAATCAAATTGAATTCAAAAACATTATTATTCAATCTGTTAAACTTTATTGCAAAGTTAACTGGGAACAAGAATTGTTTTATTTTTACAGTCAAAAATAGATCTGATATGCACCATTCAAACCATAGAATCGGTTTTAAATCCAAATTCGGGGCTATAGCAGCTTTAGCAGGTTCGGCAGTCGGTTTAGGAAATATCTGGAAATTTCCCTATGTGGCAGGTACAAACGGCGGAGGAGCTTTTTTACTCGTCTATATATTCTTTACCATAGCCATAGGCTTACCGGTGATGTTGGCCGAATTTTCTTTAGGACGTCGTTCCCAACAAAATGCACTCGGTACTTTCCGCGTATTGGCACCGGGCACGAAGTGGTTTTTGTTCGGTCTCCTCTCGATTATTGCAGCCACTCTGATCCTTTCGTTTTATGGAACGGTTTCCGGCTGGACGCTCGAATATGTGTGGTTGTCGATAAGTAACTCCTTTCACGGGCAAAGTGCAGAAGATATAAATTCCATTTTCACCAATTTCATTTCCCATCCTTACAAAGCACTTCTTTGGCATATCGGTTTTATGTTCCTTACCGGAGCGATTATCATGGGAGGGGTGCAAAAAGGGATAGAAAGGTATTCCAAACTGATGATGCCCCTACTGTTTATCATCATTATTGCGTTGAGTATTAATTCTATGACTTTAAGCGGTTCGGCAGAAGGCTTGAGATTCTTATTCTTTCCCAAACTGTCCGAGCTCACCGCCGATAGTATTTTATCCGCTTTAGGTCAGGCTTTTTTCTCACTTTCTGTGGGGATGGGTATTCTGCTGACTTATGCTTCTTATATTCCTAAAAACGACAATCTGACCGGTATCTCCCTGAAAGTAATTATCACCGATACCCTGGTTGCCATTTTAGCGGGTATCGCTATTCTGCCGGCCGTATTTTCTTTTCATATCGATCCACAAGCCGGTCCGGGATTGGTTTTCCTGACTCTCCCTAAAGTATTTCAGGGACTGCCTGCAGGTGAAATTTGGGCGATCCTTTTTTTCATCCTGCTCACTTTCGCCGCCCTGACTTCCGCCATATCTTTACTGGAAGTGCCGGTAGCCTATCTTGTTGAAGAAAAGAAACTGAAACGCCCCTGGGCTACGGTAATCGCCACGCTGGTCATCACTTGTATCGGTAGTTTCAATACTCTCTCATTCGGACCCCTCCGCCATGTACAAATTTTCGGAATGAGCCTTTTCGATGCCTGTGATTATCTGTGTTCGAATATATTACTTCCTTTGGGAGGTATTCTGATTTGTATCTTCGCCGGATGGTACCTGGATAAAAGCCTCCTCTACAGTGAAATCAGCAACAACGGCAGTTTGAAAACCCGCTTCTTCCGGCTCTATACTTTTATTCTCAAATATATAGCCCCTATCTGTATATTCCTGATCCTCCTGAACGTACTGGGAATCATTTAAAAAGTAAAAGGCTATAAGCTAAAAGCTATAGGCTATAAGCTAAAAGCTAAAGGCTATAAGCTAAAAGCTATAGGCAGTTCGAAATATATGCTTATAGCCTTTAGCTTTTAGCCTTTAGCTTATAGCCTTTAGCCTTTTACCTTTTTCAACTCTTCCCGCAGAAATTTACCGGTCTCCGATTTTTTGCATTCAGCTACCTCTTCGGGTGTACCTGTAGCCACGATCTTTCCTCCTTCTTTCCCCCCTCCAGGTCCCATGTCGATCAGATAATCGGCCACTTTAATAACATCGAGGTTATGCTCGATAACGATGACAGAATTTCCTTTATTCACCAGTTTCTGTATAACCTCCAACAGTATATTGATATCCTCGAAATGCAATCCCGTAGTCGGTTCGTCGAGAATATAAAGTGTCTTTCCGGTATCTTTCTTTGCCAGTTCAGCCGCCAACTTGATTCGTTGTGATTCTCCACCGCTCAAAGTCGTACATTGCTGGCCCAGTTTCACATAGCCTAATCCCACATCCTGAAGCACCTTCAGCTTTTGTTGCAAGAAAGAGACATTTTCGAAAAACTCGACTGCCTGATTGATCGTCATATTCAGCACATCGCCGATCGATTTTCCGCGATACCTCACTTCCAGGGTCTCTTTATTATATCTCTTTCCATCGCAAGCTTCACAATGCACATACACATCCGGCAGGAAATTCATCTCTATCGTCTTCACTCCGGCTCCCTTACACTCTTCACAACGTCCGCCGGGAATATTGAATGAAAAACGTCCGGCTCCATATCCGCGAATCTGAGCTTCCGGCAACTTCTCGAAAATCTTACGTATATCGGTAAAGATACCGGTATAGGTCGCCGGATTCGAACGGGGGGTACGGCCCAAAGGACTTTGATCCACCACCACTACTTTATCGATATGTTCGATTCCCCCGATAGCTTTATAAGGAAGAGGCGAGGTAATCGCGCGATAGAACTTTTCGGTCAGGATCGGATGCAAAGTCCCGTTGATCAACGACGACTTGCCACTTCCACTGACTCCCGTCACACATACCAACATCCCTAAAGGAATGCTTACATCTACTTTTTTCAGGTTATTCCCCGTACATCCTTTCAAGGTCAGGAATTTTCCGTTTCCTTCCCTTCTTTTTTCGGGTATCTGTATTTTTTTGGTACCATTCAGATATTGAGCTGTCAGACTATCGCTCTTTTTAATATCGTCGATCGTACCGATAGCGGTAACTTCTCCCCCTTTCCTACCGGCTTTTGGGCCCATATCGACAATATAATCCGCACTTTCCATCATCTCCCGGTCATGTTCCACTACGATCACCGAATTTCCATTATCCCTCAATTGTTGCAGGGAATGGATCAGCCGCCGGTTGTCTTTTTGGTGCAAGCCGATACTCGGTTCATCCAGAATATACAACACATTTACCAACTGTGAACCGATTTGAGTAGCCAAACGTATCCGCTGCGATTCCCCGCCGGACAAAGTCATAGATTGACGATTCAAAGACAAGTATTCCAAGCCCACATCCAAAAGGAACTTCAACCGGGTACGGATTTCTTTAAATATCTCTCCGGCAATCTGCCGTTGTTTGTCTTCGAGCTGTGCTTCGGTGGTACATACCCATTCATACAAATCGCTCAGTTCCATAGAAGCCAGTTCAGCAATATTTTTACCGGCAATCCGGAAATTCAAAGCTTCCTGATTCAGGCGCTGCCCGTTACATACGTCACATTTTACAACCGAAATAAACTGTTCGGCCCATTTATTCGCTTTTTTCGAAGTGCTATTCTCCTCCTGCATAGTGACATACTTGATAATACCTTCGAAATTATAAAGCGAATTGGAAGAGACACCCAAAGCTGTATTCTCTAACCGGATTTGTCCGGGATAACCATACAGGATATCCGTCAAAGCCTCTTCCGAAAGCTCCCGGATCGGAGTATGCAATTCATAGCCATGTTTTTTCAACACCGTCTCTATTTGCCAAAAAAGAATGCTATTTTTATATTTTCCCAGCGGTTCGATCCCTCCTTCATAAATCGAAAGCGCATTATTAGGAATGATCTTATCGATATCGGCCGCATTCACATACCCCAACCCTTTACATTTGGGACAAGCTCCGTGAGGGGAATTAAAAGAGAAAGAATGAGGAGCAGGATCCCGGTAAGAAATCCCGGTATCCGGACACATCAGATGCCGGCTATAGTATTTAATATCCCCACGATCCAACGGTTTAACCATCATCACCCCTTTACCGTTTTTCATGGCAGTAGCCACCGAGCTTTTCAGGCGTTTCAAATCGATATGGTCGACAATCATCTTATCGATCACAATCTCGATATCATGGATTTTATACCGATCCACACTCATACCGAGTCCGATTTCACGGATCTCCCCGTCTACCCGTGCCGAAATGAATCCTTTCTTCCGTAAATTTTCGAAAAGCTCTTTGTAATTTCCTTTCCGTCCTTTCACTACCGGTGCTAAAAGCAGAATCTTTTTTCCAGCGAAATCTTTCTGAATCAATTCGATGATCTTCTCATCCGTATATTTCACCATCCGGCTCTCTGTAACATAAGAATAAGCCTCGCCGGCACGTGCGAAAAGCAAACGCAAAAAGTCATAAACTTCGGTCGTCGTACCTACTGTCGAACGGGGATTCTTATTAGTCGTTTTTTGTTCGATAGAAATAACCGGACTCAATCCTGTAATTTTATCGACGTCCGGACGTTCCATCCCTCCCAGAAACTGACGGGCATAGGCCGAAAAAGTCTCCATATACCTACGCTGTCCTTCTGCATATATCGTATCGAAAGCCAGAGACGATTTCCCACTCCCGCTCAATCCGGTAATGACAGTCAGACTATTCCGCGGAATAGTCAAATCTATATTTTTCAGATTATGCTCACGTGCACCGTAAATGACAATCTGTCCCTCTTCTTCCTGAAATTCTTTCATTTTTTCAATCCTTACAAATAACTTGCAAAGTTAAGGAAAAAACAACAAACAGGAAATAAAAGGTTTTAAGTAAAAGGTAAATAAAATAAAAAAAGGGAGACATTTTCGTAGATTCTTTATATCGGAAAATAGTGGGATTAATGAAAAGATGTTATTATATGTGCGTGCGTCTGTGTGGTGTATATGTGCGTGGTGTATTATTCCCGTAGATCACTTTCCAAAATATAAAGAACTTTTCCGAAAATCAGCTTGTTGATAAGCTTCCTCTCCCTCGTGGTGTGTGCTAAATAATCTTAATCTAAATAACAGCTAAAATAAAATCATAAATTCAATCATCATTTACACCCTCTTCTACGGGCAAAACCAACCCGAGGTTACCATTTTTCGATTATTTTTGAAATAAAATATTCACCATTATCATATCATACGAATAATCAACCACTTATTTTTCTCTCTATTGTTCCAGTAAAAGGCAGGTATATTTTTTTCTTTCTATTCCGAGTTCGGTTTTTGTGTCATCAGAACAAGTCATCCTATCGGCAGACGGATACCTGGGTTACCCGGTCGGAACAGTTTTCTATAAGGTATCGATTTCTTAGTTGATTTATAATGTAAAGTTCCGGGAAATCATAATCAGACTCGAAATAAAAACCTATCTTTGTGAGGAAAAACACACGAACGGCATGCAAAGCCTATTGGTTATTCTGATTGTAATTACAGGTATAATTTTACCTACTCAAGTAAAAGGAGAAAGGGAAGATTATATTTTATTAATCAGTTCATACAATAGTAATTCAAGCTGGGCAAAAACGCTCGAGGCCTCATTCCGTCAAGAATTAAAAAAAAACGATTGCCCCTACCCGGTATATAGCGAATATTTAAATACCGATTTGTTTGCTTCACCGGAAATCTGGATTCAAAGTACCCGTTTCATTTTGAACAATCATCGGTTACATCCCCCCAAAATGGTTATCCTCATCGCGGATGCCGCCTGGATGGCCTATCGGTATACACGTCAGGACTCCTGGAAAAATGTAGATGTTCTACTAGTCGGAGTAAAAAAATATAGTTTAGACCTGAGTGAATACCTTCACCCTACCCGATTGTCTGCCCATAACTTTCAGCTTACCCAAGATTTATGCCGATCTTATAATGCCACCGGAATTACCGAAGATATATACATCCCGCAAAACATACAGCTCATGCAGGCTTTACGTCCTGATTTACAAGAAATCGCCGTTATCGGAGATTGCCAGTTTTTCGGGATTTATTCTACCCTTCTGGTAAAAAAATACCTTCAGGAATATCCTTCCGATCTGAAATTCACTTTTCTGGACGGCCGTTTCCTTTCGACCAACACGCTATATGAACGTTTGCAGCATCTTTCGCCGAATACCGGTATATTACTGACTGGCTGGATGCAGGATGCAGAGGGGTACTTATACGATCATGAAAAAGTACACCATAATATTTGCCAATTGGCTCCGACTCCCGTATTCTCTGTCACGGATTGGGGGAATAACAATATCGATTATATCGGAGGATATTATGCTGAAAGTTTCGATTACGGGGTTTTATTGTCGGAGCTGGCCCTCCGGGTTCTCGGCGGAGTACCGGCTAAAGCTATTCCCCTCCAGAGCAATACTCAATCCCTCGGTGTACATATCAATGAAACTCTATTGGAAGCCAATCATTTAAACATCGGCAATTGTAACACCTCCCGGCTCTATTTCTATAATCGGCCTCCGACCTTTTGGACTAAACACCGGACACTCCTGTTGTTGTGCGGTGGTAGCCTGGGGGGTGGTATTCTCATTTATCTGGTCATTTTCACTTCATTACGATTTGTTTTTTATCGGAAAAAATTGGACAAAACACAAAGTGAAATCGATACTTCCATGAATAACCAGGAACATTTATCCGCAGCCTTACGGGTTTTCCTGGAAGCTAAAAATGAAAAGGAGTCCGTGGAAAAAATTCTGCAAAGGATGTTGAAAGAACTGGAAGCAGACCGGGCTTATATTTTCGAGTTCGATATGCAACACAATACCAGCAAGAATACATATGAAATTTGTGCCGATACGGTCCCCCCTCAAATCGAATATCTTCAGCATATTCCCAACGAGGATATTCCGTGGTTGTATAGTCAGATGCAGGAAGATAAGCTATTGATCACCGAAGACCTGCGCGTGACACAAAAAATCAAATTTGAAAAAGAGCGCCACCTCCTGCTGGAGCAAGGAATTATCTCTATGTTCGTCGCCCCCCTTCATGTGAACAACCAATTGTGGGGATATGTCGGGGTCGACTACGTCCGGCAAGTCCGCCCTTGCAGCCAGCAAGATAAAATCTATTTGCAAACCCTGGCCCAAATTTTATGTATAGGCATCGAACATTTCCGCAGTGAAAAACGAAATACCCAATCCAAACGACGGGTAGCGGAACTCGAATCACTTTTCAGTTTTGCTTCGATCCAGGCCCATATCGGAGTAGCTCAATGGAACGTATCTACTCGCCAGGGATTTGCTACCGATCAGTGGTTTATCAATTTAGGAGAAACCACCCGGGATATCACACAAGTGATCGATACTTACCGATATATGCATCCGGAAGACCGGACAGCATTATTACAATTTATCGACGAAGCTGCTCAGGGGCAAGCCCATACTTTCGGCAGACATGTCCGCATCCGCCAGAACAACGAATGGCATTGGTATAAATATCATGCCTCTCTTCGTGATCCTCATGCTTCCGGCGAACAAGTCGAACTGGTCTTTCTGAGTGCAGATATCGATAATCTGAAAAAGATCGAAGCGAATTTGATTCAGGCAAAAGCCAAAGCAGAAGAATCGGATCGGTTGAAATCCGCTTTTATTGCCAATATGAGTCACGAAATCAGAACTCCGCTCAATGCCATTGTCGGTTTTTCAAATCTACTGGCCAGCGAAATGGACTTCAGCGAAGAAGATAAGGCCGAGTATACCCGGATTATCTCTGTCAACAACGACCTTTTGCTGCAACTGATCAACGACATTTTGGACATCTCCAAGATTGAAGCCGGTGTGATGGATTTTACGGAAAACACAGTGGAACTGAATCAATTTTTTCAGGAAATCGAATCCGTCTTTCAACTAAAAGCCAAAACCGGTATCGAAATTAAATTCATACCAGAACAGGCTGAAGAGTATGCAATCAAAATCGACCGTATACGCCTCAATCAGGTGATTTCTAATTTCCTGAACAATGCGTTGAAATTCACCCGACAAGGCCACATTTTTTTCGGCTACCGACTCCGGGAAAAAGATATTTACTTTTATGTAGAAGATACCGGAATCGGTATTCCGAAAGATCAACAAGCCAGTGTCTTCCGTCGCTTTGTCAAATTAAACAATTTCATCCAGGGAACAGGATTAGGCCTATCGATCTGTTCTACTATCATCGACAAATTCAACGGAAAAATCGGAGTAGAATCGGAACCGGAGAAAGGATCGACTTTCTGGTTCACGATTCCCAGGGATTAGGCCGGAAAACCACTGTTCCCAGTTAAAACAGTCAACCCCAATTTCTGATCTCCTTGAATTACAACAACTTTTGTAACCGTTGAACGGTACTCTTCGTTTAAAAGCTTTCAGTTTGTAAGTTATTTATGAAATCTTCTGCACCGAACACATAAAGTTTATACACTTTGATAAACTCAAAAACGAACATTTTTACTTGGTTTTCAACGACTTCTATAAGGAGAGCAGGTCAAAGTCGTAATCTTTTGAAAATTATTACTTTAAATTTCGGGAAAAATAATACCTTTACGCCGGAGATAGCTATTCTTTCAACCAATTTAAACGTTCCTTTTTTCAGTGAACTATATATTCCGGGGTACGTTTACATGAAAAAACAAATCTTATGCTTGAAACTTTACAGCAATTAGACCAACAGCTGTTGTTAACACTGAACGGCTTACATTCTCCCTATTGGGATAGTTTTATGTGGCTTTTTACCGGAAGATTTATCTGGATCCCGATGTACGCTACGATTCTCTATATACTCTGCAAAAATTTTAATGTATATGTGACTTTACTCACGGCCGTCGCCATTGCTTTAACCATCACCTATGCCGATCAGCTATGTGCCACCTGGATACGTCCCGCAGTCGAGCGTTTGCGTCCTTCGAATCTCAACAATCCTTTATCCGAATTTGTTCATATCGTAAACGGGAAACGGGGAGGCAGTTATGGGTTCCCTTCCTGTCATGCCTCCAATTCCTTCGGGTTAGCCTTCTTCCTGCTTTTTTTCTTCAGACAACGTTGGTTAAGTATTTTCATTCTATGTTGGGCCGTCCTGAATTGTTATACCCGCATCTATTTAGGTGTACATTACCCGGGCGACTTATTGGCAGGTATGTTCGTCGGGCTGAGTGGTGCGCTGATCTTCTATTATTTACTACGCTATACCCTTCGCCAAAAGAAAATCGCCGGATTATTGAAATACGACGAACACAACCGTTATCTGATCGAACACCCGAAAGAGATCGCCCATACCCGCCTCACGATCTATATCGGATTGATTACCACAGGAATCATAGCGACAATCTCCCCTCTGATCACCCTGCACCCATAAAATGATACAAGCGTCCCATCGTCATAATGCCTGGTAGTAGGAAACAAAGGGACGGGGGTAATGTTTCACAAACACATCAGTCTCTCCACAGCAACGACAGGCTACTATCAGACGACGGCGCATAAAGGCTCGCTTCTGATAAAGCAATTTACCCGACTTAATTACGCTCTCTACATACAAACTGAAAGTATTCGACTGAAGAGGCA
>OGOC01002274.1_pt1 | contig 12967 bp, 10 predicted proteins | sample 1552561 | NCBI WGS metagenome assembly OGOC01 (sample SAMEA2580148, study PRJEB22360) | human gut metagenome | biome: human gut; feature: human-associated habitat; material: faeces | place: Denmark | collected 2008/2010
GCATTTTGGCAACGCAGATGCCGTGCCGCAGCCGTCGGAGCGGTGCTTAAGCCGTAAGGCGGGAATTGTGCGGTGTTGCCTTTATTTATAAAATGTTGGAATTGAATGGATGATTTCGTGTTACAGCTCCAAGACTCGACATCGCTTCATATTTAATTACCAACCTTTCGTCTGGGTTTATAGGGATTATAAACCCCATTAACCCGTTTGTCAATAGGGTATTTTGATTTTTTTATTTTTTCAAAGGCTTGTTTTCCCATTAACCTTGTTATATACTAGGTATTAGAAAATACGGAGGATGATCCACTTATGATGGTATCAACAAAAGGGCGCTATGCCCTGCGCGTTATGATTGACCTGGCCGAGCACCAGAGCGAAGGCTATGTGCCGTTGAAAGAAATTGCAGCGCGCCAGGAGATCAGCGAAAAATATCTGGAAAGCATTTTAAAGGTGCTGGTCCAGCAGCGCTTTCTGGAAGGTCTGCGCGGCAAGGGCGGTGGCTACAAGCTGACCCGCGCGCCGGAAACGTACACCGTGGGCAGCATTCTGCGCCTGACGGAGGGCAGCCTGGCAACTGTTGCTTGCCTGGAAGAAGGTGCCCCTGCCTGCCCGCGCATGGCGGAATGCCGCACCTATCCGCTGTGGTACAAGTTGGACGGTATGATCAGCGAATACCTGGACAGCGTGACACTGGCCGACCTGATGCAGTACCCCGATGCGGGCAACGAATATGTGATCTGAGCAGATGCTCCGCCGTTTGGCAGGCGGGGCATCTGTTATTTTATGCCGCCAAACGATAGGGCCGGGGCGCAGCGCCAGCGCTCCGCTGCGCCGGACTCCTATATAGCCCTTATATATAAAGAAAAAGATAAAGCAAAAATCGCTTGATAATAAAATTACAAGCGCAAAATACGTGCGAAAAAACCTTGCGAAATCAGAATACACAAAAATAAACATATGTTTACGTTACATTTTACAATAATGTGATATTTACAAAGCTAAAAATAAAACATATAATGCTAATTAGAATCAATGGGTTATGAGCAAACACTGCGGCGTGCTGTGCGCTGCAGGCCGGCCCAGCGGAATATAAAGAAGGAGGAACCCCCATGAAATACCTCAAGCAAATGCTGTGCGTGAGCATCTGCGGCGTTATGCTGGTAGCGGCAACCGGCTGTTCCGGCTCACTGACGGGCGGCAAGCGAATCATTCGCATTTCTCATGCACAGTCCGAAACCCACCCTGAACACCTTGGCCTGCTCAAGTTCAAAGAATATGTGGAAGCCAACCTGGGCAATAAATACGAGGTTCAGATCTTCCCCAATGAGCTGCTTGGCTCTGCCCAGAAAGCCATCGAGCTGACCCAGACCGGCGCGATTGACTTTGTCGTGGCCGGTACCGCCAACCTGGAAACCTTTGCCGATGTGTACGAGATTTTCAGCATGCCCTACCTGTTCACCTCAGAAGAAGCTTACCATGCCGTCATGAATGATACCGATTACATGGAAAACGTGTATGATTCCACCGATGAAGCCGGTTTCCGCGTGATGACCTGGTATAATGCCGGTACCCGCAATTTCTATGCAACTACCCCCATTTATACCCCCGATGACCTGAAAGGTCTGAAGATCCGCGTGCAGCAGAGCCCCGCCAGCGTTAAGATGGTACAGGCCTTTGGCGCTGCCGCCACTCCGCTGAGCTTTGGCGATGTGTACACAGCCATCCAGCAGCATGTTATTGACGGTGCGGAGAACAACGAGCTGGCCCTGACCAACAACAAGCACGGCGAAGTTGCCAAGTATTTCTCCTACACCAAGCACCAGATGGTGCCGGATATGCTGGTTGGCAACCTGAAATTCCTGAACAGCCTGTCCGATGAAGAGCTGGCTGTCTTCAAGGAGGCTGCCCGCCTTTCCACCGAGGAAGAGCTTTCCTGCTGGGATGACCAGGTGGAGGAAGCCAAGCAGATCGCCGAGAATGATATGGGCGTGACCTTTATTGATGTGGATATCAGCGAGTTCAGCAATAAGGTCAGCAATGTGCAGCAGGAAATGCTGGATGCCAACCCGGATATCCAGGACCTGTATGACCATATCCAGGCCATCAATGCAGAATATGAGGAGGGCAGCGCACAATGAAATCTTTACATAAGTTCCGCCATGGGCTGGATACCGTCCTGAGCTGGGTCTGCGCCCTGCTGTTTGCCGCCATGGTCGTGGTTGGCACCTACCAGATCGTGACACGCTATTTCTTTGGCCGCCCCTCCACCGTTTCGGAAGAACTGCTGACCTACAGCTTTACCTGGATGGCCCTGCTTTCCAGCGCGCTGGTGTTTGGCAAGCGCGACCATATGCGGATGGGCTTTTTGGCCGATAAGATCACCGGCACCCCGCGCAAGGTGCTGGAGATCATCAGCGAATGCCTGGTCTTGCTGCTGGCTGCCGTTGTTATGCTGTACGGTGGTGTCAGCATCATGAAGCTGACCATGACCCAGGTCACAGCCTCTCTGGGCATCCCCATGGGCACGGTGTACACCGTTCTGCCGCTGTCCGGTGCTTTGATCGTGGTGTATTCGGTACTGAACATCATTGACCTTGCCACCGACAGCGTGGAAGAACACAGCTCCACCAGCGCAGAATGAGGAGGAAAACACAATGAACATTGCTCTTGTTTCCGGGCTGATCATCCTGATCCTGCTGGTCATTATGCTGATCGCAGGCGTGCCCATCGCGGTGGCGCTCGGCATTTCGTCCGTGGTTGCCATCCTGCCCATTATGGACCTTGAAGTCGCCGTTGTTACCGGCGCGCAGCGCATTTTCTCCGGTATTTCCATGTTCAGCCTGCTGGCAATCCCGTTCTTTATCCTGGCCGGCAATATTATGAATAAAGGCGGCATTGCGGTCCGCCTGATCAACCTGGCCAAGCTCATCACCGGCCGCGCCCCTGGCGCCCTGGCACAGACTAACGTGATTGCCAACATGCTGTTTGGCGCAATCTCCGGCTCTGGCACGGCTGCTGCTTCCGCCATGGGTTCCATCATCGGCCCCATCGAAAAAGAAGAAGGCTATGACCCCAACTTCTCCGCTGCCGCCAACATTGCCACCGCCCCCACCGGTCTGCTGATCCCTCCCAGCAACGTTATGATCACCTTCTCGCTGGTGTCCGGCGGCACTTCAGTTGCCGCATTGTTCATGGCCGGCTACCTGCCCGGTATCCTGTGGGGTCTGGCCTGCATGATCGTAATCTACTTCTTTGCCAAAAAGCACGGCTACCGCAGCAAGACTTCCTTTACCTTTAAGGAGGCCATTCACACCATCTTGCAGGCTATCCCGGCGCTGCTGCTCATTATCATTGTCATCGGCGGCATCATCGGCGGTGTGTTCACCGCAACCGAAGGTTCCGTTGTGGCCGTTGTATACAGCCTGCTGCTCTCCCTGTTTGGCTATAAATCCATCAAACTGAAAGAAATCCCCAAGATCCTGCGCGAAAGTGCCGAGATGACCGGCATCATCATCTTCCTGATCGGCGTGTCCAGCATCATGTCTTGGGTCATGGCGTTTACCAACATCCCGTCCCTGGTGTCCAGCGCCCTGCTTTCCATCAGCAGCAACAGGTATGTGATCCTGTTCCTCATTAACATCATCCTGCTGGTGGTTGGCACCTTTATGGATATGACCCCTGCCTGCCTGATTTTTACCCCCATCTTTTTGCCGGTCTGCCAGGCTTTGGGCATGAACACCATCCATTTTGGTATCATGCTGATTTTCAACCTGTGCATCGGCACCATCACCCCGCCGGTCGGCACCACGCTGTTTGTCGGCGTTAAGGTCGGCGGCGTCAAAATCGAAACGGTGTTCAAACAGCTGATCACCTATTTTGCCGCGATTTTTGCTGTGCTGATGCTGGTCACCTATGTGCCGCAGATCAGCCTGGCTCTGCCCAGTCTGATGGGTTATGTGAAATAAAATGCGGTAACACGCCAATATGCTCTGCCCCGCCTGCCGGAACTCCGGCGGCGGGATTTTTTTGCACTTTTTTGTTGGAAAGGGTTGACAGTAGGGGGCAGGACTGCTATAATACACACATACCAACCAGCCTAGTATGTTAAAGGAAACGCGCTGGTTGAGATTTTGAACGGAAGGGAGCACACAACAATGAACGCTATTTTTAACACTTTGCTGCGCGCAAACTTCCGCTGTGGCCGAATGTCACACTTCCGGGCTGTACAACAGGCTGGGGGCGTATCGGCATCGCTTTGGGGCCGAATGTGACCGCCCAGGCTTATAAAACAGGTAAGTACGCCCGGTAACCAGACGCATGCAGAAAATGCGGGGATACCGGGCGTTTTTCTATCGAATCATTCCGAACAATTTGAGATATGAGAATTTGACCGCAAAATTTTGGAGGTAATTACAATGTCTGAGAACAAACTGCATTTTGAAACGCTTCAGCTCCATGTTGGCCAGGAAGAGGCCGATCCGGCTACCGGCGCCCGCGCCGTTCCCATCTATCAGACCACTTCTTACGTATTTAACAACTCTGCCCACGCAGCTGCCCGCTTTGGCCTGACCGATGCCGGCAACATTTACGGCCGTCTGACCAACCCCACCGAGGATGTGCTGGAAAAGCGCATCGCTGCCCTGGAAGGCGGCGTGGCTGGCCTGGCTGTTGCTTCCGGTGCTGCCGCTATCAGCTACACCATCCAGGCCCTGGCCCAGAACGGCGGCCATGTGGTTGCCCAGAAGACCATTTACGGCGGCAGCTACAACCTGCTGGAGCATACCCTGCCCAACTTTGGCATCACCGCTACCTTTGTGGATGCCCACAACCTGAAAGAGATCGAGGATGCCATTCAGGAGAACACCCGCCTGGTCTACCTGGAAACCCTGGGCAACCCCAACTCTGATATCCCCGATCTGGACGCTATCGCAGAGATCGCCCACAAGCACGGCCTGCCGGTTGTTGTGGATAACACCTTCGGCACCCCGTACCTGATCCGCCCCATTGAGCACGGCGCAGACATCGTGGTCCACTCTGCCACCAAGTTCATCGGCGGCCACGGCACCACCCTGGGCGGCATCATCGTGGACAGCGGCAAATTTGACTGGAAAGCCAGCGGCAAGTTCGGCAACATCGCCGATCCCAACCCCAGCTACCACGGTGTTTCCTTCGCCGATGCCGCGGGCCCTGCTGCCTTCGTCACCTACATCCGCGCCATCCTGCTGCGCGATACCGGTGCCACCATCTCCCCGTTCAATGCATTCCTGCTGCTGCAGGGCACCGAGACCCTGAGCCTGCGCATCGAGCGCCATGTGGAGAACACCAAGAAGGTCGTGGAGTTCCTGGCCAACCATCCGCAGGTGGAAAAGGTCAACCACCCCTCTCTGCCGGATCACCCGGACCACGCCCTGTACGAGAAGTACTTCCCCAACGGCGGTGCTTCCATCTTCACTTTCCAGATCAAGGGCGGTGTGAAGGAAGCTCATGCGTTCATCGATCACCTGAAGATCTTCAGCCTGCTGGCTAACGTTGCTGACGTTAAGAGCCTGGTCATCCACCCGGCCACCACCACCCACAGCCAGCTCAGCGAGCAGGAACTGCTGGACCAGGGCATCTACCAGAATACCATCCGCCTGTCCATCGGTACCGAGAATGCCAACGACCTGATCGCCGATCTGGAGCAGGCATTCCAGGCAGTCAAGGAGTAATCCTTCAATTTTCCCCAAAGCCTTTTCATCAAGCTTATTTCCTCCAAGATGAGTTAGATCAAACAGAAAAAGTCTTGCTTCAATGATACAGCCCGTATTCCGCCCCAAGCAGCCGGAATACGGGCTGTATTTATACCTTGAATTGTACTATTTGTTATACGATGCAAACGCAAAACAAATCGTATAACTCAAGGAGCAACATTTTTGCGTGCAGACCCCGTAAACCGGGCGGCAAAAACTGGACAGGGAACAGCTTTTTCGGTATAATGTAAAGATTACGAGATTTGTAAGGGAAAGTAAGGGTACAACATATGCTGCAAACGATCGCGGCTGTCAACCAGGCAGTCAACAACTTTATCTGGGGCGTTCCCGCCATGGTGTGCATCATCGGCGTGGGGCTGCTGCTCAGTGTGCGCACCGGCTTTATCCAGATCCGCAAATTCCCCTATGCCATCAAAACCACGATTGGCCGCATGTTCCGCAAGCGGGATGCTTCCGATGGTGCAATGACCCCCTTCCAGGCGGTGTGTACCGCGCTGGCGGCCACCGTGGGTACCGGCAACATTGCCGGTGTGGCGGGGGCTATTGCCATCGGCGGGCCGGGCGCGGTGTTCTGGATGTGGTGTTCCGCCCTGCTGGGCATGTGCACCAAATTTTCGGAGGTCACGCTGGCGGTACACTTCCGGGAGCGCAATGCCAATGGCGAGCTGGTGGGCGGCCCGATGTATTACATCAAAAATGGCCTTGCCAAACACTGGCGCTGGCTGGCCGCCATTTATGCTCTGTTCGGCGTGCTGACGGTGTTCGGCACCGGCAACGCCACGCAGGTCAACACCATTATCACCGCCATTGATGCCGCCCTGAACCAGTATGCCGTTGTGAGCGATAAAGCTATGGCAACCGTCAACCTGGTCATCGGCATTGTAGTGGCCATGCTGGTGGCGCTGGTGCTGCTGGGCGGCGTGAAGCGCATTGGCAGTGTCAGCGAAAAGCTGGTGCCCTTTATGGCGCTGACCTATGTGGTGCTGGCTCTGGGTGTGGTGCTGCTCAACCTGCCGCGTCTTCCGGAGGTGTTCACCTCCATTGTGGCGGGGGCGTTCAACCCGGCGGCCTTTACCGGCGGCGCAGTGGGCAGCTTGTTCCTGAGCATGCAGAAAGGTGTTTCCCGCGGAATATTTTCCAACGAAGCGGGCCTTGGCACCGGCTCCATTGCCCATGCCTGCGCTGACACCAAAAAGCCGGTCAAGCAGGGCGTGTTCGGCATCTTTGAAGTATTTGCCGATACCATTGTGATCTGTACCCTGACGGCGCTGGTCATCCTGTGCAGCGGCACGTCGGTCAATTACGGCCAGGCCGCCGGTGCGGAGCTGACCATCTCCGGCTTTACCCTTACCTATGGCGGCTGGGCATCGCTGTTCACGGCGGTGGCGCTGTGCTGCTTTGCATTTTCTACCATCATCGGCTGGGGGTTGTACGGCTCCCGCTGCATTGAGTATCTCTTCCACACCGACAAAGTGGTGCGGCCTTTCCTGGTCGTTTACTCCTTTGTTGCCATCCTGGGCGCTACCATGGACCTGGGCCTGCTGTGGAGCATCGCCGACACCTTCAACGGACTGATGAGCATTCCGAACCTCATGGCCCTGCTCCTGCTGTCCGGCACGGTGGCAAAGCTCACGAAGGAGTTCTTCGCGGGCGAGGGCGCAGGAAAGTAAAGAATCATTCAAAGCGCCCTCCGGCCCGCGCCGGAGGGCGCTTTGCTGTCAACAAACCTCTGGTTTTGTCTGCTTTCTCTGCAAAAGCTCAAAAAAGTATAAAAATTTCATGGAAATCATAAGAACTGATATTGAATAAATTTTAACAAAGTGGTAAAGTAAAAGCAAAGAGAGTCGTACCCGCCGCCCGGCGGGGCGCAAAATCAGGAGGTTTTACCAATGGCTGATCGTATCGTTCTGAATACTATTTCTTATCATGGCCACGGCGCTATCGAGAACATCGTTCCCGAGCTGACCGCCCGCGGCTACAAGAAGGCTTTCGTCTGCTCTGACCCCGACCTTCTCAAGTTCGGCGTCACCAAGAAGGTCACCGACCTGCTGGACGCTGCAGGCTTCGCCTACACCGTCTACAGCGAGATCAAGCCCAACCCCACCATCGCCAATGTGCAGGACGGCGTGGCAGCTTTCAAGGCCGCAGAGGCTGACTGCATCGTGACCATCGGCGGCGGCTCTTCCATGGACACCGCAAAGGCCATCGGCATCATCATCAACAACCCCGAGTTCGCCGATGTGCGCTCTCTGGAAGGCGTCGCTCCCACCAAGAAGCACGCCGTCTTTACCATCGCAGTCCCCACCACCGCCGGTACTGCTGCGGAAGTCACCATCAACTACGTCATCACCGATGTCGAGAAGAAGCGCAAGTTCGTCTGCGTCGATACCAACGACATCCCCGAGATCGCTGTGGTTGACCCCGATATGATGGCCTCCATGCCCAAGGGTCTGACTGCCGCCACCGGCATGGACGCTCTGACCCACGCCATCGAGGGCTACATCACCAAGGGCCACTGCACCATCTCCGATATGTTCCATCTGGAAGCCATCAAGCTCATCAGTGAGAACCTGCGCGGCGCTGTCCAGAACACTCCGGAAGGCCGCGAGGGCATGGCTCTGGGCCAGTACATCGCCGGCATGGGCTTCTCCAACGTGGGTCTGGGCATCGTCCACTCCATGGCACACGGCCTGTCCGCTCTGTATGACACTCCCCACGGCGTGGCCTGCGCTATCCTGCTGCCCGTTGGTCTGGAGTACAACAAGACCGTCGCCGGTGAGCGCTATCGTGCCGTCGGCAAGGCCATGGGCGTGAAGGGCATCGACGAGATGAACGACGCACAGGCCGCAGATGCCACCATCGCCGCTGTCAAGCAGCTGAGCGCTGACGTGGGCATCCCCGCAAACCTGAACGGCATCCTGAAGGAAGAGGATATCCAGTTCCTCGCCGAGTCCGCTTATGCTGACGCCTGCCGTCCCGGCAACCCCCGCGACACCAGCGTGGAGGAGATCGTGGAGCTGTACAAGAGTCAGCTGTAAGCTGAGTCGGAGCGATTTACCCTTATAAAAAATACAGGCCGCTGTAAGAAACCTCTCCGTCAGCGCTAACGCGCTGCCACCTCCCCTAGCGAGGGGAGGCTTTGGCATGACGGAAAGCCTCGCCTCTTCGCCAGAGGCTCCCCTCGGTAGGGGAGCTGTCGAGCGAATGCGAGACTGAGAGGTTATTTTACAGCGGCCTTTTTGCGTAAAAATCCCGTCTCCCTCTTGCGGACGCGGCCAAAACTGCATACAATAGCCCTATAACCGTTTATATGGGAAAGGAAACACGTAATGGAGCTGAATTTTTATACCCTCTGCGTCATCTATCTGGTCTACTCGTTCCTCGGCTGGGTAGCCGAGACGGTGGTGGCGACCATCAAAGGCCGCGCTTTCGTCAACCGCGGCGTGGCGTCCGGCCCGTTCTGCTTCGTCTACGGCACGGCGGCTGTGCTGATGGCGGTGGGCTTTGCCGACCTGCGCTCGACGCCGGTGGCCCTCTTCCTCGGCTGTGCGGCCAACGCCACCGTGGTGGAGTGGGTGACGGCCAAGCTGCTCGAGAGGATGCACCGCCGCCGCTGGTGGGACTACTCGGATAAAAAGTTCAATCTGGACGGCTACGTCTGCCTGCAGTACTCGGTGCTCTGGGGCCTGCTGGGCATGGCGAGTGTGCTGTGGGGCAACGTCCTGCTGCTGAGGCTCTGCGCCATCCTTCCGGGCTGGCTGCTGCATATCGGCGTCTGGGCGGCGATGACGCTGGCCGTCCTCGACCAGCTGGGCGCAGCGCTGGCCGTCAACCGGTACGCCGCCAGCCATCCGAGGCTGGAACAGCTCAATCTCGAGCTGGAAAAGCACTCGGACAAGCTGCGCCAGCGGCTCATCGCCCATGTGGAAAAGCGTATCCAGCGGGCTTACCCGGCCATCGTCCAGCCCGAGCCGACTGTTCAGAAAGAAAAGGCTCTGAGCTTCGGTGACCTCGTCTGGCTCTTTGTCATCGGGGCTTTCCTCGGCGACGTGGTGGAGACGCTGTTCTGCCGGGTGACGGCGGGCGTCTGGATGAGCCGCTCGAGCCTCGTGTGGGGGCCCTTCAGCGTGGTGTGGGGGCTGGCGCTGGTCATGGCGGCGGTCCTGCTGCGGGGCAGCGAGGAGCGGAGCGACCGCTCCATCTTCCTGTTCGGCTTCGTGATGGGCGGCGCATATGAGTATATCTGCAGTGCCGTGGGTGAGCTGCTGTTCGGCGTCATCTTCTGGGACTACAGCGGCTTCAAGTTCAATCTGGGAGGCCGTGTTAACCTGCTCTACTGCTTCTTCTGGGGCATCGCGGCGGTGGTCTGGATCCGGTACGGCTACCCCTTCGTCGCAAAGCTGATGGCAAACCTGAAAAAGCACATCCTGCCCTGGATGACCGTGGTACTGACGGTGTTCATGGCCGTGAACATGGGGCTTTCGGCACTGGCGCTGGCCCGGTACGACGCCCGCACCAGCGGCATCGCCCCGGCGAACCAGCTGGACGTCTTCCTCGACGAACATTTTGACAACGCCCGGATGGAGCGGGTGTACCCCAACGCCAAAAAAACCGGCTGACCCGGCAGCCATAAGCGCAAAAAAGCACTGCACCCGCCCGCTTTTGGGGAGTGCAGTGCTTTTGGTTTGTTCAGCCCTTACTGAGCGGCAAAGACCTTTACCTCGTCCTTGTCCATGAAGGCGGCACCGGCAAAGCCTGCTGCTTCCAGCTGGCCCAGCTGCTTGCCGAGCTTCTTGCCCTGAGGCAGGACGGTGACGTTGTAGGTATCGCGCAGGGCAGCGGCCTTGCTCAGGACGGCGGTGAAGTCGGCGTCCTTACCGTAGAGCAGTGCGATCTTCTGCTTTGCGCCGGGGATCTGATAACCCTGCTCGAGCAGGATGCCGCAGACGCGCTCAAAGCCGATGGAGAAGCCGACTGCCGGCACCTGAGTGCCGAGGAACTTGCCCACCATGTTGTCATAGCGGCCGCCGCCGGCGACTGCGCCGCTGAACTGCGGGCAGGTGATTTCGAAGACCATGCCGGTGTAGTAGCCCTGACCGCGCACGAGGCTGGGGCAGTAGGCCACCTGATAGCGGCCTGCGGCCATGGCGTTGGCAGTAGCGAGGACGTACTTGAGGTCGTCGACGATGGCGGGGTCTGCGCAGCGGGCGGCCACAGCGTCCAGCGTCACCTCGCCGGCGGCGATGAAGTCGGCCAGTGCGTTGACCGCGCTCTCGGGCAGCTGCTTCTCGAGAAGCTCGGCCTTCACGCCGTCGGCACCGATCTTATCCATCTTGTCGAAGGTGATGCAGACGGAATCCAGCGTGTCAGCGGAAAAGCCCATGCTCTCCAGCATCCCGCGCAGGATGCGGCGGTCATTGATGTTGACGGTGAAGCCGTCGAAGCCGATGCCCAGCAGGGCGCGGGTGGTCACGTCGATGAGCTCGACCTCGGCGTTGGGGCTCTCGTCGCCCAGAATGTCGATGTCGCACTGGACGAACTCGCGCAGACGGCCCTTCTGGGGACGCTCGGCGCGGAAGACGCGGTCGGTCTGGATGACCTTGAAGGGGTGGGGGAGCTTGTCCTTGTTGGCGGCGTAGAAGCGGCTCAGGGGCAGGGTCAGATCATAGCGCAGGCCCATGTCGGAGAGCTCTTTCGGGTCGCCGGAGTTCAGGGCGGCGGTGAGCTTGTCGCCGCGCTTGAGCACTTTGAAGATGAGGTTCAGGTTGTCGCCGCCGTCGGACTTGTCGAGGTTTTCCATATCCTCCAGCATGGGGGTGGAGATGCGCTCGAAGCCGGATGCGCGGTAAGTCTCGAGAATTTTGCCCTGAATGTAGTCGCGCAGGGTCTGCTCGTTGGGCAGAAGGTCGCGCATACCTTTTAAGGCCTGAGTTTTCATAATATAGTCCTCTTTCTGTATATCAAAAATAAAATAACATCCAATACTTATCTATTATAAAGAATACTGTCTTTTTGTCAATCGAAAAGGACACACTATTCTCTGAGGTGATGCACGAAATGCAGAAAACAAGACCCTGGGCCATCCTGGCGGCGGGCGCAGCCATTCAGGTATTGACAGGCCTGCCCGCCGCGTGGGGCGTGTTTCAAAGACCTGTCATGGAGGAATACGGCCTCAGCGAGCAGGGGGCAGGCTATGCCTTCGGAGTGCTCATCGCATTTTTCGGCATAGGGTGCGTCATCGGCGGCTTTCTGCAGGATAAGCACGGCCCTCGCTTTGCAGCTTTGTGGGGGACGGGTCTGCTCTGCGGCGGATTCTTCGCGGCGGCGGCTCTCCCGGCAGAGAAGGGAAGGGCTTTTTTCGGGGTGTTCAGCATCCCGGCAGGGCTCGGCACAGCCTTTCTCTATCCGTCCATCCAGTCCTGCGCCCAGAAGTGGTACAAGGGCCGGAAGGGCCTCGCCACCGGCGTTATCGGGGGCGCAGTGGGGTTGAGCGGAGCGTTCCTGACCGTCTTTGTCCGCACGGCGCTGCGGGGTTTCGGGCCGGTGCAGGGCATCCGGGGCGCGTTCTGGGCGATGGGGGCGCTGACCCTGCCGGTCTGCCTCGCGGGCAGTGCATTGCTGACCGACCCGCCGCCCGAAAAGCCTCAGTCCAGCCAGCAGGGAAAGGCTAAGGCCGCACCGTCCCTCGACCTCTCGCCCCGGCAGATGCTTGGCACGCGGCAGTACTGGCTCTGCGCCGGAGCGGTCTGCTTTTCTACCCCGGCGGTGCTGCTGTTCAGCCCCATCATCCTGAAGCTTGGGATGGAGCGGGGGCTGGACGAGAGCGCCGCCCTCTGGGCCGTGGTGCTGGGCAGTGTGGGCAGTGCGGCCGGGCGGCTGCTGATGCCCCTGCTCAGCGACAAGATCGGCCGCCGCCCCACCGACCTCATCCTCTTCGGCGTGTCGCTGGGGCTTTCGGCGGTGTTCCTGTTTGCCCGGGGGTGGGCCGTCGTGGCAGTGTATGCGGGGCTGACGTTCTGCTACTCGGCGCTGGCGGCGGTGCTGCCCGCCCTCTCCACCGATTTGTTCGGCCTGCCCCACGCCGGGGTGAACTACGGCTTTCTGGCGCTGGGCCAGAGCGTGGGAAGCCTTTTGTTCCCCTGCATCGCTGATTTCTGGGGATTCGAGCAGGGACGGCACATCCTCGCCATCGCGGGTGCGGCGGCGGGCTTCGCCTG
>OGOC01002284.1_pt1 | contig 12924 bp, 13 predicted proteins | sample 1552561 | NCBI WGS metagenome assembly OGOC01 (sample SAMEA2580148, study PRJEB22360) | human gut metagenome | biome: human gut; feature: human-associated habitat; material: faeces | place: Denmark | collected 2008/2010
CCATTTTTCAAAACGCCTACCGCATGGCTGATACTCGGTTTGCTAAAGCCCATGTACCGGGCAAGGTCAATGGAGCGGACCATGCCTTGCTTCTTTTGGAGTATCAGCACAGCCTCCAGATAATCCTCCCCGGACGCATGAATCTTCATCGTAGCCTCCTTTTAGGCGGAAAGCTGCTGTTCTGCGTTCCACATGGCAGCGTACTTTCCATCCTTTGCTAACAATTCTTCGTGTGTACCAGCTTCGGTGATCCGACCATCGGAAACCACCAGAATCTGATCGGCATTTTTTACGATGGATAGGGTATGTGCGATCATCACCACGGTTTTTTTCTCTTTCAGTAGATTCGCAATCGCCTGCTTTACCGCCAATTCATTCTCAATGTCTAGGGAGGCCGTCGCCTCGTCAAGCAGCAGGATCGGGCTGTTTTTCAAAATGGCACGTGCTATGGAAAGGCGCTGGCGTTCGCCGCCGGACAGGAGATTTCCATTTTCCCCAATCGGCGTATCATAACCCCTCTCCATCTTGCGGATAAAGCCGTCACAGTTTGCCTCTCGGCAGGCCACTTCAATTTCTGCGTCCGTAGCATCCGGACGGGCATGGCGGATATTCTCCCGCACTGTATCATCAAACAGGAACACATCCTGGTCCACCATAGAAATCTGGTCTAATACCCGTTCCGCAGCTATATGATTGATCGGTCTGCCTCCTATGGAAATCGTGCCGCCAGATACTTCATAGTATTTTGCAATCAGGTTCAGGATGGTAGACTTGCCGGAGCCGGAATCCCCCACAATGGCGGTCAGCTTCTGATCCGGCACAGTAAAGGAAGCCTGTTTTAACACCGGTTCCCCAGGAACATAAGAAAAGTTCACATGGTCAAATACAATCTCATGGGAGGCTGCCTGTAGCGGCTCCATGCTGCCGGTTTCTTCCGGTTCCTTCATCACAGCCATGATTTTATTTTTCGAGATCATCAGATTCTTATAGCTGGTGAGGTCTACAAAAATGGAATTTGCCAGCTTCGCACAGAACAAAGGCAGCATACAAATCAAAAGATAGGACACGGTATCTAAAGTTCCGGCTGCCCAGGGGCCATAGGCCGTCCAGATCACAACCGGGCAGGACAGCCAGCTCAAAATACCAAATCCCGCACCTATCGGGAGAACCTTGGCTTCATACACAAAGCTGATCCTGCTAAACTCCTGCATGGCATGGATCACGGTTTTGTTTTTCAGACCGCCAACGCCATAGGCCCGGAAAGTCTGGATACCGGATACATACTCCACAATGCTGCTGACATTCTCTGCACAAATATCGTTCTTCTCTTTGCCATACTTCGCTACCTGCCGGAAAGAAAGCCACAATCCGGGGAGCAAAAGCAGGTCGGCAATCAGGAGGATCAGCCCGGCTGGAAAGTAGATCGTCATCACAAAAACAATCAACATCAGCGACAGGGCAAAGCTCTTTGCAATGTCCCCGATCTTATGGGTCAGAATTTTTTCATAGTTATTTACATCACTGGTAATGGTGTTGATATAATCGCCTGTCTGCCCTTGTGTAAACCGGGAAAGCGGGATACGCTTGAGATGGTCGCCCATAAACAAGCGGATATTTTTACTGACTTTTGCGCCGCCGATCTGTGCTTTGGTATAGCCATAGCTGTATATCAAAATACGGAGCAGAAAGATAAATGCAATAACACCTGTCAGGACCAGTACACGGTTCATATCAAACTGACCGTCCCATAAAAACCGCATGACGGAATAAAGCAGCATAAACAGGCTACCAGAGAACAGTCCCTCCAGGACAGTCCCTGCAACGCCAATATAAAACTCCCGGTTCTTCTTCCATACGTTATTTGGATTCATTCTGCCCGCCTCCTTCCAGTTGATAAGTAATTCCCCTCGCTGTTTCGTAGTCCTCCCATGCTTTCCGATAATAAGCGTTCTCTTTCCGCACTTCCTCATGGGTACCGACGCTGGTGATCGTATGATTCTCTACCACCGCCACACGGTCGCACATTTTCAAGGCGCTCAGCCTGTGCGCTACCACAATGACCGTCCTGCCTTTGCAGAGGTTCTGAATGGCCTTATCAATTTCCATCTGATTTTCCGGGTCAGAGGCGCTTGTCGCTTCGTCCAGAATCAGGATGGGAGCATTTTTCAAGATCGCCCTTGCAATAGCAATCCGCTGTTTTTCCCCACCGGAGAAACGGGAGCCGAAGCTGCCTACCTTTGTGTCATAACCATCCGGCAGCGACATGATGAAGTCATCAATCTGCGCCTCCCTGGCGGCAGCCCGTACTTCCTCCAGGCTGGCGTCTGAACCCATGCGGATATTTTCCAGTACACTGTCACGGGTAAGGAATGTCTTTTGAAATACAATGGCAATATTCTTCAGGATGGTATCGTAGTTCAGTTCATTCACGTTGATCCCGCCGATCAGCACCTCCCCCTCCTGCACATCATAAAACCGGGAGATCAGTTCAATCACGGTACTCTTGCCCGCGCCGGACTGTCCCACAAGTGCCATGCGTTCCCCATCCCTGATCTTGAGGTTGACGCCTTGCAGGACATCCGTTTTCCCATCGTAGGAAAAACGCACATTCTTAAGCTCAATATCATGGTTTTCCGGGAAGTCCATTCCGCCTTCATAAACAGGAACGTCCAATATTTCTTTTGTTTTGGTAATGGCACCCAGGACATTCGCAAAGTTTGTCCCCAATTCCTGCAAAGGCCGGATCTCCGTCAGATACATGGAGCCGACATAGACGAACAGCAAAAATGCACTGGCCGCCAGGGAGCCTTTCAGAAAGAACATCCCGCCCAGGGGAACCATCAGCAGCATCCCACATTCAATCAGAACCACAAAGGTTGCATAAGGAGGCCCCATTCTCCGGGAGGTTTCATTCCACATGGCATTCTCTTCCTGGATCGCACCGGAAAATTTCTGGAACGATTTGCTCCCCATGTTGTACGCTTTAATCAGTTTCATACCGCTGATATACTCGATCATAACGGAATTGAGCGTTGTAATGGATCGGTTCGCCCGGTCCATCAAATCGTCCGTATTCCGAAACATAACCCCCATTACCACAACGGCCAAAATCAACGGCACCAGGGAAACCAGTGCCAATGGGATATTTACTGTCATCAAATAAATGAAAATTGCTACCGGCCCTACCATATAGCACACAAGGTCTGGAAGGTTATGGGCTAAAAACAACTCCAGCTTTTCAATATCTTCATTCAGAACCGTTTTAATATCCCCGGTCCGCCGCTCATTCAATGTACCAAGGGGGACTTTTGCCAGATGTTCCGCCACCATGCAGCGCACCTTGAACAAAGCACCGTAAGCACCTTTATGGGCCGCCACACCGGAACACCCGAATAAAACAAAGCGCAGGGCCACAGAAACGGAGATCATCATTACCGTCTGTACGACAAGCTCTTTTGTGCAGATATGCTGGAAAGCGGCATCCATCAGGCGATAAATCCCGATATACGGGACAATGATACACAGGCCGCTTGCCATGGCCAGCAGGATTGCCAGCAGCAGCCAGATTTTTTGCTCACCGGCCCATTGAAGCAGCAGTGCAATCCTGTTTTCTTTTTTCTGTTTCATCACTTCACATCTCCTTTCTCTCTGAAACAGAGAACAGTTCCCGGAGCTTTTGAAGGGAATCCATCACAACAGGGATGTCATCCGGCATTTCCCCTTCATCAAAATGCAGGACACGGGAGCAGGTACGGCAGACAAATTCAAAATCGTGGGTGACAATAAAAATGATTTTCCCCTGTTCGGATAACCGTTTTATCAGACCTGCTACCTGCGCCATGCTGTCAAAGTCCAGGCCGCTGGTGGGTTCATCGAACACCAGCAAATCTTTTCCACAGATCATGCTGACTGCCACAGCCACACGTTGCTTCTGTCCACCGGAAAGCGTGTTGGGATGGCGTTCCCGGTAGGCTGTAAGCCCCAATTCCTTCATGGTTTCCTCTACTAAATCTTGATCCGGGTTTCGGATTCCGAAGGAACATTCTGCCCCCACACTCTCCGCAAACAATTCATAGTTCACATCCTGCATAACCATATAAGAGCGTTTCAACCTCGCCTTGTGTTCCATCGGCTGGTCGTCCCAAAGGAACGCGCCTTCACAGTCTTTATGAAGCCCACACAGGGCGCGGGAAAACGTGGTCTTTCCGGCTCCATTATGACCGACCACCCCAATGACTTCCCCCTTTGCCGCAGAAAGAGCAATCTGGTGTAGAATCGTCCGTTTTTTATAGCGCAGAGTAACATCATGGAGTGCTAATGTGGGAGAGGAAATAGGCGGATGACTGGCCGGAGGGAGCACCCTTGCCAGATCAACCGCCCGCAGCCCCATGTGTTCCCGTTCGGTTTCGGGCAGCCGGAGAAATTCCTCCGGCGTGAAAATCCTTGCTATTTCTCCATCTTCCAGATAAACAATGCGATCTGCCAGCTCCATCAGATAATAGAGTCTGTGCTCCGCAATCAAAATGGTTTTCCCCTGGCTTTTTATCAGCCGCAGATGTTCTTTCAATTCCTGGATGGAAGCCATGTCCAGATTCGAGGATGGTTCGTCCAGCAGATAGATTTCCGGGTTCATGGCATAGACAGACGCAAACGCGATTTTCTGTTTCTCCCCACCAGACAATTCAAAAATATTGCGGTTCCGTAGCTTTTCAATATGCAAATCTTTTGTTGTCTGTTCTACCCGTTCCTCCAGTTCCTTTACCGGCCTGGCTTCATTTTCAATTCCAAACGCAATCTCACTGTCCGTATCCACATTGAAAAACTGCGTCCGGGGATTCTGAAAGACGGAGCCCACCTTTGCGGCGATCTGATACATGGGCAGGTTGCTGATTTCCTGTCCGTCCACCAGCACACGCCCTTGAATTTCTCCCTGGTAAAATTGTGGAATCAGGCCGTTTACCAACCTTGTGACCGTTGTTTTTCCACACCCGCTACGGCCACAGAACAAGACACATTCCCCGTCTGCAATTTTCAGGCTGATTCCATGCAGACCGCCATGCTCCTGTCCCTCATAAGAAAATGATACATTTTCAAATTCAATCACCCGGTCACACCTCCCCGCATACATAATTCAAAAATAAAGAAAGCAACAGCAATCAACATCGCCATCCAATCTGCAATCCCGCATTTTATCTGGACAAGGCAGGTCCGGGGATTGGGATTCTCAATCCCGCGAGTAACAGAGGCAATGGAAAGCTCGTCCGCTGCTTTGGAGGCCATCATCATCAGCGGCACATAAATACACTCTACCGTCATCCCCGGATGGGAAAGGAATCCGCCCAGGGAGGGCGATACATCCCGCATCCGCATGGCGTCCTTAACAAAATGCCAGTCCTCCTGGATAGTTGGAATATAGCGCAGCATGACCGCAAATGTAATGACAAATTTTTTCGGGGCATGGATGCGGTTCATGGCAGATAAAAACTCGCTGACTTTCGTTGTGGACAGGACAATCCCTGCCAGCATCCCACAAGCATAAACTTTATGGTACAGTCCAAGGAACGCAACAAACATGGTCCGTAGCGTCCCCGTCATGGCCGCCATGATCCAGACCGTCAGTACACAGACCACGGCATAAAAGCAGACCCCTTTTATGGAATATTTCCACTTTCCGCAAAGCACTCCCAATACAGCAATCAGCAGGACAAGTGCAAACTGATACGAAAGGGAAGGTGCGAACATGGAACACAGTACGCACATTAAAATAAGAAAGAGCTTGGCCCGCGGGTCAAGCCAAAGCCCTTTCTGGACGGTGTTACCCATCATGCTGTAATACCTGCTTTTTCAAACTGCTTCTTCAGCATTTTGCAGCCCACAAATGCACTGATAGAAGCTGTTACAAGGAGAGCGGCAAACATGGCAATAAAGATTCCCGCGTTTGCGGTCGCCTGCATGGTGTCGATATAGCTTTGCTCGGTTCCATTTCCCAACATGGTCTGTGCCCAGCCCTGGGGATCAGCGAAGAAAACAAGGTACGACCCTGTTCCGCCCAGGGAGAAAAGGATATAGGACAGGCTGTTGATTTTCTTGCTCTTGTACTGCTTTGTACCGGCGACAAAATCCGCTACGACGGCCATAATGAGATAGCCCAGCGCAAACGCCCAGTGCATACCGGTGACAAACCAGATGATGGCCATTATAACGCCCATGATCGTGATACTCCAGCGCTTATGTACTTTTGCGATCATCAGCAGATAAACCGGCCCGGCAAGCAGAGCACTCCCGGCGGGCATGAAAAAGGTCAGCATCGGGTTGGTAGCAAAAAAGACGCCACCCACCATGATGAATACGAACAAAAGTGCGGTGAAAATCCCTGTTGTTACTAAGTCCTTGACGGACAATCCTGCCTTTGCATTTACTTGATTACTCATATTTTTTCCTCCTGCTTCAAGAACGGTTGACCTACCGCCTGAAATCTGTTATATTATGATTAGTTGCTGCTAACCACGGTCTATATGATACTAACTTTCCGGGCGGTCTGCAATACGTTCCGGGCATCTTCGTCCTTTCATTGCAAAGCTCCGTCCAATCGTTTCAAAGGAGGCCGTCATTTGAACAATAGCATTATTGCGGATTACTATGAGCCGCTTTTAACAGATAACCATTTTATCCCGGTAGATAGCAATAACCGCTTCAATTCTGCCGGACAATGCTGGCGGTTATCGCCTGAATTTGGGGAAGGCCTTTACTGGGTCTATGCGAAAAAAGACCTGTACGACATTAAAATCCACGATTTCTATTTTCACGAAGATTTCTTCATGGAATTTAACCTGCCAGAAGCCTTAAGCATTACCCAGTATGAATCTATCTCCGGGGAGGAATTAAATCCCTATCGGCGGATGTCTGCCGGATGTATTAAAGCCTTTATCGGCGGTTATAAGCCATACAAGGCGCTGATCCACAAAAAAATCCCCATCCGTTCCATCGGTATCGAAGTCATGCCGGCATACTATGAGGATTATCTCCAAAAGCAATATCCAGGGGATTATATCAGCCCGCTTGCAGCTTTCCGGCAGATCGATCAGACAACAGATTTCCCAGCTATGGCTAAATTGCTCCATGAAGTAAAGGTCTACCGTGGGGATGGGATTGCCGCAGGATTATTCTATGAAGCGAAAGTAGCCGAGGCCGTATCTCTTGTCGTGGAAGAACAGAAAAAAATTCTGTCCCGTAAAGAGAAACGTTTGTCCGAGCAGGATGTGGCGCAACTGAAAAATGTGATTGCTTATCTCAATGACCACTATGCTTTTGATATTCCATTAGAACGTCTTGCAAAAATCGCCTGTATGGGAACCACTAAGCTGAAAGCATCTTTTAAGCAGCTGCAAGGCTGCACGATCACAGAGTACATTCAACAGCGCCGCATGAGCCAGGCAGAGCATTTGCTCATCGATACGGATTTCACAATGGGACAGATTGCGGAAATGATCGGTTACTCTACTTCTAGCCGGTTTGCGGAATTATTTCGCAAGAGTACAGGCCTCCTGCCGATTGAATATCGGAAAATGGCTCAGCAAAAATAAATTCACAATGTAATGCCACGACAGATCACTCTACAACGGAGTTTCAGTCGTGGCATTTTTCTGCTTTTCTTTACGGATATAGCCATTTTCCCCTTTCCAAATTGTAGTATTAGTAGAGAGAAAAATAGAAGGTAAGGCTTGATAACAAGCACAGCAAGCGAGTACCCGCTTGCGATTTTTCGTATTTTCAGATCTCTTGACCGAAAATGAAAAATGTTTGTTGAGATAATCTCAAACTCTTATGAAGAATGGAGGCAGCGCATGGCGAACCGGAAACGGAATATCCAGATGAATTTTTATGTCACAGAGAATAAAAAACGGCTCATAGATGAGCGGATAAAACTGCTAGCCTCCCTACCGCATTCAATATCATTCTCGTTTGGCAACGAACTAAAAGCTGAAATCTGCAATTCATCCTCATAGTTCAATTAGTAGCCGGAAACGCCATAATCATGGAGCAACCATGTTATCAAAAAGGAATCGGCATAATCAGTCCTGTTCTCAAGCACAATAAGGTTATTCCTTTGTGCAAATCGGAACGATAAAATATATTTGAGGTGAACGATTATGCCGATTGATGATTTAACTGCTTTAGGGCAAAAAATGCGGGAAGCCCGAAAGAATAAAGAACTGACACAACAGGAACTTTCCGATCTAAGCCATGTTTCTGTAAAGCAAATTGCCAATATCGAAAAAGGGAAAATGAACCCGTCCTATTTGATTTTGAGAGCATTGGCAAAGGTCCTGCACATCTCTTTAGATACGCTTATAAATCCAGATGTTTCTCTGGAGGATGAGGGTGTCAATCAGATGAAAATGCTTTATTCCAGCTGTCCGCCAGAAATGCGTGACACCCTGCTGCATCACACCCAGGAAACGGTGAAAGAACTGACAGAGTTGTCCGAGAAATTTGAAACGAATTGAGCCAGTGAGTGAAATTTAACGATTCTCTCACTGACTCTTTTCATTTTCGAAGAAAAGAGGCAAGCAATGCCTGTGTTAATACACACAGGCATTGCTTGCCCGGGGCAGCGCCCCCCAAGCCCCTTTGAACACAGAATTTCATTCTGTGGCTGCGCGGTCTCCGTTCCACTCCGGTCGGCACTAAGCGGACATCCCCCGGATGTCCAGTGCCTGCGAACGCTTTTGACCAGGACCAGCTTACCGCTTGCCGTGGTCTTTTTCTTTTTCAACATCCTGTTCTACCTCCATTTTCAGCACTCGATCTACATTTGCCTTTGCCGTTAAAAGTTCCAGCATTTCCTCACGGGAACGCCGGTACTCGGCATAGGTCTTTTTCTTTTCTTCCAGCAATTTCGCGTACTCCGTCTGCAACTCTTTGACCTTGGGAAGCTTCTTGACTCCCATCTCATCAAAGGCATTCTTAGCAGCCTGGTGGAGCAGAATTTCTTCCTCATGTTCTTCCAGGAATTTCTTAGAGTAACCCGCCTTGCGGTATGCCACATAGGCCTCACGGGTCTTGGCATAATTTACGATGTGAGTACGCAGAACAGCGATCTCTGCCATGCGCTTTTCAGCCGCTTTGATCTGCGCCGAAAGTTCATTACGATGTGCCGTGACAGCCGCAGCCTTTTCTTCCAAAAGCGCATACTCCAGCAGATTGTTCTCTGACAGGTAATTCATGGTCTGCGCCATTTGTTTCAGATTGAAAACTTTAGCCCATCGCGTATAGCCAGCACCTTTTCCTGCCTGCAATTTTGCCTGAATGTCCACCAGCAGATTGATCTTCAGCGGCTCTGCCTGTGTGACTGTTTTCTTTCGCGGGATATGTGCTTTCTTCCCTAAGAGAACTGCCCGCAAATCTTCCAATCCATATCCTTCGCCCAGACTGTCCATGCGGGCGGCTTTCTCCCAACCAGAGAGTTTCAGTCGATACGATTTTCCGCGCTTTGAGACTTCACAACCATACTCTTGCAACAGCTTCAGCAGTTCTTCAAAGTCAGCAGGACTTTGTGATAATGCGTTGTCAATCGCCACACGAAGCAGTTCTCGGTGAGAGGGCTTTGCCTGATCGCCCAGCCACTTGTTATAGCTCTTTCCGTGAAGTTTCGGATTCTCTACAATGGACAGTCCATTCTCAATACAGATGGTGTCACTTAGCCGACGAACCGCCTTGGTGCTGCCTCAAAAATTGCGGAACTTCCGGTCATATTCTAAGCTGACCGATGACCAGATAATGTGATTATGAATGTGCGACTTGTCTATGTGAGTGCAGACCACAAAAGCATGATTCTCTTTTGTGAATCTCCTGGCAAATTCCACTCCCAGCCGGTTGGCTTCTTCCAGGGTAATCTCACCGGGGCGGAAGGACTGGCGCACATGATAGGCAATCACATCATTCGCGCCACGCACTCGTCCGGTAGCGGCAATGTACTGCCGCTTTGCCAGAAGAAACTCTGCATCCGCAGTCCGGCTGTCACACGCATAACCGGTAATGAGTTTGCCGTTATCTGTTTGAATATTCTTGCTGTAAAAAACCATGATTCCGGTAATATGGAAACCGGTATTCCGGAGCGGAAAACATCTTTAATTGGCTTATTTATAATTGACAAGAAATTGAGCGAATGTCAAGCCCAAAGCCGCTTTGCGGGGCGTAAGCCGGCTTTACATTTGTGAGATTTCTTATACTCTACATAATTTCCAATCGGTTTCCTAATAACCGGACAGTATAGACTTGCTGACCGGAATATTCATCTGTTTTCTGTGGATTTACTACATAATCGATGATGTCACTGGTCGTCCGACTTTCTGTGCGGCCTTTGCCAACATGAAGCGGCATGATTCTTGTGGTTGCCATAATGCTTCCTCCTCTCCAAACACAAAAGCTGCCACCCAACGAAGCTTTATCGTCGAAGTGACAGCTTTCTGTCATTATGCACACCTTTGTAATGGTGCTTTTATGTTCTTTTACTATTCAAAAATTCAACCAGCTCATAAACTGTCGTTACCGGATTACTGTCTCGGCAGATCACAGCAACCTGATCTCTGGTTAATCTCTCCACTCGTTCTTTTGCGTACTGAATAGCTTCTGGCTGATGTTCCTGCAATTCTTCAAAAACATCCACACTTTTTCCGTAATTTTCCAAATATCCTTTGTTTTTCAAGATGTCAATTACCGTAGCGGAATCTTTCAAATATCCATTCCGTTTTTCAAAATGGAGCAGATACCAATATTCAAATGCCGGATTGGAATATGCGATTTTGTACCCATGCTTCTCCGAATAGGAAATTGCAGCTTGAAGCTCAGAGTCTTTATTATCATCACAGTCAAATACACACCAAAGCTGATCTCCGTCTTTCGGATAATAATCTGCTTGAGAGATCAGTGATTTTGCGTGTTTCACCAAATGTTCCGCCGCTTTATGTTTTGATGGAATTGGAATAATATCCACCAGGCAGTTTCGTGAACGAAAATGTTTGAAATAAAGTGTCTCTGTTTCTTTCCCTTCGCAGATGATATAAACAATCGGTTTACGCTTCCGCCGCTTAACTTTGTTCGGATCATACTCTTTTCGCATCTTGCTCATCAGGCGTCACCTCCGATAAAAGGGATTGCACCAAATCGTCCCTGAAGATAACCCTTACGCACATTTTCTCCTTTTCTTGGAGAGAAAGATGCCAACGAGTAAAACTCTGTTGCACAAGTTTCATCGTTTTTTTCAGCAAACCAAATCTGATCTCTACGGAAGAAATTCAAGTCAAGCAGCATTGCATCGTGTGTTGTAAAAATCAGCTGCGCTCCCTTTGTATTGACAGCCTTATCCTGCACCATTTCAATCAGCCTTCTGGTTAAAAGAGGATGCAGACTATCTTCAATTTCATCAACAACTAAAAGTGCGCCGTTTTCAAGTGCCTGCAACCATCCTCCGATGCGGGCAAAAAAGTGTTGTGTACCGACAGATTCCTGCTCCATTAAAAGCTGAAAGTATTCTGTTGTACCGTCCTCGTTAATAATTCGATGTGTTGTCGTAATAACCGGTATTTTACCAGAGGTATTCTTGATTGTAACATCGGTGATTCCAAGATCGGCAAGCATCAATTCTTTTAAGATTCGAGCTTTCTTATCATCACCGCTGACAATCTGGGCAACAGTTTCTGAGGTAGCTGGCTCTTCATCCATCAGAAATGTCAACTTTTCCAGGAACCACTGATAAGCATTTTCCGTCTGAGGCAGATTCCAGTCATTAGAGGACACCAGATAGAGCTTATTGTCCGGTGTTCGGTTACTCAGAGTAACCTGCTCATTTACATTTTCCCGGAACTCATACACTCCATTTTCTCTTGAAAAAATTAAGGCTTCACGGCCATTCGGCCAATGGTAAAGATACTCTTTGTAAATCTTCTTTGCATCAAAAGAAAAACCGTATGTGTAACGAACTCCCTGAAAAATAAATACGATTTCAAAAGAAGTCGGGACCTTTGTTCCGCCAAACGGCTCCCACGGCAACTTTTGACCTTTAGAAACTTTTGCAGCATTTCCCACAACCATTTCTTTCATCGTCATCATTGCATGTAATACGTTACTTTTTCCGGCTGCATTTGCACCATAAATTGCAAGTACGGGCAGCAATGTCTTCTTTTCATCTGGATGAAGCAGATACTCTTCAAATGACTTATCCTTAGAGGCCGCAAAACTGATCACGGCACTGTTTTTTATTGACCTATGATTTTCAACTGTAAACTGAATCAACATAATGGAATACCTCCATTCTCAGTATTCGTATTTTCAGCCACTATTATAACAGTTAAAAATGCCTTGGTCAATATTTATAGCTTGTTTTTGCAGTTTTTCTGCGAAATTTATAAATAAATTCTTTCTCATCCATTTTTCGCAAAATATTCATCATACTATACCCCTACCATCTTAGTCAGAACAACTTAGTCAATGAAAATCCTGCACCTTACCCAACAGCCAGATTGCCGCAAGCGGTATTCCCATCGGACTAATCAAAAATGTCATCAACAACAAAATAAGCCCATTCTGCGGAGAATATGTAATCAACACTGCAACACCTAACAAAGCAAGAATCATGCTGATAAGCCCCAGAACCAGACCGGATACATAAACCAGGCCAAGACATATCCAGACAAAAAGTGTCAATGCAACAACAATTGGCGCAACGGCAATCATCAATAGTAGTTTCAAAATTTTTTGCGCAATCAGCATTTCATCAGCTCCTCCTTCAAACGATCCACATATTTCTTACACAGAACACTAATCTGTTTTTCATCATCTTCTGTCAGTTCACGCCTTCCCTGGGTCAGTTAGTCTGCGTGACGCTCAGATGAAATAGTGCCATCGGCTTTCAACTCCTTTTCT
>OGOC01002309.1_pt1 | contig 12810 bp, 8 predicted proteins | sample 1552561 | NCBI WGS metagenome assembly OGOC01 (sample SAMEA2580148, study PRJEB22360) | human gut metagenome | biome: human gut; feature: human-associated habitat; material: faeces | place: Denmark | collected 2008/2010
TGACAATGTATAGAATAATCCACGGTGTGGACATCCAGCGCACATCACCGGCGGACGACCTGGAATCTCCTCATCAAGTTTTCTGCCAGATGGAATCGTTCCTATTAGTTCAGCAAGCTTTGGAAATGCTTTACTTAGCTTTTCTGCAAGCAGATTTTGTGAAAACTCACCTGTCATCGGAAGTACATCTTTTCCGTGAACCGAAAGACCTAAGCTCTTGCAGTAGGTTTCAATCACTGGATCAAGCTCTTCCACAACCAGCAACAGCTCTTTTTCCTTGGCAAAGTCTAATAGTAACTTTTCTGGAAGCGGATTGACCATTCCCAGCTTTAAAATGCTGACGTGATCGCAAAAAATCTCCTTCACATACTGGTAGGAGGTTGAAGAAGTGATGATTCCGATTGGCTCACTTCCCTTTTCCACGCGATTTAGCGAGCTGGTATTGGCAAACTCAGCCAGACGTGCCGTTCTCTCCTCAACAAACGGGTGACGCGCAATCGCATTGGCCGGTGTCATGACATACTTTCTGACATTTTTTTCGTATGGCTTTGTCGGCGGACAGACACGCTCTTTCGTATCAACAATGCTCTGTGAATGCGCAATTCTTGTGCACATGCGAATGATAACTGGTGTGTCAAACTCCTCTGAAATTTCATAAGCTGCCTTTGCAAACTCACAGGCTTCTGCAGAATCTGCTGGCTCTAGCATTGGCACCTTTGCTGCGATTGCATAGTGTCTGGAATCCTGCTCATTTTGAGATGAATGCATCGCTGGATCATCTGCCACACAGATAATCAATCCACCGTTTACTCCGGTATAGGAGCAAGTAAAAAGCGGATCTGCTGCAACATTTAAACCTACATGCTTCATACCACAGAAGCTTCTTTTTCCTGCTAGCGATGCGCCGAACGCTGTCTCTAGCGCAACCTTTTCATTTGGTGCCCACTCGCAGTAAATTTCTTCAAACTTGACCGCTTCCTCTGTCACCTCTGTGCTCGGAGTTCCCGGATAGCTTGATACAATACTGCAGCCGCCCTCATACAGACCTCTTGCGAGTGCCTTGTTTCCTAACATTAGCTGTCTCATTTATCTATTTTTCCTTTCATTGCCGCGTTGGCGCGGTAAACTATTGCACTTTAAATCAGTAAATGCCGTTAGATACAATAATACCACTTTTCGCGGCTTGCGTAAAGTGGTATTGAAATTTTTACCTAGGTTTGCAAGATTCTCTCTCGATTAGCTCCGGCTCGATGACGATCTGACGGTCGGCGAGGGAGAGTGTTTTTTCCTGCATTAAATCGAGTAAGAGCTTTGCTGCGATCTCGCCTAATCTCTCGTGTGGATGAGCGATGGTTGTCAGGCCAACTTGATAATTTTCTGCCAGAAAGGAATTGTCATATCCGGTTACGGAGATGTCTTCTGGTACGCGAAGTCCAAGCTGAGACAATGTCTGAATTGTCTTGATTGCAATCTGGTCGTTGTAGCAGACAACGCTATCAAATGATAAGCCCTGTGAGGCCATCGTTCGAAGGCGCGCAAATGGCTTGACAGCTCGATCTTCTGTGTGAAACCAAATGATCCTGTCGGGATCGTAGAAAACTCCGTACTCTTGAAGCGCTTTTGCATACCCGCGATGCCTTTCTATTCCCTGCCTGTCATCTGCCTTAAACATACCAAGTATTTTCCGATGTCCCAAGGAGAGCAAATATTTTGTGATTAAATATCCACCTTTAAAATCGTCCATCATCACATATGGGCGGTCACTTAATTGTTCCATAGTTCCCTGAATAAACACATAAGGAATATGGAATTCCTCAAGCTTTTTATAAAGAGCAATATGACGACAATCTCACTCTTACTTGGTTCAATAATCAGACCTTCTATATCCTTTGAAAGAAGCTCCTCCAGGCATTTTCCTTCTGCGCTGGAGGAATTTTTTGTATTCTTTAAGATAATACTGTATCCATTCTCTGTCATAACTTGATCAATTCCCTGAATAACAGACGGAAAAATATAATCTGACAGGTATGTCGTCACAACAGCAATATTGCGAGATGTCTTTGTATGACGTCCCATCTCCGAACAAAATGTTCCTTTGCCGTGAACAGCATAAATATAGCCTTCATGCTCCAAAATTGCGAGTGCCTTTCTAACTGTATGACGGCTCACCTGATAAAAAGCAGCCAGTTCATTCTCCGACGGCATTTTATTACCTGCCTGGTAAGTACCATCTACTATTTTTTGTTTCAGTTCACTCATTAACTTCCAGTATTTAGATTCCTGGCTGTCTGGGTTTGCCATATTATTTTCTCCTTCAAACAATCACTTTTTTTCTAGCTTATCATTTGTCCTTTCTTTTTGCAACAAAAAAACACCAAAGACAAACTAAAACCTTACGATTTTGCCTGTCCTTGGCGCTTCTTTTATTCATTCTTATATCTTATTCTTTTTCCTTATTTAGCCTACTTGAATAGTTACACTCGCATTAGTAAGCGTGTTATCTGATGAAGTTACTGTAAGCTTTAGTTCTCCCTTGTTTTGTCCTGCACGAATAACTGCATAAGCCATTCCATTAAATGCATGACGTCCCTTAGTTTCTTTCCACTGCTCATGACACGCTGGATCACCATTATCAATTCCGATGATCTCTGCATCACCCTCCAGTGTAAAATCAAGCTCTGGGCATGCGTCGAAAACAAGACGACCCTCATTATCCACAATGCGAACCTCGGCCTGAACAATACTTCTTCCATCAGCATCTACACTTGTCTTATCAACTGTAAGCTTAATTGCTGCTGCCTCACCTGTTGTCTCTACATTATAACGGCATACTTCTTTTCCATCGTGATATCCGACTACCTCGATTTTTCCAGGCTCATATGGAACATCCCAGCTTAAGAACAGATCATCTGTGTTGGCTGGTCTTCTATATCTGTCAAAATGACCATAGCGCTCAGTCATTCCATAACACGGAAAGCCCTTTGACTTCATACCAAAAGAACGGCCATTTACAAAAAGCTCTGCATCCTCGCAGTTCGTATAACAGATGACAGGCAGCACCGTTCCCTTTTCCAGCTTTAAGTTCCAATGTGGGCACAGATATGCAAATTTTTCCTTCTGATTCCATACACTTTTATAAAAATAGAATGCATCTTTTTCAAAACCACAAGTATCCAGACAGCCACAGCCTGCTGAACGCTGAGGCCAGTTTGCTTCACCCAGATAATCAATGCCTGTCCACATATAATCACCGGCAACAAAATCATGAACCATCGTATAGCGAAGCAGCTTACCTACAGTCACTGCCGCTGTATAATATGGCTTGTTCCAGAAGGATCCAGGATCCACTTCAAAGTTGTAGTCGCTTCGAATATATCCGGCTGATGGATTTTCTGTTCCGATCACGCAGCGATCCAAATGCTCCTCGCGGTCCGCATCGTACAAAAGCTCTGCGCGCTCTCTCCATCGGCCTACATAATTGTAGCCAACTACATCAATTTTATCCATAAATGCGTCACGAGCCGAATATGGTTCTGCCGCAATCTGGTCATGCGCAAGTGTCACCTTTCTGGTAGGATCAATGGTATGACAGTAGCCACTCAATTCGACTGCAAGCTCCTCGCCGCCTACTACGACCTCCTCTGGGATCTCATTTCCAATACTCCAAAGCACGATACCCGGATGATTACGATCTCGATACAGCATTGTCTTTAAATCCCATTCATGACACGCATCAAAGTACATAGAATATCCATGACTTTCATGAGTATTTGATCCAATTTCCTTTGCCTTCATCAATCTCCACTCATCGAATGCCTCGTCCATCACATAAAATCCAAGCTCATCACAAAGATCCAGAAGTGCTTCATCTGGCGGATTGTGTGAACAGCGCACAGAATTAACGCCCATATCCTTTAGCTTTTCGAGGCGACGTCTCCAAATTTCTGGCGGCACTGCAGCACCGACGCATCCTCCATCGTGATGCAGACAAACACCATTTAGCTTTACATGCTTTCCATTGATTAAAAATCCCTTCTTTGCATCAAATTCGATCTTGCGAAATCCCACTTTATCAGTGCGCTCATCAATTATAGTGTCATTTTTCTTTAAAATGGTTGTCAGCTCATACAAATACGGTGTTTCGTGATCCCAAAGCACTGGATTTTCTACTTGAATAGAAAGTGACGTCTGCAATTGGCAAAGTGTCTTCGGCACATCTTCATCCATTCCAGATAAAATAGCTGCATCCAAATCAGCTTCTGTCCAATCATTTTTCAGTGTGATATTCTTTTTTGCATTCTCTTCTCCATCCTGATCTTTTAATACAAATGTCAGACTTAATGAAGCGTCATCATCCTTCATACATTCTGATGTATGAAGCGTTGTACTGATATTAAGATTTCCTTCATCTGTTGTCAAATACATTCCATAGCGAGCAATGTGGATTGGATGACGCTTTTCCAACCACACATCTCTTGTAATACCCGAACCAGAATACCAGCGTGAACCTGGCTGCATGGAGTTATCCACACGAACAAGAATCTCATTTTCTCCTTCATGCACAAGTGCAGTGATATCCACCTCAAATGGGGTATAACCATATATATGACCGCCTGCATAGGTGCCGTTTACAAAGACACTGCTCTTCATGTAAACGCCCTCAAAATACAAAATAATCTGTCTGTTTTTAATATCGTTCTCTGAAATGGTAATTGTTCTTTGATACCAGCCGATTCCAGCCTTCGCATAACCGCCAGATCCACATGTATCTGATTCTGGATCAAACGGATAGTCTGTACTCCAATCATGTGGCAGCGTTACAGCGCGAAATCCTTCAGATGGTGCTGTTTCATCTTTTTCATTTCTCTCATCCAGGCAGAATGTCCACCCAGTATGTAATCTATATTTTTCCATATTTCTAATCATGCCCTTTCTATTTTCAATGCTGCATTCGTGCAAGTTTTATTGCAACTTTTCCTGCTCTGCATCGTCGACAAGATCTAAACCTGACTATCAACTAAACTGTTCTGTAAGCGTAACCGCCTCAATCCGACACGCTTTTTTATCATCCATTTTTGGCCATTCCTGCAGGTAGATATGATCTCCCTCATGCAGCGGATGAAGTACTGCTGTGATTTTTGTTGGGAAGTCAAAATATCCTAAACTAAAGAGTGCCCTCTGGCCTGTATAGAAATAATCGTTTACCTTTCTGCCATTTACAAAAAGTTCCATGCTTTCACATGCATAATCAAAGGAAAGAATACAATCATAGCCTTCCTTACGGTCATTTCTATTTTCCTTTGCATACTGCACGCTGATCTCATAGATCTTTTCGTCACCTTTTAATGTTTCTGGCTGACCGCAGCTGTTTACAAGCTCTCCAGAAAGTTCCTCTGGTGTCTTAGTAGACTGTACAAATGAAACACTTGTCTGTACATTTGCATTATTCTTTGCCTGGCTTCTCTTATAAACTGTAAGCTCGCCCTCGCCTGCAATCTCCTTAAAATCTGCCGGCAATACATCCTTTGAAAGCTTTGGGAATGTACGAATAATTGTCTCCTCACCGCCAACCACACGAAGAGCACCATTCTCTTCCCATACAAAATCATCTGACAATACAAGATATTCCTGCTGATCCCTTAATGTAACTCTTGCTGCTGACAATGCGTCTGCACGGCTAAGATGCAGAACCTTAGCAGGTGTGCCCTCCCATGTAAACTGCGGATCTTTATCACCGTAGAATACGTATACATCCTCGTCCTTGCATGACAGCTTGCATAGAGGTGTCGCAAGTGCACTCACCAAAACTGCATTTTTAAGCTTCATATTATATGGATAGAATGCGTACTCGCCGGACGCAATATCTGTTTTCGGGAAACGAACTGGCTCACCTTTTGTTTTTCCTTCAAGCACAACATCTTTATGATCATCCATTGTCAATCGTCTCTGATAGTTATTAACAAATACATAGCCATGTGTATCATCATGACGAACTGATACGCGAAGAGTATGTGTATCTCCCGGCTTAACAAAGTCTGGATCAATATCAGCTGGAAGAACAGCTAAATCAGCGCCAAAGTCCTGCAAAAAGTATGCAAGCAGACGAATTTCACGGTAATTGTCAGAGATCGTTCCATACTGACGAATTGGCGCATTAAAATCGTAGTTGATCTCTGGAAGATCATTTAAATATCCTGTCGCACGGCTCTCCTGAAGTGTGGAAAGCTTGCTATCTGGATTGCTGCCGCCATGATACATGTAGTAGCCTAGCAGTCCAACACCGCTTCCAAGCTTTGTAAGTGACATCGCACCAACATCATTTCCAGAAACAATAGGACGTCTGTGCTTTGTCACCTGTAAGCCACCGCCAAGCTCTGCTGTAAGATATGGAAAATCATCCTGATTGAATGTAACTGTATCGTCCACATGATGATCACTTGCAATAAGTGCATCGTTTCTGATATGACTAAATACATAATTTGTGTTTGGCTCAATCTCGGTAATGCGCTGATCCCAAGGTGCTTCGCAGTAGCCGCCCATTACAGGAAGAAGTCCTCCAGTCGCAGCACCTCCCCAGCCCGTTGCCGTGCAAAGCGGCAGATCAAAACCGATCTCTCGTGCCATTGCTGTAAGTGTGCGCATATGCTGCTCACCCTTTTCTCCATTATATCCGCCAACATGACCATACTCATTTTCAATCTGCATGCCAATCACCGGGCCGCCATCCTGATACAAAAAGCCTTTTGCCTGCTCATAGACCTTCTCCCAAAGACGTCTCACATATGCAAGATATGCAGGATCATTGCTTCTTAAATCAATTTCATCCTGCTTTTTTTGCAGCCAATCCGGGAATCCTCCGTTTCTTGCCTCTCCATGTACCCACGGACCAAGGCGAAGAAATACAGAAATTCCCACTTTCTTTGCTGCTTCCAAAAAATCATGAAGATTTCTATTTCCTGTAAAATCGAATTTTCCTTCCTCTTCCTCATGATGAATCCAAATGACATAAACGGATGCAATCGACAGACCGCCTGCTTTCATTTTACGAAGAGATTCCTCCCATAAATCTGCACGATAACGGCTAAAATGAATCTCGCCCATAACCGGAAACCATGGCTTTTCATCCTTCGTCAGATATTTATTTGTAAAACCATAAGTTGTGCTCATGTTTTCTTTCCTCTCTGTCTCCCATTATTCGTTTTTATATAATTCTATTTTCATCAATCTTCCTTGTACAGCAAAAATCTTCTAACCATACCATAGACTGGAGGTGCACTGATCGTAAGTCCTGCTGTGAGTGTATCTCCTTCTTCAATTGAAAAATGGATTTCGGCCTCTTGCCACTCCTTTGTCGGATGAATCACAGCCTGAAACAGCTCACTGTTTTGTGTGTCAGCGTCATTTGTTTTTTCTGCAAACAAATGAACATCTACACCAGTCGTATCAGTTCCAGCATACTGCGCCTTCAATACATATCGCCCTGGTGCCAGATTTTTCTTTTTCTGGCTGATACGAAATGTAAAGTTTTTTACACCCTCTACACGCACTGCATTGACAGGCGGCGCCGGAAATGGATCTTCAAATTCTGGATACAGCTGTACATTTACTCCATCCTCACTGCTGCTTGTCTCCCACTGCGTCATTCCATCATCCCAATTTGCATCTGCAAAAAGATTCTTCTCGCTCATCAGCTTCTCTACAACCTCAATCTCCTGAACTACAGGTTTTGTCCACTCATCATCAAATCCATCGAATCCATCAATTATGCCCTTTACAAAAATCGTTCCGATTTCATCAGCCTTAACTACCCCTGCATTTTCCCATTTGACCTTGTGACTTTGAATGTTTCCATCGCGGTAAAGCACTTTTACTTCTTCCGGAAGCTGTACATTTTGGTGTATCTGTACTGTAAGACGCTGCGGTTTATAAATCTTTGCCGGAAGTTCTAGCTTTGCATCACCTCTTACAAATTCAAAGGAATGAATTGCCTCCATTGCCTGTCCGCGCTCATCAAGTATTCCCATATTTTCTGCCCATCCGCCTTCATCGCCGCGTGGAATGCACAGTGGCTCCCAATAGTAAATTCCTCTTCCCATTTTATCAGGAAGAGATGCCATGATTGTGTTGTCCATATCAAGCACCATACGCTGTCCCAATGGCGATGCCGCAAAGCCTGCAATCTTTTCCTGAGCTTCATCAATAAAGCCATTTTTGCTCTTTCGCCATGCATGTGCAGTCTCAGCAAGAATAATCGGCTTTTTAAAATCCTGTATTAGCTTTTCTGTTGTTTCCTTCAAATCGTTAAATGTGCCATGCCAAAATGGATAATATGACAAACCGATCACATCAAAGTCAGAGAGCCCTGCTTCAAATGCACGATCAAACCAATCTTTTAAGTAAAAATAGCGGCCGCCCTGATCAAGATGAATCATAATAAGAAGCTCTTTGCCTCCAATTTCTCTGGCCGCCCTGATTCCGGCATTCACTAAACGTACCATTGATACATAATCTGGTAGTTCTCCATCTGGGAAAAGAAGACCGCTTCGAATCTCATTTCCAATCTGAACCATATCTGGCATTGCGTCAGCTTCCTTTAACGCGCACAGCACCTTTTTTGTGTACGTATACACAGCTTCTTCAAGTTCTGTCCCATGAAGATTTTCCCATGCCATTGGCTTTCTCTGCTTACCTGGATCTGCCCACCAGTCTGAGTAATGAAAATCAAGCAAAAAATCAAAGCCCTCTTGTTTGATCTTTTTTGCCATCGCAATCGTCCGCTCTAAACTGCAATATCCACCAGACTCAGGCACATTTTCAGGTGTATGCCAGATACGAAGACGCATTGCGTTAACACCATGCTTTTTTGCTAGTTTAAGCGGATCAATCTGTGTGCCATCCAGATCATATGTCTTCATTCCTTTTTCCATATACTCCTGCAAAAACGAAATATCCATTCCCTTATAATAATCAAGCATATTAAAACGTCCTTCCTGCTGACTTTCGAAGTAATATCTCATAGTCCAGCATCGTTTTTTTGTTGTAAAGTTCCCCCTTTAGGCAGTGAATCATCTGTTTTCCGATTGTAACGCCCTGCTGTCTCGCTAAAATGTTGACCGCCGTAACCGCCGGAGTGAAGCAGTCAAGCGTAGCACCATTGTAAAGTGAAGCGATTCCGATATCAAGCGGGATTCGATATCCTTCTGCCTGAAGCCTTGACATCATTCGGCTGCAAATGACATCATCTCCACATATCACGCACTCTATTTTATTGCTCATAACATCATGAATTATAGTATCTAACAGCCCCATCCACTTAAAATTACGAATACACAGCTGCTGTTCCCGTGCAAGTCCATAACGGTCAATTGCCTGATAAAAACCATCAATTCGTTCATGATTAACACGATAAGTTGATTCTCCCAAAATCAACGCAAACTTTTTATATCCGCAATCAATTAACATAGATGTCATGCGGCGCGCTGCCTCATTATTATTACTGTCAACTTGAATTACATTTTCATCTGAACAGCTTCCAGTCAGCCCAACTGGAATATCTTGCTTTGTCAGATATTCCAGTGTCAAATCCTCATCATAGCTTCTCATTAAAATCATTCCATCTACTTTGTGATCCTCTACAAGCTGCTTTGCTCCTGAATAATCTGTCGCTGTTCCCGTCGTGATAATTACATTATAATTTTCTGATGCAGCCGCTTCGCTGATTCCAAGAAGGCACTCCTGAAAAAAGGGAATACTAGTCGTATACGCATCTGCCGGGATCACAACGCCAATATTCTCTGTTTTTGCCATTTTTTTCTCTTCCTTTGCCTTCTTTTCTCCATATTGATTAGGCAAATTATCATGTTCTGCAACATAAGCCTGAATACGTTCTATCGTAGCTTTTCCAATTCTTCCTTTTCCTGACAATGCTCTGGATACAGTACTTTTTGATACACCAAGTTCATTTGCAATCTCTTCTATTGTCACTTTTCTGCCTCCTTTCCCGTTTTGTAAAGCGTTCAATAAAATAAAGTGGAAAGGGCTGTCAGCTTTGCAGTCCTTTCCACCTAAATCGCTGTCAGATTACTCTGCCTTTGCTGCGATAAATTCTTCCTTCTGTCTCTCTAACTCATCAAGCACATCCTGAATACCAGCGCTCTCAAGTGCTGCTCTAAACTGCTCAATTGTTGCATCTACATCATCTACAAGACCATTGACTAACGGATTGTAGTAGGTCTCGATATTTGCCTCTACTGCTGCCACCTGAGAAGCTACATTAGTGTTATCAAATGTGAATCCATCCAGAACGTGAGACGGCTTAATGTTTGCTTCCCACTCAGCCTTCATCTCATCATACTTGTCATCCAGTGCAGTTCTGTCTTCAATGTACTCAGTTCTTGTGATATTTGCATTATTCCAGCCCCAGTTACAGTTGCTGCTTACACCATAGCCAGACTCGTCAATTACCTTATACTGATCGTCACCAACTGCCTCCCAGTGCTTGCCCTCGATACCAAGCATTGCAAGATCATATACGTCTGGGTTTGTGTAGAACTCATTCAGAACCATGAGTGCTCTTTCCTTCTTTTTGCTTGATGCATTGATAGCAACACCATTATTGATATAAGAATTTACCTTCTTTGACTTATCAGAAACTGGATCAACAAGTGTTACGTTCCAGTCTGGGTTCTCCTTATTTGCCTGCTTTGCGTAGGTCAGGCAGCTTCCTAAGTTCCATACCATGGATGCAGTTCTTCCTGTTAACAGACCAGTCTGTCTCTCATCACTGGAATTTAATACATCAGATGACCATGCACCCATATCTGCTAACTCTTTCATCTGCTTGCAGTAATCAGCAAATCCATCCCAGTCAAGGATATAGTACAGATCAGTATCCTCTGGATCCTGTGCATTGTAAAGAACAAGCTCACCGCCCTTTGGAGCACCTCCTAAAGTTGAAAGTCCCTTCTCCTGGAAGTACTGATACCATGGACCGCCCAGACTTGCATACATTCCATTCTCAGCACAAGCCTTGTAGAATGCCATTAAGCTGTCCCAATCCTTGATCTCATCAATGCCATACTCTTCCATTAAGTCGCCGCGAACTGCCAGAACATCCTGTCCAAACTCGTTTGAATAATTTGGTACCATATAAACTTTGCCGTCAATCTTTGCCTGATCCCATGCCATTTCCGGAACAACGTCCCAAATGCCAGGTGCATAAGTCTGAATATCTTCCTCTGTAAGCTCAGCAAATCCGCCAAGTGCAACAGTCTGCTCATAGTGGCACCAGCTAGAAGCTGTAAAGATTAAATCAAAATCCTCTCCGCCTGAGAATAACAGAGAATACTTAGTATCATGCTCACCCCAGGATAAGAAATCAACTGATAAAGTACAGTTTAACTTTTCCTCAAGAATCTCATTGATCTTTCCATATACCTCATCAAAATCTGGTGTTCTATCGCCAATCAGATACATCTTTAATTCCATCGGCTCAGACGTATCTACATCAGATGCCCAGATATTTGTGGACTCTTCCTCTGCTGCTGCCGGAACTGCCATTCCAGCCATCATTCCAACTGCCATAGCTGCACTTAACAGCTTCGCTGCGTTTCTCTTTGCTCTTCTCATAATAAGCCTCCTTAAAATATTGTTTGATTATATTTGATATTGTTTGGTTTTACTTTTTTATAAACTGCATCAGCCCTTTACTGCACCAATTGTAATACCCTGTACAAAATATCTCTGTACAAGCGGATATGCCAAAACGATTGGTCCTGTAACAACGATAGTCAGTGCCATCTTTAATGTCTGCGTTGGCAGCGATACGGCACTTACAACATCACCGCTGACGTTTCCGTTTGCCAGAAGCTTTTTGTAAGCCTCAATTCCGTTTATCTTCTGATATAAGAAATACTGAAGCGGATACATCTCTTCTTTCTTAATATAAAGCATTGCGTTGTACCAATCATTCCAGTAAGCCAGTGCAATAAACAGACCAACTGTTGCCAATGCAGGCTTGATTAACGGTATAACAATCTGAAACAGTGTGCGGTATTCACTGCAGCCATCAATCTTTGCCGCGTCAATCAGTGATTCCGGAAGTGCCATAATGTAGCTCTTCATAATGAGCAAATTATAAACAGAGAACAAAAGCGGCAATAACAATGCCAGATAATTGTCCCTTAATCCGAGAGTGTTGGTCATCAAAATGTAATACGGTACCAAACCACCAGAGAACAATGTTGTAAAGTAGAAGAAGAATGAAAACTTGTTTCTCCACTCAAAATCTTTTCTTGCCAGTGCATATGCAGTCATCGTTTGAAGCAAAAGACCTACAACAGTACCAACACCAGTCAGACCGATTGTGGTTGCATATGCTCTGAAAACGACTGATGGATCACGGAACACCGTCTTATATGCCTCTAAGGAAAAATCCTGCGGCAGAAGGCTGAAGCCGTTTTTGTTGATTGCTGCCTCCGAGGAAAAGGATCCTGAAACAATCATGATAAATGGAATCAGACACAGGATTGCCACAATACCCGTAAAGGTGTATGCTACAATATTAAGTGAAAGGATATCCTTGCCATGTTTAATCTTGCTGGCTTTTGTTTTTGAACTCATTGTACGCATCCCCCTTTAGAATAATGTATAATCCTTGTCGTACTTACTTACAAGCCAGTTTACAAGCACGATAGTGATAAAGCAAAGTACTGACTGATATAAACCGATTGCGGCTGACATACCGAAATCCTGACTGCTGATCAATGCGCGGAAGGTCAGCGTATCAATAACATCTGTCTTGTTGTACAA
>OGOC01002310.1_pt1 | contig 12806 bp, 10 predicted proteins | sample 1552561 | NCBI WGS metagenome assembly OGOC01 (sample SAMEA2580148, study PRJEB22360) | human gut metagenome | biome: human gut; feature: human-associated habitat; material: faeces | place: Denmark | collected 2008/2010
GCGTAATACCGGCTGGGCACGAAGCCGCCCCTGCCGCAGCCATCATCAATACGGCGGTCAGCTGATTGAGCTTCTGATGAGCTTTCTGCTTAGACATTGGATCTCTCCTTGATAGCAGTGGTTTGGATTAATTGCTGAGGAAAAATTCTATTTTTCAAGGCTTGACCGCCGCATTGCGGCTTTCCTCAACGCCCGTTTCATCTTTCGCGTCGGGCCGATCGTTTTTCTTGCATCACGGCGTCTTGATCTCCCCTGTATCTCGCCCTACGATCCGTAGCATTCCATCCGCCGCACGAACAGCGCTTTCTCATGCACATCGACAAACTCGCCATTGAAGAACTCCGACTTCTGGTTCTTCTCTACAAAACGCATTCACTCAAAGATTCAGCCGTTCGCCTGAATGTCAGTACGCCCACGGCCAGCCGCATGCTGGCGCGTCTGCGTGCGGCTGTGGAGGATGAACTTTTCATTCGAAGCGCTTCGGCCATGACGCCTACTCATGCCTGCCGACGGCTCTTCCCCCGCGTTGAACGCATTCTTGCGGAAATGGATGCTTTGACTCACGAACCGCAGGTCTTTCGCCCATCACACATCAAACGGATATTCCGTGTGATGCTCCACGAACAGCTCTTTCTCGCGCACTTTGCAGATGTCTTTCGCGAAGTACGGCGGCTTGCACCAGGCGTGAGCATTGTTATTGAAGCAGTGAGTGATGCGGGTCATGAAGCGCTCAAAACCGGCGAGCTCGATGCGATGATCTTTCCCATGACGGACAACGTATCTCCGGACATCAAAGCTCAGTTTTTAGCCACCTGCGACTTCGATATCCTGATGCGAACCAACCACCCATGGCTAACCGAAGTCAATAGAGACGGCACGCCAGACTGGTCGGCGCTTAAGCGCTACGAAAAAATCGAAACAACCATCGACAGCTTCGGTACGCGCGCGCCGGGCGGGCTCGATCATTGGATTTTCAAAGGCAAACTTCCTGAGCAGCACACGGCCCTTTGGTGTCCTTATGTTCAAGCTGCAACTGAACTGCTTCCAGAGAGTGACCTCACCATGGTGGTCTATTCCCCGCTTGCGCGTGAACTCTGTCGTCGCGGCGGACTCACCGCTCTGAGTCTTGCGTCCTTAGGCTGCGGATATCCGCTGGGCTTTCTGCGGCACGGACGGCGTGATGATGATCCCGCCTTAGAATGGCTGCGCGCCGTTTTCGTCTCTTGCTTTAACCAAAAGCATTAAGGCCGCCCTTCCTGTATTGGGAAAGACGGCCCTAACCAGACTGAGTTTGAGCGGCTCAGTCTTTTAGGCGAGTGTCGCAACCATCAGCGCTTTGATGGTATGCATACGGTTGCCCGCCTGCTCAAAGACGATAGAGGCCGGAGACTCAAACACTTCTTCCGTCACTTCCACGCCGTCGGCAAGTTCAGGATGCTCCGCAATCACATTGGCGCCAACCTTGGTTTCGTCATTGTGATAGGCCGGCAGACAATGCATGAACTTCACTTGCGGATTCCCCGACGCAGCCATCAAGGCAGCATTGACCTGATAGGGCTTCAAAAGCGCAATACGTTCTGCCCAAACCTCTGCCGGCTCACCCATCGACACCCAGATGTCGGTGTGAATGAAGTCAACGCCCGCCACGGCCTCGTTGGGATCCTCTGTGATGGTAATGTGCGCGCCGGAAACGGCAGCCAGCTCTTCAGCCAGAGCGATGATTTCTGCCGAAGGCCAGTAGGCTTTCGGTGCGCCGATGCGCACGTCCATACCCATCTTGGCACCAATCATCAGCAGCGAATTGCCGGTATTGAAGCGGGCATCGCCAAGATAGGCAAAAGAAATGTCTTTCCAGGCTTTGCCGCAGGACTCCTTCATCGTCATCAGATCGCAAAGCATCTGAGTCGGATGCCATTCATCGGTCAGGCCGTTGTAGACCGGAACGCCGGCGTAGGCAGCCAGCTCTTCAACCGTTTCCTGCTTGAAGCCGCGGAACTCAATGGCATCAAAGATTTGCCCGAGCACACGAGCCGTGTCCTTGATGCTTTCCTTGTGACCGATTTGCGAAGAATGGGATTCAAAGAAAGTGGTGCCGGCGCCTTGGTCATGCGCCCCTACTTCAAAAGCACTGCGTGTGCGGGTGGAGGTCTTTTCAAAAATAAGGGCGATGTTTTTGCCTTTGAGTCGCTGCACTTCATTGCCCATGCGCTTGGCCTTTTTAAGGTCAATGGCGAGATCGACGAGATAGTCGATTTCAGCAGGCGTGTGGTGAACGAGGGAAAGAAGGCTGCGGCCGCGAAGATTCATCGGCATGAAAAGCTCCTTGGGAGTGGGTTCAAAGAACTGCGAAATAAGACTGCTGGGCGGATCATCCAAAGCATTTCATCTTGAAGGACTGCCCCTTTCCAGCAGACATTTCGCAGCTCTGCGTGGGATACGTGGATTCATTCTACGGAGAAGCGATCTTGAATCTTTAGGGCATTATCCCTATGTGAACTGACGGCCGATTAGGCTTTAACTCTTTGTTTTTATTATGTTTCTAATCGTCGACCATTGTGCAGATACCGCACGAGTGCCGGGCGAAAAACTCGAACAAGAAAAGAACGTCTTCTCGTGAAAAGTCTTTTTCCGCCGCCCGTTAGGCGATCTTCAATAGGATGGCTGGCCGAAGACAATTGGCGCAGCCGTCACAATGGAGGGTCAATCTTTTGCTGGTATTGCAATACCGCGCCGCTCAGCTTCGGCAATACAGGCGTTGACCACTTCGCGAGCCCATCGCGCACCGCCGACAGCGCGGAAGAACTCTCGCTGTTCGCGCGTCACGCGCGCAACGATGCACACGGATGCGCCGCTGCTTTCTTCTGCGCCGCCCAAGCGTCGACGTGAACGCTGATCCGCAGGCTGAAGCTTTGAAGGCAGACGGCTCAATGACTTTGAACGTCCAGTCGTCGGCTTGCTCTGAGGCAGGATGACGGAAGCCGGATCGCCGGCGCTCAATTTCGGCATCACTTTGGGCTGCGTCATATCCTCTCCTTAAATCCTGTGCATTGTTTGCTTTAGGCCGCCTCTGCCAGCCGGCTCACTAGCGGGACGGACTGAGCCGCCTGTGGCAAACTAACTGCTTTAAGGCAATCCTATTCTTTCAGGCGCGCAGAGAATACCCGTGCTTTCGCGCAGAACAGCACGCCAATCTGCATGCTGCGCATTTCAAGACTCATTGATCATGTCCCGACTTCGACTGGCCTCCTGGAACGTCAACTCCCTTAAAGTGCGTCTGCCGCAGGTGCTCGACTGGCTAGAATCAGCCAAAATTGATGCATTGGTCATGCAGGAAACAAAAACGACTGACGACGTTTTTCCCCAAGCCGCATTCGCCGAAGCCGGATTCGATGTTTTCTTTTTAGGTCAGAAAACATATAACGGCGTTGCACTCTGTTCTCGCCAAACAACAGTTAAGACTTCGGATGTTGTGCTTGGTCTCCCTGGCTGGCCCGATCCGCAAAAACGTTTTATTTCGGCACTCCTTTCACCCCTAGCGGCTCCCGAACAGCCGCCGATTCGTTTTTGCGGGGGCTACTTTCCCAACGGTCAAGCGGTAGGTTCATCAAAGTATCTCTATAAGCTCGACTGGATTGCCGTGCTTGAACGTACGCTCAAAACTTATCTTGCCGATACCCCCAGACTGGTGCTCGGCGGCGACTTTAACATTGCGCCCGCCGACGCCGACGTTTGGAATCCGGAAGCTTGGCGCGGAAAGATTCTCTGCTCAGAGCCGGAGCGAAAGGCACTCGAGCGCCTCTTTGCACTCGGCCTTTACGACAGCTTCAGACTCTTTACGCAGCCCGCAGAGCGCTTTTCTTGGTGGGACTATCGTCAGAGCGGTTTCGAACGCAATCACGGCCTACGCATTGATCTGCTGCTTGTTTCCGAAGCACTCAAAGGGACTGTTGAAAGCGCATCCATTGACGACGGCCCCCGCGGCAATCCTCAGCCTTCAGATCATGCGCCGGTTATGTTGGACCTCTCACTCTAAGTGACCTCAGTGAGCAACTAGCCGATCCCCATAAAAACAAGACATCATGAACGCTAAGCCCAAACTCCGCATCGGCATTCCCGGAGACTATCTTCCTTTCGGCATCATCAATGAGGATTCTCCGCTGGGATTTGCCGGGCATGATGTGGATCTGGCGGCTGAGCTCTGCCGCGAAGCCGGTTTAGCACCGCTTTTCGTTCTGACAACCTGGCCCACGTTTATGACGGATCTCGCCGAAGGCCGTTTTGATATCGCAGCGGGCGGCGTATCGTGGGTTCCTGAACGCGCACGCATAACCGATGCGCTGCCGCGCTATGCGCCCTTTGCAAAAGTTGCGCTTATTCGCCGAGACTCAATCGAACGCTTTCAAACTCCCGAAGACCTGAATCAGCCCGATGTACGTGTCATCAAGAACCCCGGCGGAACCAATGAACGCTGGGTGGACGCCAATCTGACCCGGGCACAGGTTGCCACCGTGGCAGACAATGCCACCATTCCTGCCCGCATTGCCAATGAAGTGGGTGACGTCATGATCACGGACTCCTTTGAGGCGCATTGGTACGCCTCCCGAGATGTGCGCCTCACGCTTGCCATGAATGGACGCCACCTGACGCCCACGGCGTGGAAGACGATGCTCGTTCGCCGCGGCGCCCGCCGCCCGGTGCTTCCCGGCCGAGAACATACGGCCGCCGGGGTTCTCCCGGTCCCCCCCCGGCCGACAACACCCGCCCGCCGCTTCCGAACCGCTTGCCCCGATCCTCTTTTCTGCCTGGGGTCGCCTGGAGCGCGCCGGTGTTCTTCAGACGCTGGCTGCCAAATGGCTGGGTGCAGGCAAACCTTCTGACGGAAACGCTCCACACTAAGAAAAACCGCACAACTCGCCGAAATGACCGTCTGCCAAAGCAGACTGGGGGACTAGAAATCCTTTCAAGCTAGTCCCCCAAGCGTTTGGATTATTTGACTGCGTTCACCCTGCGCGGCTGATTGAAAATACGAACGGGCGGCACCTCATCCTTCCAGAGTGAAACTTCAACATTGCCGGTTGAAGAAACATTGCCTCGGGCAATTTTGGAGGTAATAACGTCAATGGCAATCGTATTGGCATTGCCGTGAACATCGATGCGGCCTGCCGGCGTGTTTTCCGGTTCAAACCAAGCGCCGTGCTGAATAGAAACCACGCCCGGCTTGATGCGGTCACTGACCTGCAGTCCGCAGAGGCATGCTCCGCGACGGCATTTCACAAGTACGACGTCGCCATTTTTCAAGCCGCGCACTTGAGCATCCGCAGGGTTCATCCAAACGGGTTCGCGTTCTTCAACCGACCCGCGTCTGGCTGTGTTGACGTTGTCGAGCTGGCTGTGCATCCGATAGCGTGACTTCGGACTCACAAAAGCCAACGGATACTCCTTCGTTGCTTTAGCGGTACCTTCAATCGGTTCAAAGTAGCTGGGATGGCCTTTACAGTCGTCATAGCCGTAGCTCGCGAGCTTGGGTGAATAAATCTGGATGAGCCCCGACTCTGTACCTAGGGAGTTGGCTTTTGGATCCTCTCGGAATGTCTTAAAGGAAACAAACTCTCGGTCCTTTTCTTCCACCTCGAAAAAGAGATACCCCTTCTCCCAGAAATCTTTGAATTCCGGCATGACAATGCCTTTTCGAGCACCGTTGTTGCGGCAATCGTTGTAGAACTTTTCGATCCACTGCATTTCGGTGCGGCCCTCCGTAAAGGCCTCTTCTATCCCCAAACGCTTAGCGAGCTGCGTACCAATCCAATAGTCGCTGCGCGACTCGTATTGCGGCTTGATAACCTGCTTCATTGCAACCAGACCGTCATTGGTTTCTGCGCCGATGTTGGTAATGTCATTGTGCTCAAAGGTCGTGCAGGCCGGCAGCACGATATCGGCGTGACGAGCCGTCGCAGACCATACATAGTCTGCGACGATCACGGTATCGGGCTTCTTCCAGGCCCTTTCAAGGCGGAAGGTATCGGGATGATGGCAGAACGGATTGCCGCCGCCCCACATCACCAGATGAATATCCGGATAGGTGCATTTCTGACCGTCAAAATCAACGGTCGCCCCGGGACGTTCCAACACCTCCGTGATAGCGGCAACAGGAAGCAGTTTTGTAGATTTCCACGGCAAAACCGGGCGCACTGGCTTGGGCGAACCCGGAAGACCGCTCATGATGGGGCCATTAGAGACCGGCGAACCCGCGCTTGCCGACTGATAGCGAGTGCCGAAGCCGCCGCCGGGAAGGCCAATTTGACCCAGTACAGCCGCGAGCGTAACAACCATCCAGGAAGTCTGTTCACCGTACTGTGCACGCTGCATGCCGTAGCCAAACATAATCATCGTGCGGTGTGCGGCCAGATCCTGCGCAAAGGCACGGATCTTTTGCGCTGGCACACCCGTGATCTCAGCCGCCCACTCCGGCGTCTTTTTCACGCCGTCCTCTTCACCCAAGAGGTATTTCTTCATCTCCTCCCAGCCGGAGCAGTATTTGGCAAGAAACGCATGATCAGCCTTGCCGGTCACTTCGAGCTCATACATCATCGCAGCCATCAGCGCACAGTCGGTACCCGGATTAGGCGCGATCCATTCAGAATCCATATAGGCAGCGGTATCCGTCACCAACGGGTTAACGGAATAGGTCTTGATGCCCTTCTTTTTAAGGGCGCGGAAATAACCAGCATGGTTGTGCAAAGGCGTAGCCGCATTGACGTCCGCTGTCACGAGCGGATTGCAGGCCCAAAAGACGATACGTTCCGTGTGCTTCAAAATCACTTCATAAGTCGTCATGCGCGGATTGGAGGTGCCGACAACATACGGCATGATCGACGCATGGGCTGCCTGACTGTATGAATTGCGCCTGCGTGAGAATCCGCCCATCAGATTGAGCAAACGATTGACGATAACCGTGGCCTGATTGAGCTTGCCAGTGGACTTCCAGCCGTAAGAGCTCCCATAGACGCCCGACGGACCATAGGTGTCATACACACGTTGAATTTCCTTAGCGGCGAGATCGAGAGCCGTCTCCCAAGAAACACGCACAAAGCGGTCTTCGCCACGGCGTTCGCGAGAAGCCGGACCATCTTTGAGGTAGCTTTCACGAACCATCGGATAGTGAATGCGAGCCTCTGAATAAGGCAGTTCGGCAAGGCCCTCCAAAACAAAGCTCGGTGCATAGTCAAACTCAAAAGGTTTGACACGAGTAATGCGGCCGCCTTGAACGACCGTACGCATGATGCCCCAGTGCGATGCATTGATGCTCTCGCCTTCATTCAAAATGGACGCGGCCTGCTCAAAGGTGCCCGTCGTATTCAGATCAATACCGGCTGCCGGCACCGGTTCATACACCATCTTGCTCTGGAGGCCTGCCGTGAATTCTTTCGGAATCTTACGGATATCAGATACCTGCGCCTGCGCCTTTTGAGTGGCCGGGATGCCGACAGCCAGCCCAGCCGCTGTTGCCGTCTTGAATAAATGACGACGAGAAATATTTGTCATATTAAGACCCTCCTTATGTTATCAAGCTCAGCAACTCTGCTTGTCGGATAGACCTCTATCAGCATCAATTTTCTGTATTTTGTGAAATGTAAACTCATATATCACAAAATATTGTGTTTTCATGCACAGCTTCCGGCTTGTGAAATCCACTCTAATCGTGACGAATTAATATCTAAATTCGTAATTCCACTGCTTATTCTTGTATTAAATAGCGATACTTAAAATGAGGTACGAAATGAGAATCGTTTTCACATAATCCAGTCATCAATGATTCCGCTCGGTATTGGGCGATCTATTTGAGGAAAGCATCCGAAGAAATGCGTCTCGCGTCAGCACTCAATCCAACGCGTTCAGAGAACTGCGACATTTTCTTAAGAGGACTGCCCTAGCCTGCATGAGGCTTCGCAACGCTCCTTCGACGGGCACAACGCACCGATCGCGAGCATGCTCTAATAATTAAGGGCGCCGTCTACTCGTAGAATGACGGCGTCATCTTTTGAAAAATCAAAGTTCTTCAAGATAAGGAAGAGCTTTTTTGCAAAAAAAAGGATTCATCATGCAGCGTCGTACTATGTTGGGCGCCATCGGAGCGGTGGCACTCGCAACTGCCGCATCCTTTCCGCTGACCGCCCAAGCGGCGCTCAAAGGCGAAGGCGGCAATCCCATCCGCATCGTTGTGCCGTATCCGCCGGGAGGCCCGCTCGACGTTTCTGCCCGCGCTATCGCTGATGCGGTTTCGCCTGTGCTTGGCACGGTGGTCGTGGAAAACCGCCCTGGCGCCGGCGGCAATGTCGGCATGAGCTACGTGAGTCACGCCAAGGGTGACGGCCACACGCTTGTGATGGGCGCGGTGGCGACGCTTGCCATCAATCCTTCGCTTTATAAGAAGCTGCCCTACGATCCGAAGGGCGACTTCAAACCCGTAACACTCGTCGCCACGGCAGCCAACGTTCTCGTTATTACGCCCGCATTCTCTGAAAAGACCGGCGTCAAATCGGTGGCTGACCTGATTGCCTACGCCAAAGCTCACCCAGGAAAACTCAACTATGCCTCCGGCGGTAATGGTTCTGCCGGGCACATGGCCGGTGAGCTCCTGAAAAACAAGGCGGGCATCGATATCGTTCACATTCCGTTTGCGGGCGCCTCTCCGGCGCTCCTTTCAGTCATTTCGGGGCAGACCGACCTCATCTTCGACAATCTGGCTAGCGCCGCCGCGAACATTCATGCCGGCAAGCTCATCGCGCTTGCCGTCACCACGGAAGAACGCACGCCGCTACTCGCCGACGTCCCCACAATGAAGGAAGCCGGTGTTCCCGACTTCGACATTTATACGTGGTTCGGTCTGATGGTGCCGGGCTCAACGCCCGATGACATCGTCGATGAGCTCAACGCAGCCATCGTTCCGGTTCTGCGTGACCCGGCAACCGTAAAGAAATTCCAAAGCTTTGGCGCACTGCCCGCGCCTAACACGCCTGCCGAATTTTCCGCCATGGTTGAGCGTGAGGCCGAAAAGTACAAGATGCTCGTGAAGATTTCCGGCGCTCGCGTCGACTGATGTACTCCAATACGGTGTACAGAACGATGACCTCCTCGCCGTTCTGAAAATCTTCCCGAAGAAGGAGCCTGTTGACCCATCAACCGGCTCCTTTGGCTTTTTTGTTAATTCCGCTTCTGGCTTCACCCTAAGCAGCCCAAACGACTCCCTGTTCAGGCCAGCATTTTTATAATGCGCGCGGAAACAACCACACCCCAACCGTATCGACCTGCTGTTCACGTATCCGCGCCCCTGCAATGCGGTCTGCTGCTCAGCACGAAGAAATGGTTGCAACCGCAATGATTAAAAATCAAAAAGACTTCGCCGCAGGGCTTTTTTACATCGTGATCGGCCTCTTCGGCGCGACAACACTCGGCGAAAATGAAATCGGCAGCCTCTCACGCATGGGCCCGGGCTACTTCCCGCTCATCATTTCGACAGGCATCATCCTCACCGGACTGGCCATCGCGGTTAAATCGCTTCTCCTTACGCCGGCGTTGCCCTCAGAAGGCCGAATTGAGCTCGGCAGACCGTTCTCAGGCCTGCTCATTCTCGGAAGTGTTGCGCTCTATGCCGCAACACTCCTGACACTTGGCTTCGTGCTCTCCATCAGCTTGATGGTGATTGCCGCCTCCTGTGCACACCCGCTCTTTCGCCTTCGCGACGCTGTTATTTCCGCGGTAATTCTCACGACGCTTTCAGCGCTGCTTTTCGTGGGCGGACTTGGACTGATCGTGCCGATGTGGCCGACGTTCTTCTAAGAGGAGGCACTTAGACATGGATCTTCTGAACCACCTCCTTATCGGCTTTGAGAACGCCGTCACCTGGACGAACCTGCTTTACTGCTTCGTCGGCGTGACTTTGGGTACGCTTGTCGGAGTACTGCCAGGCATGGGCCCCGTGGCCACCGTGGCGATGCTCCTTCCCATCACGTATGCGCTTGACCCGTCCACAGCGCTCATCATGCTCGCAGGCATCTATTACGGTGCGCAGTACGGCGGCTCTACCACCGCCATTTTGGTCAACATCCCAGGCGAAGCTTCGGCAGTCGTGACGTGTCTGGACGGCCACCGCCTGGCGCTTGCCGGCCGCGCCGGCGCTGCGCTCGGCATCGCCGCCATCGGCAGCTTCATCGCCGGATGCTTTGCCACTGTGGTGATTGCCGCCTTTGCTGAACCCCTCACGCAAGTCGCTTTCCAATTCGGCCCCCGCGAATACTTCAGCCTGATGGTTCTGGGCCTGGTCGGCGCTGTTGTGCTTGCATCCGGCTCGCTCCTGAAAGCGGTCGGCATGATCCTGATCGGCATTCTGCTCGGCTGCGTCGGCATGGATGTCAATTCCGGAGCGCTCCGCTATGTCTTCGGTATTGACGAGCTGATGGACGGCTTTGACTTCGTCGCGCTCTCGATGGGCGTCTACGGTTTTGCTGAAATCATCCGCAATCTGGATGTGCTCGGAGACCGAGAAGCCAAGCCCGTTCCTGTGGGCCGCGTACTCCCGTCCAAAAATGACCTCAAAATTTCTGCCGGCCCGATTGCCCGCGGCACACTGATCGGTTCATTCCTTGGCATTCTCCCGGGCGGCGGCGCACTGCTCTCTTCTTTTGCGTCCTACACCCTTGAAAAGAAGCTCGCCGGCGAAAAGGCCAATCCGCCCTTTGGACACGGCAACATCCGCGGCGTAGCCGGTCCCGAATCAGCAAACAATGCCGGCGCACAAACGAGCTTCATTCCGATGCTCACGCTCGGCATTCCGTCTAATGCCGTGATGGCTCTGATGATCGGCGCTCTGATGCTCCACGACATTGCTCCGGGCCCGCAGGTAATGACCAACAACCCCTCGCTCTTCTGGGGGCTCATCGTTTCCATGTGGATCGGCAACGTCTTCCTCGTGATTCTCAATATCCCGCTGATCGGTCTTTGGGTGAGGCTTCTGCGCGTGCCGTATCGGCTGCTTTATCCGGCGATCCTCGTTTTCTGCGCGATCGGCGTCTATTCGATCAACAACAATCCCTTCGATATCTGGATCACTATCGGTTTTGGCATCTTCGGCTGGGTCGTCAATAAACTGGGCTGCGAATGCGCCCCGCTGATCCTTGGTTTCATTCTGGGCCCGATGCTCGAAGAGAATATGCGGCGGGCGCTGCTGCTCTCCCGCGGCGATCTCTCGACCTTCGTGACCGGCCCGATTTCGGGCAGTCTGCTCGCCGTCTCAGCCCTTCTCCTTCTCATCGTGATACTCCCGGCCGTGCGTTCGGGACGCGAAAAGGCATTTGCTGAAGAGGATTAACGAGTGAGCCTCTGACGAGGCCGCTTCCATACAACTTTTGCATCGTCCGGTTCGCTGTTTTACGGCGAACCGGACGTTTTTTTCTCCTGAGCGCTTCAGAACACCTTGCCGGCAAACACCGTCCGCAGATGCTCCGTCCAACGGCGAGCCGCCTGCCAGTCGTCCTCCGAGGCGCCAAATGACTGAGCGGACTGGTCCCACCCAGAGAAAGCGAGCAGGTCACCGGCTTCGAGCGCCGGCAGGTGAACCCCGGGAAGCGTATCGGCCGACACCAAGTGAAGCCCCATCCTTTTGGGCTCAAGCGTCGGGAAAGCCGCCTCCCAGCCGAGCATCGGAATGAGAATGCCTTTGCCCGACGATTCACGCTCATGACCCAAAATGACCGGCAGCGCAAGGCCGCCTTGAGCGTCAGCCGATGAGTCCGATGCGCTCTGCTGCGGATTGGGAGCCAGAAGAACAGCCGTTTCTTCCGCCCAAAGTGTCTTTGAACGCCGGCGATCCCGCAGCCATAAAATCGGCCAGGCCGCAAAGAGCACCCAGAAAGGCGCCGTCAGCACCGCCGCGGCGATGAGGAGTCCCCCCGCGGGCATACCGCGAAAGGAAACAGCTGCGCCAAAGACAGCCCAAAGCCACCAAACAAGCCAGTAACGGCGCCGACGCGCCGCACAAACCGGTGTTTCGACCTGACGGTCGACCAAGTCGAGCGTCGTTTCCTTCGAAGCAGATTGAGCAGTCATGCGTTTGAATTCCGATCAAATGGCGTCGCGGTCCGCCGTACGGCCTGCTCGGCACGGGCTTTCGATTCAGCAGAAAGCACTCGGGCGCGAAGCTGTCCGCAGCCGCCGTCAACGTCTTGCGCGGCGGAATCCCGCAGCGTCGCGACAATGCCGGCTGATTTCAAACGGCGTACGAGATGGGCAGCATGTTCGCGGTCAGGGCGGCTATAGACGCTCCCATCTACGGCGTTCACAGGAATGAAATTCACCATGGCGTAATGGCCGGTCAGCAGTTCAATCAACCGATTAACCTCTTCTTCACCGTCATTTACCCCCTGAATCAGCGTCCACTGGTACTGCGTGGGGTAGCCCGTCTTCCGCGCCCAAGCTTCCGCTGCCTCGGAGAGTGCCTTCACGGTCATTTTTGCTCCGCGGGGCAAAAGCGTTCGGCGCTTCGCATCATCGGTGGTATGGAGCGAAACGGCGAGTGCCGGACGAGCAGACATTCGGTTGAGCGCCTCAAATAGCCGTTCATCCCCCACCGTCGAGATCACCAGGTCTTTATGCCCAAATCCGCCGTAGAGCGCCAGAAACTCCGCTGCACGAAGGACATTGTCAAGGTTGTGTGACGGCTCGCCCATTCCCATGAAAACCACCTTTTTGGTCTCTGGACGCAAACGCCGAGCCAACGCGGCCTGCGCCGCAATTTCCATGTCGGAGAGCTG
>OGOC01002313.1_pt1 | contig 12792 bp, 8 predicted proteins | sample 1552561 | NCBI WGS metagenome assembly OGOC01 (sample SAMEA2580148, study PRJEB22360) | human gut metagenome | biome: human gut; feature: human-associated habitat; material: faeces | place: Denmark | collected 2008/2010
AGTCGCGGATCCCCCCCCCCCCGCGGGGCGGGCGCCCCCCGGCCGCATCCGCACCGACGACCCCCTCAAGCTCCTGCCGCCCGCAGGGTCGTACCAAGTCCGCATCGGCGGCCGGCCTGCAAGGCTGACTGTCGACACATCACAAAATCTGATAATCCGCGACGGCTGCCCCGACGGGCGTGCCGTCCTAACCTTTTAAGCACCATGCTGAGTTACGATTGCCAAATCCGCGTGTGGTACAAGCACACCGACCAGATGGCCATCTGCCACCATTCGAACTACATCTGTTACTACGAAGCCGCACGCAGCGAACTGCTCCGCTATCTGGGCATGTCCTTCGCCGAAGTCGAGAAGCGGGGCATCATGATGCCCATCCTCGAGGTGCAGTCCAAATACCACCGCCCGGCCTACTACGACGAGCTGCTCACCGTGCGCATCATGCTCCGCGAACTGCCCACGGCGCGCATCAACTTTTTCTACGAAATCTACAACGAGAAGGGCGAGCTGCTCAACACGGGCATGACGCAACTGGGCTTCATCCACAGCGACACACGCCGCCCGTGCCGCGTCCCCGACTGGTTCCTGAAACTGGTCGCCGACAAATGGACGGAAGAGTAGAGGCCGCCGCGGCACTTCGATGCTTCTCACGACCGAAAGGCTCCGGATCGTTCCGCTGACACCCCGGCAGCTGGGGCTCTGGCTGTATGACATTCCGGCACTGGGAAAGGAACTGGATTGCCGCTACACAGCCGGAAGCCCGCACGGCGACTTCCGCCGGATCGTCGAGGGGCAGCACGCACTTGCCGCCGCCGACCCCGGCAATCACCTCTTCCACACCTTCTGGTTCCTGATCTTACGGGATGGCGGTGCCGTTGCCGGATCGGCCTGCTTCAAAGGGGCGGCGGATGCCGACGGAAGGGTAGAGATCGGCTACGGACTGGAAAAGCCTTTGAAAAACAGGGTTACATGACCGAAACCGTCCGGGCATTGTGCGCCTGGGCGAAGCAACAGCCCGGTGTCCGGCACATCACTGCCGAGACCGAACCGGATACCGCGCCTCGCATCGCGTCCTGCAAAGGGCCGGGTTCCATCCCGCCGAAGCGGACGCAGCTCGATGGCGGAGCCTGTGAAACCAGGCTGCCACCCGGAAAATACAGAAGGCCGTTCCTGCGAACGGCCTTCTGCATTTTCGTCGATCCGGAAGCGTCGATCCGGAATTCCGGCTTTCCGGGGAGCGGGGCCGACTCGTGGCGGGAAAAACTGTTCCCGACGACCGGCAGGCTCCCGCAAAGTCATTCGAGCATCCCCTTGAGCGTCTTTTTCATCAGGTCGTGGTCGCGGAAGTCGTTACGCAGCTCATAGCTGCCGTCGCGGTCGACCAGCACGTAGGACGGAATGCCGTCGATCTGGAATTTCTCGCAAAGGTATTTCCACTGTGCGTCGTCGAGCCGGTAATGCTTGCCCGCGATTTTGGCGATGCTGGTCTTGTAGGCGACCAGCGGCGAGGTCTCGTTGGCGATGTATATCCACACCAGGTCGTCGCTCTTCAGTTCCCCGCTCTTGAGCGGCTCGTTCGCTTTGATCGAAGCCCGGCAGGGGCCGCACCACGTGTTCCAGAAATCGACGAACACCACCTTGCCCTTGTAGGGCGCTACAATCGCATCGAACAGCTTGTCGACGGCAACCTCGGGCGTCGTTTCGATACGAACATCCTTCACCGACTCCAGCTCCTTGCGTACACGCGCCTGCATCGCCTCGCAGGCCTCGGCGTAGAACGGCTCCTTGAGCGAATGCAACAGGTCGAGGTCTTCCTGCGTAAGGGCGTTGTTCTCGGCCTTGGACGGAAGCTGATATACCTTGGGAAGGTCGGCCAGGATGCCCTCGGTAGCGTGCGCGATATTCGCCCAGCCGATATGCGGGGCGATGATGGAGTAGCAATAGTCCGAGGAGGACATGCCCATCAGCAGTTTCGGGTTATTCAGGTCGAAAAGCCCGGCCAGCACCGTATAATGCTCCGGTGCGAAAACGGCGAATTCGTAGTCAACCTTCTTGCCGTAATCCCAATCCTCGTGCCGGCTCCGGTAATTGTGTTCCAACAGTCCGGGCCCGTTGGACATGGCCCCGAGCGCCTCCTGCTGCAACGTGAGCAGGGACAATTCCTTCATCATCCCGGACACCGGGCTGCGCGCGATGCTGTCCGCCAGGATTTCGTATTTCGACACGACCATCTGCGTATACTCGTCGGCACTCATGCGGTAATCCGCGAAATCGCCCGAATAGAGGTTCATGCGGATACTGCTGCCGCCGCTCGCATCCACCAGCGCATTGAGATCCGCATACGCCCCGGTCGTATAGAGCCTGCGCCCGGGCGCAGGCTCGCATTCCTTGTCGCGGCGCTGCACGATGGCCCGGCCGCCTGCCTCCATAGCGATATACATGTCCAGCGTTTCACCGGGGGCAATCCAGCACATCCCGAATACCGGGCCGCACGAAACATAGGCCATGGCCGTACCGTACTGTTCGAATCGCAGGGTTGCCGTGCCGCTTTCGGGGTCGATGGCCGCCGTATGCTCTTCCTGACCGTTCAGCAGCGAATTGACATACATGGCGACCTCCTTCACCATTCCCCTGCGGTACCCCAGCAGGCGGACGTTCACGGTGGTCGTCCCCACAGCGAGAATCGGTTCGGGAACGGGGCCGTCTTCGGGGGCCTTCCGCAGTGCGCGGGGTAATCCCTCGGGATAACGCGGATACTCCTTTTTACCCGTCAGGTCGACCCCGTAGAGTTTGAAGCAGTCGTCGCAGTCCGATTCGATGAAATCGAACGATTTGGTTCCCCGCGGCAGCGGCCCGAATTTCAGCACGAACGACGCTTCGCCCGAGTCGGGCATCCAGAAGAGCGAATCGGGGAGGATACCTTCGCTGCCCTGCAACATGTATTTCTGCCCGTCGGCCAGCAGGTAGGTGCCCGCGTCGATGCGGATACAGTTGTGCGGCCGGAAATAGGCATCGACATGCAGCACGGTCGCCGTGTCGCTCAGTTCTATTTTCGGAAAGTCGAGCGTCATGGTGTTGGCAGCCCCGATCAGGGGGTTCTCGACGACACGGTTTGCCGGGGTGCATGACGCAAGGAGCATCCCGACCGCCACCGCACCGGAGGTTAGCAGTTTTCTCATAATTCGGGGTTTTAGGTTATGACAAATATAACCTTTTATTCCTTTGCGCAACTATTTCCGCACAAGTATTTTACGGCCCGCCGGCAAATAAAAGGGGGCTGCACCCTGCGGCGCAGCCCCCTCCTCATTAACCCCTGCCCGTTACTTTTCGATCAGCGAAATCGAGCGCTGGATGAAATCCGTCAGGCTCTTGCCCTTGAGCATGCCGTTCGTGAGCAACGCCAGGTCGATGATCTGTTTCACGAGCCTGTTTTCGCCGCCGATCTCGCGCAGCCGCTCGTTGCGCTCATCGCGCAGCGTGACGACCTTCTTCGACAACTCCTCGCGCATGGATTTCTCTTCGGGGGTAAGCTCCTCCTCTTTCTTGCCCTTGGTAACCTCCTCGAAGCGGTTTTCCTCGGCCACGGCCGCGTCGATCTTCTTGGTGATGGACTTCAGCTTGTCGCCGTAAGCCTTCTCGGCATCGGAGAGGATGTCCGCGACGATGGGGTGGTTGCCGTTCACCGCGATGGTGAAGTTGTCGGGCATCTGCCCGTAGAACTGGCTCATGCCCCCGCCGCCCGCTGCGGCCATCTCCTTCATACGGCGCATGAATTCGTTCTGCGTAATCACCACGGGCGCCTCGTCGGGCGACATCGCCTCGAACGAAATGTTGTAGTGTATCTTTTCGTCCTTGGGCATCTGGCTCTCGAATACCGGGCGCAACAACTCCTGCTGCGCTTCGGTGAGCGACATCCTGATGTTGTCCTCCTTCTGGATGAGCTTGTCGATCACATCGCTGTCCACGCGCACGAAACGCGTCTCCTTGTTTTTCGACTCGTACCAGTTGACATAGTGGTTGTCCAGCTGGCCGTCCATCAGCAGCACGTCGTAGCCCTTGCCCCTGGCGGCTTCGAGGAACGTGTGTTTTTCCACGGGGTCGTCCACATAGAGCAGCACGACGGTCTTGTTCTTGTCGGTCTGGTTCTCCTTTACCTTCTCGAGATACTCCTTGGGCGTGAAATACTTGCCCTCGACGTTCTTCCAGAGCATGAAATCCTGCGCCTTCTCGGCGAACTTCTCGTCGGTGAGGATGCCGTACTGGATAAAGATCTTCAGGTCGTCCCATTTCGACTCGTAATCCGGGCGCATCGTGTTGAACAGCTCCTGCAGCCGGTCTGCGACCTTGCGGGTGATGTAATTCGAGATCTTCTTCACGTTGGCATCGCTCTGCAGGTAGCTCCGCGACACGTTCAGCGGAATGTCCGGCGAGTCGATCACGCCGTGCAGCAGCGTCAGGTATTCGGGCACGATGCCTTCGACCTGGTCGGTCACGTAGACCTGGTTCGAATAGAGCTGTATCTTGTTCTTCTGAATCTCGAAGTTGTTGTGTATCTTCGGGAAATAGAGGATGCCCGTCAGGTGGAACGGGTAGTCGATGTTCAGGTGGATCGAGAACAGCGGCTCGTCGCTCATGGGGTAGAGCTCGTGGTAAAACTCCTTGTATTGCTCCTCGGTAATGTCGGCCGGCTTGCGCGTCCACAGCGGGTCGACGTTGTTGATGACGTTGTCCTTGTCCGTGTCGACGTACTTGCCGTCCTTCCACTCCTTGACCTTGCCGAAGGCAATCGGGATCGGCAGGAAACGGCAGTACTTGCGCAGCAGCCCCTCGACTTTCGAATCCTCGGCATATTCGAGCGCATCCTCCGACAGGTGCAGGACGATGGTCGTACCGCGGTCATGCGCCTCGTCGGTCTCCTCCATTTCGAATTCGGGCGTCCCGGTGCAGCTCCAGCGCACGGTCTTGGCACCCTCCTTCCAGGATTTCGTAATGATCTCCACCTTGTCGGCCACCATGAACGACGAGTAGAAACCCAGTCCGAAATGCCCGATGATCGCCTGGTTCTTGTACTTCTCCATGAACTCCTCGGCTCCCGAGAAAGCGATCTGGTTGATGTATTTGTCGACCTCTTCGGCCGTCATGCCGATGCCGCGGTCGGTTACGGTCAGCGTTTTGGCATCCTTGTCCGCCGAAACGCGGATCGTCAGGTCGCCCAGGTCGCCCTTCATTTCGCCGATCGACGAGAGGGTCTTCAGTTTCTGGGTTGCGTCGACTGCATTGGAGATCAGCTCGCGCAGGAAAATCTCATGGTCTGAATAAAGGAATTTTTTGATCACGGGGAATATGTTCTCCGTCGTCACTCCGATTTTTCCGTTTTTCATAGTTTTATCGTTGTATTATAATTTGATTCGTCTCTGCCCCAGTTTCAACAAACCGTGTGCCAGCCCCCGATTCCTGCCAAACTGTCAGTCGCGCATGACAGCATATGCCGAAAAAAAGTTGCCGCAGCGAGAGTTTTGCCTTATATTTGTACGACGGATTCAAACACACGACCAACTATGGATTTCCTCTCGTTAGCCAAGAAACGGTATGCCTGCCGTAAATATACGGCCCAAAAGGTCGAACAGGCAAAACTCGACACGATCCTCGAAGCCGGCCGCGTGGCTCCCACAGGCGCCAACCGCCAGCCCCAGCGGCTCATCGTCGTGCGTTCCGAAGAAGGCATGGCACGCCTGGCACGCTGCACGCGCGATTTCGGGGCGCCCTGCGCCATCATCGTATGCGCCGATACCGGCCAGGCCTGGGAGCGGAAATACGACGGCAAGGTGATCGGCGACATCGACGCTTCGATCGTCACCGACCACATGATGCTTTGCGCCGCGTCGCTGGGGCTCGACACGCTGTGGATCTGCATGTTCAAACCCGAAGCCGTACGCGCGGAATTCAACCTGCCGGAGCATGTCGAACCGGTGAATATCCTGCTCGTGGGCTACGGCGCCGGCATCCCGGCCGACCCAGGCCGCCATGAGCTGCTGCGCAAACCGCTGTCGGAGACGGTCGTCGAAGAACGATTCTGAGCCTCCGCCCCGCTAAAAACAATCCGGGAGAACACAGCCGGGGTGCTGCGGCAATGCCCGGCGGCCGTCCGCTCGTCCGTCGAGCCGGAGGCTGCCCGCGTCCCGCCCCCATGAACCGGATCGGCTCCGAATTCATCCATGCCGGCATCCGACACCCCGATAATCCCCGAAAAACGGGCGCCGCAAGGTTCATACCGACCTGCGGCGCCCGTTTTCATCGGACACGGTTCCGGATTCCGGAACAACAACTATTTGGCGTACAACCGGAATTTCATGCTCCACGTCCCGCCCGGGGCGATCGACCGGAAACCTTCGGCTTCGGGGTCGGGCATGTTCGGGGCGTTGGTCGTCCACGACTGCGGCTCGGGGCAGCAGAAGGGAACCTTGCCGCCGTTGTTCCAGATCGTCCAGCAGGTCGTCTGTCCGTCGACCTCGTAGCAGGTGCGTACACCCGTGCGCAGGTTCTCGACCAACGCGCCGCGGAACGGCTTGCCGTCCACCTCGATCTCGCGCACTGTGAAAGCCGCCTCGATCGGATCGCAGTCCGTTACCTGCAACCCCGCACCGCGCAGTCGGGCAAACTTCTCCGACAACGGCAACTTGCGGCCCGTCGGGATGTTACGTTCGCTCAGCTCAACCCGTTCTCCAACCGCCGCACGCATCACGTAATCGCCTGCCGCACCTCCGGCGAAGGGAATCCGCATCGGTGTATGGAACCCCACGCCGACGGGCATCGGCTCCTTGCTGCGGTTGGCGAACATCACCTCCTGTTCCAGCCCCCGGGCCGTGAGGCGGTATACGATCTTGCACTTGAACTCGTGCGGGAAATCGCGGAATATCGCATCGTTCCCCGCATTCGAATAGTAGCGGCATTCGACCAGCACCTCGTCCGCGGTTTCCCACGCCTTCGACACGGCGAAAGGCTGGCTCTTGAGAATACCGTGGTGATAGTGGCCTCCTTTCGCGTCGGTGATCGGGAAGCGGTAGGTGCGCCCGTCGAACGTGTATTGCCCGTCTGCAATGCGGTTGGGCGGGAAGAGGATCGGCAGTCCGAACACATGCGGGCGCCGCCGGAACTCTTCGACCTCATCCCCGGCGGGTGCACGCAGGATTTCGATACCGCGCCGCGTGTCGGCCAGCCGCACGAGGTTGGCGCCCATGTCCGGAACCAGCAGGGCCGCGTAGTCCCCTTTCGAAAACTCCACGGCCCGCATTCCATGCCACGCTATGCTGCGCAGCATCTTAGAGCAGCTTTTCGATCTTGGCGACCAGCGCATCCTTCGATGCGGCGCCGACCTGCTTGTCCACCAGTTCCCCGCCCTTGAGGAAGATAATGGTGGGGATGTTGCGCACGCCGTATTTCGCCGTGATCTCATCGTTCTCCTCCACGTCGCACTTGGCGATCAGAACGCGGCCCTCATACTCGGTGGCGAGCTCGTCCACAATGGGGGCTACCATGCGGCAGGGACCGCACCATTCGGCCCAGAAGTCGATGACGACGGGCAGCTCTGACGAAAGTACTTCCTGAAAATTCTCCTTTGTGATTGCTAAAGCCATAATTACAAGGTTTTTAATTGTTTGTATAGTTTATGCGATCGAATACTTTATGTCGTTGTCCTCCAAATAGCCTACCAGCGACTGCGTGAGGCTGACCTTGTAGCTCTTCGAGAAAAGGCTCAGCGAGACATGCGCGTCGCGGTCGTAGACATTGACCCGGAACAGGGTTTCGCCCCGAGCTTCGCGGACACGTTCCGACAGGTCGCGGATCAGCTCCTGCGTCACCTCCTGCACGGGCAGCTGCACGTGCATCTCCTTGATCATCGTGTCGCGCATCTCCGAGAGCTGCACCATCGAGATGATCTTGAATTCCAGCTCCTTGTCGTTATAGGGCTTGGGCTGCACGCGGCCGCGGATAAAGAGGAAATAGTCCGAGAAGAGGTATTTGCGGAAATTCTCGTAGTCCTTGCCGAACAGCGCGAACTCGTGCGTGCCGTTGTAATCCTCCAGCACGAATTTGCCCCACGGCTTGCCGGTTTTGGTCATCAGGTTCTGCACGCTCACGACCATGCCCGCCACGGCGATCTCCTGCCCCTTGAAAGGTTCGAGGTTCTCCAGCTCCGTGAGCTGGGTCTTGCACATGTGGTTGATGATGACCTTATAGTCGTCCAGCGGGTGTGCTGACAGGTAAAGGCCGATCATCTCGCGCTCCTTGGCAAGGGTCTCCAGCTGCGTCCAGTCGGCGCACGCCGGCAACACGGGGCGCTGGATGTCCACCTGCCCGCCGCCTCCGAAAAGGCTCTGCTGGGCGTTGTTCTTCTCGGCCTGGAAACGCTGTCCGTAACGCATCAGCTGTTCGATGAAGGTAATGCCGGTATTGTCACGTGCATCCGCTCCGAAGAACTTGCCCCGGTGGAAGCCCGATATCGAATCGAACCCGCCGGCATAGGCCAGGTTCTCGAAGCATTTGCGGTTCACGGCCGTGAAATTCACCCGTTCCATCAGGTCGTATATATCCTTGAAGCGGCCGTTGGCATTGCGTTCGGCGATGATGCTCTCCACGGCGGCTTCGCCGACGCCCTTCACGGCCCCCAGCCCGAAACGCACGTCGCCCGACTTGTTCGACGAAAAGGTGCGCATCGACTCGTTGATGTCGGGGCCCAGCACCCGGATGCCCATGCGCTTGCACTCGTTCATGTAGAGCGTCAGCTGCTTGATGTCCGCCAGGTTTCGGCTCAGCAGCGCCGCCATGAACTCATGCGGGTAGTGGCATTTCAAATACGCAGTCTGGAACGCCACGTAGGCGTAGCAGGCAGCGTGGGATTTGTTGAACGCATACGACGCAAAGCTGATCATATCGTCGTAAATTTCGTTGGCGATATTTTCCGGCACGCCGTTGGCAACGCAGCCCGTGCACTCCTTGCCCGGCTCCTTGCAGCCGTGGACGAAGTGCTCACGCTCCGCCTCCATGACCTTGAGCTTCTTTTTACTCATGGCGCGGCGGACGTTATCAGCCTGACCGAAGCTGAAGCCGGCCAACTCGCGGCAGATCTGCATGACCTGCTCCTGATAGATGACAACGCCGTTCGTGACATCGACGATGTGCGCCATCTGCGGCGTCTTATAGGTCACATGGGACGGGTCCTTGCGGTTGCGCAGATAGGTCGGAATGGAGTCCATCGGGCCGGGGCGGTAGAGCGAGATCAGTGCGATAATGTCCTCGAGGTTTTTCGGGCGCATGCCGACAAGCACCTGCGTCATGCCCGTGGATTCAAGCTGGAAGATACCCTCGGTCTCGCCCTTTGCCAGCATCGCGTAGGTGTCGGGATCGTCGTAATCGAGGTTCGCAATGCGGAAATCCGGGTCCTTGCGGCGCACGGCCAGCTCGGTATCATGGATGACCGTCAGCGTGCGCAGACCCAGAAAATCCATTTTCAAAAGACCCAGACGCTCGATCTCCACCATGTTGAACTGGGTCACGGGCAGACCGTCGTTGGTGGACAGCGGCACATACTCGGTAGCGGGGTCACGGGTGATGACGACGCCCGCCGCGTGGGTGGAGGCATGGCGCGGCATGCCCTCGACCTTCAGCGAGGTGTCGATCAGCTCATGTACCTGATTGTCGGCGTCGTACAGCGTCTTTAAGTCGGGGCTGACCTCCAGCGCCTTTTTCAGCGTCATTTTCAGGTCTGTGGGGATGAGCTTTGCCACACGGTCCACGTCCTGATAGCTCATGCCCATAACGCGGCCCACATCGCGCACGGCGGCGCGGGCGGCCATCGTACCGAACGTCACGATCTGGGCCACATGGTCGCGGCCATACTTCTCGTTGACGTAGTCAATGACCTCCTGACGGCGCTCGTAGCAGAAGTCAACGTCAAAGTCGGGCATTGAGACGCGCTCGGGGTTCAGGAAGCGTTCAAAAATCAGATTGTACCGGATGGGGTCTATGTCGGTGATGCCGACGCAGTAGGCCGCCAGACTGCCCGCGCCGGAGCCACGGCCCGGTCCGACGGGGATGTCGTGGCTTTTGGCGTAGTTGATAAAGTCGTAGACGATAAGGTAGTAGTTCGTGTAGCCCATCGTCTTGACGACATTGATCTCATAGGTCAGGCGCTCCTTCAAAGCGTCCGTGACCCTGCCGGGATAGCGGCGCTCGAGGCCGTCCCAGCAGAGCTTTTCAAAGTATTCCTGGTTCTCCATGCCGTCCGGGGCCTTGAAGTACGGCAGCTTTGTCTCGCCAAAGGTGAACTCGAAATTACACTGCTCGGCAATTTTGTTCGTGTTCTCGCAGGCCTCCGGCACCATCGAGAACAGGTCGTACATCTCGTCGGTGGATTTCAGGTAGAACTCGTCGGTTTGGAACTCCATGCGGTCCACATCGTTGATGGTCTTGCCGGTCTGGATGCACAGCAGAATGCTCTGCATCTTGGCGTCCTCTTTTGTGATGTAGTGGGCGTCGTTCGTTGCGACCATCGGGATACCGGTCTCGCGCGCCAAGCGGATGAGCTGCGGCAGCACGGCCTGGTCCTCCTCAAGGCCGTGGTCCTGCAATTCGATATAGTAGTTTTCCGCGCCAAACAGGTCACGGTACCACAGGGCCGTCTGCCTGGCGCGGTCGTAGTCCCCCGCCAGCAGTGCCTTGGGGATCTCGCCCGCGAGACAAGCAGACAGGCAGATCAGGCCGTCGTGGTATTTTTCCAGCAGCTGCTTGTCGATGCGGGGCTTTGAGTAAAAGCCCTCGGTAAAGCCGGCAGAGACCATCTTGATAAGGTTCTTGTAGCCTGTCTCATTTTTGCACAGTAAAATCAGGTGGTTGTTGCCGTCGATGCGGTTGACCTTGTCAAACCGGGTGCGGGTCGCCACATAGACCTCACAGCCGATGATCGGCTTGATGCCTGCGGCCTTGGCGGCGTCAAAAAACGCCACACAGCCGTACATGACGCCGTGATCCGTGATGGCACACGCCGTCTGCCCCATCGCCTTCAGTCGGTCAAACATCCGGTCAATGCGGCAGGCACCGTCCAGCAGGCTGTACTCGGTATGCACATGCAGGTGGGTAAATTGTCTTTGGGTCGTTTCAGGCATTCGTTGCTTCCTTTTCGGTAGGCTCCGGGGCAGCATCCAGACGGGCGGCGGCCTCCTGGATCTTCTTCATGCGGTGGGAAAGCCCGGCCTTGCTGACCGGCGGGTCAAACTTCTGCGCCAGCTGGGCCAGCGGCAGGTCTGGGTACTGCATCCGCAGCCTGGCGGTGTGGCGCAGGGTCTCGGGCAGGGTGTTCAGCGCCCCCGCCGCCTGCAGCTTTTCAATCGCCAGCTGCACCTGCACGGCGGCATTCACGCTTTTGCTGATGTTGGCCGTCTCGCAGTTGGAAAGGCGGTTCGTCTTGTTGCGCATTTCATTATACATGCGCTGGTCCATGATGCGCATGGCCGCGCCGCCCGCGCCCATAAAGGTCAGCAGGTCCTCGATATGATCCGCCGCCTTGATGTAGATCGTGTTCGCGCCCTTGCGCAGTGCGCGGTGCGGGTGGAAGTTATGCTCCGCCAGCATGGCCTCCAGCTGTTGGGAAAGGTAATGCCGCGTGGAGAGGAACTCCAGATTATAGCTCTTTTCGGGGTCTGTCATCGTGCCGCAGCACAGAAACGCTGTGGCGATGAACGCCTGCATACAGTTTTGGCATTTGAAGTTTTCCGGGCGGATGCGCAGGGTCGGCTCCTTGCCGGTGTGGCCAAAGAGCGCCAGCATTTTGGCGACCTCGTCAGGGTCCTTCACGCTGAACTCATACACGGGGCCGGTGGGGCGCTCCTTGCTGATGACCGTCCCCTGCACGCCGCAGCGGCGGTAGAGCTTTTGGGCAAAATGGGCCACGCCCTCATTTTCAGTTTGCAGAACGACGCCGCGGTCATCAAAGTATTTGCCAAAACAGGCCACCGCATACGCGGCGGCCATGTTGCAGCAGGGCTTTGAAATTTTGCGGCGCAGTATTTCGTTTTTCACTTCTTGAGAAAAGCTCAAGGCGGTGTTCTCCCTTATTATAGACTTCGGTTCACGTCGCGGTGCTGTACGCTGGGTGCGTAGCCGAGCTTCTTGCAAAATTCACCGATCTTACGCGCAAAGGTGATGGAGCGGTGCTTGCCGCCGGTGCAGCCCACCGCGATGGTCAGCTGGCTCTTGCCTTCTTTGACATAGAGCGGCAGTGCCACCTGCAAAAACTGCTCATACCGGTCCAGCAGCTGCTTTGCTTCCGGGTGGTTCATGACGAAGTCCACCACTTCCTGATCCAGGCCGGTCTTGTGTTTGAGCTCCGGCACATAGAAAGGGTTCGGCAGACAGCGTACATCCAGTACCAGATCCGCCTCCGGCGGCAGACCAAACTTGAACCCGAAGGACATAATGGTAAGCCGCATGGCGCTTTTTGCACCGCCATTTTTCAGAAAAAGGTCGCAGATGCGTTCCTTGTTCTGTGCAGTCGAGAGCAATGCCGTGTTGATGGTGTAATTGGCCCGCGACCGCAGCGGCTCCAGGATCTGACGTTCCTTCAGGAAAGCATCCCGGGTGGACAGTCCCTCTGCGATGCTGATAGGGTGACGGCGGCGGGTCTCGCTGTAGCGGCGCATGAGTACATCGTCCGGGGCATCCAGAAATAGAATTTTATAATCCACACCCTGCTCATCCAGCTTGTCGAGCGCACGCTCGATCTCTTCGCTGGTGCGGCAG